>SWCC01009303.1_pt1 | contig 17254 bp, 18 predicted proteins | sample 4692971 | NCBI WGS metagenome assembly SWCC01 (sample SAMN10267277, study PRJNA491770) | bioreactor metagenome | isolation source: DHS bioreactor inoculated with subseafloor sediment | place: Japan: off Shimokita Peninsula | collected 2006-08 | reverse complement strand
TGGTCCGGCTTTCCGAAGGCAGGCTGCCCCTCGAAGTGGCGGCGTACATCGGCCAGGCCCACTCGCGACGCGATGGCCACGCCGTTCCACTGGTTGAGCCCATGGGCCGCCACCTCGTAGCCCGCGGCCTCGAAGGGCGCGAGCGGAGCCTGCTCGGGCTTGCACTTGATCTCTTGCATCAGCAAGACGTCGATATCCGACCTTTCAAGGAAGCCGACCACACGGTCGACGCGGGCACGGAGCGAGTTGACGTTCCAGGTGGCGATGCGCATGGGCACCACGGTACCCGTGCACCCCGCGTAGCCTTGGGTCGTGGCTACAGCACTCATCACAGGAGCAAGTTCGGGCCTAGGCGAGGAATTCGCTTGGCAATTGGCATCGGCGGGGCGCGATGTGGTCCTTGTGGCGCGCTCCAAGGACAGGCTCTCCGAAATCGCGCACTTGCTTGCAGGTGCCACGAACGTGGCCGTCGAGGTCCTCGTTGCCGACCTGTCGACGCCCGAGGGAATCGCGGCGGTCGCGGAACGGATCACGGACGAAGACCGGCCCATCGACCTCTTGGTCAATAACGCTGGCTATGGGCTCAAGGCGGGCTTCTTGAAGACCGACGTCGCTGAGGAAGTCGCGGCGCTCGACGTCATGGTGCGCGCGGTCTTGGTGCTTTCCCACGCAGCGGCAGGCGCCATGACGGCCAGGGGTCGCGGAGCCATCCTCAACGTCTCATCGATCGCGGGCTGGCTCGGAAGCGGTTCCTACGGGGCACACAAGGCGTGGGTGACCTCGTTCACCGAGGGACTCGCCGCTCAACTCAAGGGGACCGGAGTGAGCGCCACGGCAGTGCTCCCTGGCCTGACCCACACGGAGTTCCACGAGCGGGCCGAGCTAGCGAGTTACGACGGCCTTCCCGAATTCGCATGGCTTGACGCGGAGGATGTGGTGAGCGCCGCCTTGAGTGCCGTGCGTCGCAAGCAAGTGCTCGTGACTCCTTCGGTGCGCTACGGCGCGCTCTTCGGGCTTGTGAAGGTCTTGCCCCGCACCTGGGTGCGCGCGGCATCGGGCCGTAACTCGAGGTAGCGCCTACCCCTCCGTCGTCAATGCGAGGACGGTCCATGAGACGGGTGGCAGTGTCACAGTAAGAATGCCATCGGCAAGCGTCGCAGAGAGGTTCTCCGTCATGGCGACGCGCTCCGGGTCTTCGTTGGTATTTGCCGCATAGGGGTCGGCATCGGCAAGCGTGAGGGCCTCCGTGAGCCCCGTCCCGGGGAGCGCAGAGACGTCGACGGTGACCTCGACGGAATCCGAGACCGAACGGTTGACCAAGAAGACGGCCCCCGTACCTGCCTCTGCATCTCGCGTCGCAACTGCGTCAACCGAGGGCACTGTCCCGTAGCGCTCGGTGTCGATGCTCTCGCACACGATGGGGACGCGCAGGGCCTCGCCCCTCCCAAGCCGAGAGGTGAGGGAGAAGGGGAAGAACGTCGTCTGCTTCCAGGCGGCACCCCCTGGCTCCGTCATGATGGGAGCGATGACGTTGACCAGTTGCGCCAAACACGCGGCGCGCACGCGGTCCGAGTGCTTGAGAAGGGCGATCAGGAGGCCCCCAACGACCACAGCATCGGCGACCGAGTATTGGTCCTCGAGCAGGCGCGGTGCAATGGGCCAGTTGTCGATTCCAGTGATGGCCTCTTGCTCCATGTGCTTGGTGAGGTACCAGACGTTCCACTCATCAAACGAGAGCTGCATCGTCTTGTCGGATCCCTTGGCTGCCTTGATCTCGTCCGCGGCCTCGATGACCTCGGCGATAAAGCCCTCCATGTCGACGGGGCTCGCCAAGAAGCTCGCCAAATCGCCGTCGCGCTCCCAGTAGTACGCGTGACACGAGATGAATTCGACGTGCTCGTACGTGTGCTCAAGAACCGTTCTCTCCCATGCTCCGAACGTGGGCATGGTCCTTGAAGACGAACCGCACGCGACGAGCTCCAGGCCAGGGTCGATGAGCTTCATCGCGTGGGCCGTTGACGCAGCCTTGATGCCGTACTCCTCCGCCGACATGTGACCCAATTGCCACGGCCCGTCCATCTCGTTGCCCAGGCACCACATCGTGGCGCGAATCGGCTCGCGCCTGCCATGCGTGGCGCGTAGGTCTGAGAGCGCAGTACCCGAGTCGATCACGCAATACTCAAGAAGGTCGAGCGCCTCTTGGACTCCGCGCGTGCCAAGGTTCACGGCGAGCATCGGCTCCGCACCCACGAGCTCGATCCAGCGCATGAACTCAAGAAGGCCGACTTCGTTTGTCTCGATGGTGTGCCACGCGGTGTCGAGGCGCCTTGGCCTGTCCGCGACGGGCCCTACACCGTCCTCCCACCGATAGCCGGAGACGAAGTTGCCGCCCGGGTAGCGCACCGCGGTGACGCCAAGTTCCTTGACGAGTTCCAGCACGTCCTCGCGGAAGCCATCGGCGCCCGCCGTGAGATGCCCGGGCTCGTAGATTCCGGTGTAGACGCATCGGCCAAGGTGCTCCACAAAGGAGCCAAACACGCGCCGGTCGATGGGGCCGATGCTCGTCGACGGCTGGATGGTGGCGTGGGCCTTGGGCATGCTGTTCTCCTCGTCGATGCGCGGCGTCGCTACACCTCTACGCGACTCTAACGTCGTGGCCCCGCGGCCTTGTCAACCCTCGCGGCCGTGCTGTTCGTTGTCAGAATGGAGGTAGTCATGGAACCCATCATTGCGAGCGTGCTCATCGTGGCCATGATCGGCGGCGTTAGAGCGTGGGTGGTTGTCAGCAACCGCAAGCGCAAGGCGACCTTGGCGGCGTTCGTGGCGCCGCTCGCGGACCGCGGGTGGGCCTTCACTGAGCGGTGGGACGATGCCGCGGCTGGGCTGACGGTGGTTCCGTTCAACGCCGGAAATCACCGCCGATGCGAGGACGTCATTCGATCGGGTGACGGGGCCGTCGTCTCCTTTTCCTATTACTGGACAACTGGCTCGGGCGACAACAAGAACAGGCACTCGAGGCGGGTGACGATGCTGCGAGGTGGGCCGCTCTTGCCGCGGCTTGAGGTCGAGGCGGACACCATCGTGGCGAAGATCCGCGCGGCGGCCGCAGGCGGGGACCACAATGTGGAACTTGCGGAGTTCAACAAGGCCTGGAGCGTGCGGGCGACGGACGAACGCGTGAGCCACGCGGTGCTTCACCCCCTGATGATCGACCGCTTCATGCAACCGGACCTGTGGGGACGGTCCGTGTTCTTCGAAGCCGGGCACGTTGGCTTGGTGGACTACGTGGTACAGCTCGAGAACATCGTCACGCACACTGACGCCGCGGTGGCGATCCTGGGAGAAATCGAGGCGCTAATCCCCGACTTTCTGCGCACCGATTCTGCTAAGGATGCTGGTCCGTCCTAGAAATCAGAGACTGCTTGGCTCGGGGATAGCCCGTGCTGGGTAGGCTTGCGGCCATGACCTTGCCGACTCCCCGTGAGCAGTTGCGTGACCTGATTACCGACCTGGCCGTGGTGCGCGGACGTGTGACGCTCGCCTCCGGTAAAGAGGCCGACTACTACGTCGATTTGCGCCGCATTACGTTGCACCACGCTGCCGCACCGCTTGTAGGTCACTTGCTACTCGACGCGCTCGAAGAGGCTGGTTATGGCCCCGCAGAGATCGACGCTGTGGGCGGGCTGACACTGGGCGCAGACCCCGTGGCGGCGGCGCTCCTGCATGCGGCAGCGTCCCGCGGGCTTGAGCTCGATGCCTTTGTGGTGCGCAAGGAGTCCAAGGCGCACGGCCTGCAGCGGCGAGTCGAAGGGCCCGATGTCGCAGGCAAGAACGTGGTTGCCGTCGAGGACACGTCGACCACCGGTGGTTCAGTGCTCACGGCCGTCGAGGCACTGCGAGAGGCCGGCGCCAACGTGGTTGCCGTCGCGGTGATCGTCGACCGCGATACAGGAGCCCGCGAGAAGATCGAGGCCGAGGGCCTGCCGTATATGTACCTCTACGGTCTCGCTGATCTGGGTTTGGTGTAGTCATGTGGTTGCTCGCGTCGCGCAATGCCTTTCGGGGTGGGGCGGGCGTGGTTGCAGTCGTTTGCTTCGTGGCCATTCAATTCGTCCCGTTCACACAGGTGACGATGCTCGTCCTCATGCTGGCACTCGCGGCCTATGGCATTGTGTGGTCGAACTCGGAATGGAGATCTCGCCGCGCTCGCTTAGAGGCGGAAGAGTTCACTCGCCACAATGATTGGACCTTCGAACACCAACTCAACGGGCTGTTTGCCATGCTCACCACAGCGCCGTTCGATGTTGACCAATCCACGTACACCAATGTGGTCACCGGGCGCTTCGGCGGCTACGAGTGCTTCGATGGCGTCTACACGTGGCGCAGACGCATCGATCAGGACAAGTACATCTCGGGAAAGCATCGCGTGGCAGCCGTGCGACTCTCGGACGAACTTCCGCGCCTTGTCCTCTTGCCCGAGGGTATGTCGGCGCGGGTGGCCAAAGCGTTCGGAGCGAAGGACATTGACTTCGAGTCGAGCACGTTCAATCGCGCCTGGAGGGTGATCGCAGATGACCCGAAGGTGGCACACGAGATGCTTAACCCCCGCGCGATTGCCAGGCTCGAAGCGATGGGTTCCAAGGCACCGCTCATCTTTGAGAAGGGTCTTGGCGTACGCGTGGACAACTACTCCAACGGCATCGACTCCCTCGCGGACCGGCTGCGTGGAATTGTCGCGGTGGCCCACTTTTTGCCGAAGCACACCATCGAGGACCATGGGCGCCTAGCCAACTCGATTGGCCCGCTGCCTTCGGTCGCGATCCCTGGCGCCATGACACGGGGCTATGAGTTTTCTTTGCACCAAGAAGACGCTCAACACGTGAGTAGTGCCAAACTCCGCAAGCACCAGAAGTGGATCGACGCCGCGCGACATGGCCAAACGCCACCATCGCCACCATCGCCACCACAAAGTGGGTCATGAGGTACCCGTTTTGGGAGCCCTGGCCCCGCAGTGGGTTGTGAAGTACCCGCGTCCAAGCGAGTATTCGCGATAGCATCGGCGCTATACCGACCCAGGGAGTAGTCGTGCTCGAGATCATTGTCGTCCTGGCCGTTGTGGCCGTCATCGCACTGTGGGCCGTGGCCCAGTACAACGCCTTGGTGCGCCTGCGAAACCTGGTTCAGGAATCCTGGAAGCAGATTGACGTCGAACTGCAGCGCAGGCACGACCTCATCCCCAACCTGGTCGAGACCGTCAAGGGCTACGCCAAGCACGAAGCCGCGACCTTAGAGGCGGTGACCGCGGCACGCACCGCGGCTGCCGCTCCTGGTTCCACGGTGGCTCAGCAGGCCAAGCAGGAGAACGTGCTGACGCAAGCGCTTGGCCGTCTCTTCGCGGTGGCCGAGGCGTACCCCGATCTCAAGGCAAACGTCGGCTTCCAGCAGTTGCAGCAGGAACTCACCAACACCGAGGACCGTATCGCCGCAGGCAGGCGCTTCTACAACGCGAACGTGCGCGAGTTCAACACCAAGATCGAGGTGTTCCCCAGCAACCTCATCGCGGGCATGTTCAAGTTCACCAAGGCCGAGTACTTCGAGATCGAGGACCAGGCAGTACGCGCGACACCCGAGGTGACGTTCTAGGTTTTACATTCGAGACGGCATGCCCGTGGACGCTGAAACCGTTCTTCCAGGCGCGGCTTTCAACGCCGCGCCACTCGTGCTTGGCCTCGTGCTCGTCGCCGTCGTGGGAGCCATGATCGCATCGGTCGTGATGACAGTGCGGGCTTCTCGGCGCAGGCGAGAGTCGATCGCCGCGATTGTCATGGCCCATGGCCTGAGCTACGTGGCGAAGGACGAGTCGCACGATTCGAAGGGGCGCCGCACCACTACCACGCACCACTTCCAAGTGACCTGGGTTCCGCTGCCAGCGCCCTTCCCACATGTGCGCATCACGCCCGATCGCGGGTGGTTGCGCGCCCTTGGCGAGCTCGCCGGGCACGACCTCAATACGGAGTCGGCCGAATTCAACAACCAGTGGCGGGTGCGAGCTAACGATGAGAGGGTCGCACACGCGCTTCTCACGGGCCCGATGATCGAGCGCCTCTTGCACGCGGATGTGACGGAGCGCGCCGTGGTGTTTCAGGGCGACAGGCTCATCACCTTCGCACCCAAGGCGAGCGACCTCACCGATCTCGCTGCCGTTGTGGGCATGCTCCACGACGTCGCAACACGTGTGCCGGCGTTCCTGGTGAAGGACCTTAACGGGCCCGCGCGGACCTAGTCGATCGTCACTGGGGCGGACTCGCGGGCATCGAGCCGATGCTTGATCCACTCGATGATGATGGGCAAGAGCGAGACGCCCACCACGAGGATCAGCGCCACTTCGATGTTGTCCCTCACCACATCAAACCCGCCGAGCCAGTAGCCGAGCAACGTCACGCCGACGCCCCACACGAGTGCGCCGATCACGTTGTACTTCACAAAGTGCAAGTAGTGCATTTTGCCAACGCCAGCAGCGACGGGGATATAGGTCCTGACGAAGGGGACGAATCGAGCGAGGATGATGGCACGCCCGCCATACCGCTCAAAAAATGCGTGTGTCTTATCGACGTACTCCTGCTTAAAGAATCGCGAGTCAGGTCGCCTGAAGATCGCGGGTCCCGCCTTGTGACCGATCAAGAAGCCGATCTGGTCACCCACGAAAGCGGCGAGGAACAGCGCCAGGCAAGCGAGCCATAGCGGCACGTTCAGCACGCCGGTGCCAATGAAGAGTCCCACGGTGAACAGCAGTGAATCCCCTGGCAAGAAGGGGAACAACAGGCCCGTCTCGATGATGACGACCATGCAGATGGCCACGAGAGCCCAGGCACCAAAGCGCTCGATGAAGCCGTTAATGAGTAACTCGGGGTCAAGCCAACTTGGGCCGAGCATGGGAAGCATCGTGGTCATCACGCGTCAAGGTTACGCGGCCTGGAGCGACACATCGCTCTCTCGCGCACTCTTTGCAGGGTTGAGGCGTCGTGAGCCTGGGACAATGTCCACATGACGAGCATCGGCACGCCCCTCACACGAGGCGCGACGCGTGCCCTTTTGCTAGGTTCAGGAGAGTTGGGCAAGGAGGTGGCAATCGAGTTGATGCGCCTTGGCGTTGAGGTCATCGCATGCGACCGCTACGTCGATGCCCCCGCGATGCAGATCGCGCATCGCTCTCACGTCATGGACATGCTTGATGGGGACGCGTTGCGTGCCGTCGTCTCGCTCGAGAGCCCGCACCTCGTCATTCCGGAGATTGAGGCCATCGCGACCGACGCTCTCGCGGACATCGAGGCGAGCGGGGTCACGGTGGTGCCGACGGCGCGGGCTGCGCGGCTGACGATGGATCGCGAGGGGATACGCAAGCTCGCGGCCGAGGAATTGGGTATTCCTACCTCGCCGTATCGCTTTGTCGACTCGCTCGCGGAACTGGGGACAGCAGTGGCCGACGTGGGAGTGCCGTGCGTGGTCAAGCCCGTCATGTCATCGTCTGGCAAGGGGCAATCGGTGGTGCGAGACCCGAGCGAGACGGAGTACGCGTGGGCCTACGCGATGCACGGATCGCGGGCGGCGGGCACGCGAGTCATCGTCGAGGGCTTTGTCGACTTCGACTACGAGATCACGATGCTCACAGTGCGCCACGCGGGCGGTACCACGTACCTCGACCCCATCGGCCACACGCAACAAGACGGTGACTATCGCGAATCGTGGCAACCTCAGCCGATGTCAGAAGCGGCCCTCGCGGCGGCGCGACGCGTTGCGGGCGCTGTCACCGATGCCCTGGGTGGATGGGGTGTCTTTGGGGTTGAACTGTTCGTGCGCGGCGATGAGGTGCTGTTCTCCGAGGTCTCTCCGCGACCTCACGATACGGGCCTCGTCACGCTTGTTTCTCAAGACCTCAGCGAGTTCGCGTTGCACGCGAGGGCCATTCTGGGCCTGCCCGTGTACGAGACGCGAAGCCGCCCCTCGGCATCGTGCGCCATCCTTGCCGAAGGCAGCGGCGTGCCCGTCTTCCACGGTGTAGCCGACGCGCTTGAGGAGCCGGGCACCGATCTTCGGCTCTTTGGTAAGCCGCGCGTGGAGGGCCGACGCCGGGTGGGCGTCACGCTCGCACGCGGAGCCGATGTGGATATTGCCCGCGAGACTGCGCGAGCATCGGCCGCACGCGTGACGATTGACCTGACCTGACGTGAGCGAGCCAGGAGACCTCGTGCGCGAGCACGCGTCCGACACTGAACCCAGCCATGGCGTCGGCCCGTGGGAGGGCGCCTTGCCGACGGACGAGCGCTACGACCCCGCACTTTTGCGCGAGGGCGACAGGCGCAACGTCGTGGACCGCTATCGCTATTGGCGCCACGATGCGATCGTTGCCGACCTTGACGCGCTCAGGCACCCCTTTCACGTGGCGATCGAGAACTGGCAACACGACTTCAACATCGGATCTGTCGTACGCACCGCCAACGCCTTTGCCGCGCAAGAGGTTCACATCGTTGGCAACAAGCGGTGGAACAGGCGCGGCGCCATGGTGACGGACCGCTACCAACACGTGCGCCACCATGCGACCGTGGAAGAGTTTGTGGCCTGGGCGCACGGACAGGGCCTCACAGTGATTGGCATCGACAACCTGCCCGGCTCGGTGCCGCTCGAGACCTTCGCGCTCCCTGCGGCATGCGTGCTCGTGTTTGGTCAGGAGAGCGTGGGCCTCACCGATGCTGTGAGGGAAGCGGCCGATGCCACGCTCGCCATCGCCCAATACGGTTCGACGCGCTCAATCAACGCCGGAGCGGCCGCGGCCATTGCCATGCACGCCTGGGTGAGACAGCATGGTGACGTGGAGGTGGGTCATGGCGGAGAACGCCACGCACCAAGTGGGAGCTGAGCAACAGCCCAAGGAGACGTTTCACCGCGATGGATCGCTGTGGGGGCGCGGCCATGTGGTCAATGGTGCGATGCACGGCTACTGGGAGTTCTTTCGTAAGGATGGAACCAAGATGCGTTCGGGGTCTTTTGACCGCGACGGTCAGGTGGGCGAGTGGATCACTTACGACAAGGCGGGCGAGCCTTTCAAGGTCACGCAGTTTGGGCCATAGGGCCCCAATCGACTCAGGGACCTAAGCCCGCCCGTCTGCGCCCCTCTCGTCTGACACAATAGGCAACGGTTCCCCTTCACATTTCTGACGCTCAGGAGACACGCATGGCCCTCGCCACACCAGAGTCCTACAACGCAATGCTGGACGCCGCCAAGGCTGGCGGCTACGCGTTCCCCGCTATCAACATCACGTCGTCGTCGACCATCACCGCAGCCATTCAGGGCTTTGCGGAGGCGGAGTCCGACGGCATCATTCAGGTTTCGGTTGGTGGCGGTCAGTATGCCTCGGGCGGCACGATCAAGAACCAGGTTGTCGGCTCTTTGGCCCTCGCCGCGTACGCCCGTGAGGTTGCGGACAGCTACGGCGTCACCATCGCGCTGCACACGGACCACTGCCACAAGGACTATGTCGACTCGTGGCTGCGCCCCCTGCTGGCAGCGTCGACCGATCGCGTCAACGCCGGCGGCCTCCCCATCTTCCAGTCGCACATGTGGGATGGCTCGTCCGTCCCGCTCGAAGACAACCTGATCCTTGCTGAGGAGCTCCTCGAGCTCTCGCAGGCAGCGCGCACCATCCTCGAGATCGAGATCGGTGTTGTGGGTGGCGAAGAGGACGGTGTCGCAGCGGAGATCAACGAGAAGCTCTACACCACCTCCGAGGACGGCCTCAAGACGATCGAGGCCCTGGGCCTTGGAGAAAAGGGCCGCTACATGACGGCGCTGACGTTCGGAAACGTGCACGGCGTCTACAAGCCGGGTGCAGTCAAGCTCCGCCCCGAACTGCTTGGCGAGATCCAGGCCGAGGTGGGCGCCAAGGTTGGCAAGGCCAACCCGTTTGACCTCGTGTTCCACGGTGGCTCGGGCTCGACGTCCGAAGAGATCGCGATTGCCGTGTCTCACGGTGTCATCAAGATGAACGTCGACACCGACACGCAGTACGCCTACACGCGCCCCGTGGTGGACTACATGCTCAAGAACTACGACGGCGTGCTCAAGGTCGACGGTGAAATTGGCAACAAGAAGCAGTACGACCCCCGCGCATGGGGCAAGATTGCAGAGGCAGGCATGGCGGCTCGTATCGTCGAGGCGTGCCAGCAGCTTGGCTCGGCAGGCAAGAAGATCTAGTCTCAACGACAACGTGGAACGCCCCCGGAGTCGATGACACCGGGGGCGTTCGCACGTTCCGTATCAACCAAGGCCCGGCTACGACCGGGTGAGGGGAGCACGCCATGTCAGGCGTCATCATTGTTGGAGCCCAGTGGGGCGACGAGGGCAAGGGCCGCGCCACCGACGCGCTCGGCTCGCGAGTTGACTATGTCGTCAAGTTCAACGGCGGTAACAACGCAGGTCACACCGTGGTGATCGGCGACCAAAAGTTCGCGCTGCATCTTTTGCCCTCCGGAATCCTGACGCCAGGTTGCATTCCCGTGATTGGCAACGGCGTGGTGATCGATCTGGGCGTTCTCTTCCACGAGCTTGACGGCCTGATCGAGCGCGGCGTCGATCCCTCCGAGTTGCTTATCTCGAACGCGGCCCACATCATCGCGCCCTACGCGCGCACCTTGGACCAGGTCACCGAGCGCTTCCTTGGAAGCCGCAAGATCGGTACCACCGGGCGCGGCATCGGCCCCGCCTATGCGGACAAGATCAATCGCATCGGTATCCGCGTGGGCGACCTGTTCGACGAGCCGGTGTTGCGTGACAAGATCGAGGGCGCGCTCGCGATGAAGAACCACCTCCTTGTGAAGGTCTACAACCGGCGCGCCATCACGGTCGACGAGGTGGCAGACGAGCTTCTCGGTTTCAGGGAGCGCCTGGCGCCCATGGTGGCCGACACCTCACTCATCCTCAACAAGGCGATCGATGCAGGCCAGACCGTACTCTTCGAGGGTGGCCAAGCCACGATGCTCGACGTCGATCACGGCACGTATCCGTTTGTCACGTCATCCAACGCGACGGCTGGCGGGGCGTGCACCGGCTCCGGCGTTGGCCCCACCAAGATCGATTCCGTCATCGGTGTGAGCAAGGCGTACATCACTCGCGTGGGTGAAGGCCCGTTCCCCACCGAATTGCTCGACGACGACGGCGAGAAGCTGCGCCAGATCGGCCATGAGTTTGGGACCACGACGGGCCGCCCGCGCCGCACCGGCTGGTACGACGCCGTGATCGCTCGCTACGCATCCCGCGTCAATGGCCTCACGGACATCGTGCTGACCAAGCTAGACGTGTTGTCTGGCTGGAAGAAGATCCCCGTGTGTGTCGCCTACGACGTGGGTGGAGTGCGCTACGACGAACTCCCCCAGGAACAGGCTGCCTTCGCTGCTGCCAAGCCCATCTACGAGTTCTTTGACGGCTGGGATGAGGACATCTCGATGGCCCGATCGTTTGAGGACCTGCCCAAGAACGCGCAGAAGTACGTGGAGGCACTCGAGGGAATGTCAGGCGCACGGATTTCTGTGGTTGGCGTGGGGCCCGAACGCGACGAGATCATCATCCGGCACGACCTGCTGCACGCACGCGGGGCCTAGTCGCGAGCTTCACGACGCGGAGCCAGATCTTCCGCGACGGGATCTTCACGGGACCTTCACACTCTCAGCGGTGCAACCTTCACATGCGTGCGCCACGGTGGCGGTACGCGACTTGCGTCGAAGGCCAACCAGACGAGAGGTCACCGATGGGGAATGTGTGGCAAGAACTCGCCCCCCGCAGTGACTACGTCCTTGTGGCCCACGCGCCCGACGCCCGAGACCGTCTTGACGGTGCGAGTGCCCACATCAGTCCCGAAACACACCAGTAAGGAACAACCCCATGAAGCACCGCTTCACTCTGCTCACCCCCGTCGCGGGCAGGTCGCTCGCGCTCGTTGGTTGCAGCGGCGCGTCGTCGTGTTGTGGGGCGTCCTCGCTCAGCTGTTGATGGTGCGAGCCGCTTCCTAGCGGCGCACGCAATAGCCAGGCGGCCTTCGGGCAGCCTTCGCCATCGCCGCCAGTTCCTCCTGTGCCGCGTGGCGAAACCTTCGTGCCTCCGCGAAACGCTCGCGGGGGCTCCCTCACCGGCGCACACGCCGTCTTCCTCAAAGAAAGGCATCAGCCATGAAGATCCGTATTGCAACTCCCCTCTCACTCATCGTTGCCTCCCTCGCTCTCACGGCGTGCGCGTCTGGGACGGACGGCGCGTCCTCCGAGCCGTTCAACGGCGCCACTGCCACCTCCGACGCCACAGCCACCTCCGACGGAGCCGACACCTCGCTAGCCGACATGCTGGAGGCAGGGGAACTCGTCGTTGGCACGGAGGGTACCTACCGGCCCTTTAGCTACCACGTTGACGGCTCAGGGGACCTCACCGGGTACGACGTCGAAGTGGCCCGGGCGGTGGCAGAGGAGTTGGGTGTCGAGGTTCGTTTCGAGGAGACGCAATGGGACGCGATCTTCGCCGGGCTGGAGGCGGACCGCTTCGACGTGATCGCCAACCAGGTGTCCATCACGCCCGAGCGCGAGGATTCGTACACGTTCTCTGAGCCCTACACGTACTCGACGGGTGTGATCGTCGTGCGGGAGGACACCACCGGCATCGCGTCATTCGGGGACCTTGTGGGCAAGACCACCGCACAATCGCTCACCTCCAACTGGTACGCCCTCGCGGAGGAGTCCGGCGCGAACATCGAAGCGGTCGAGGGTTGGGCGCAGGCCGTCGCGCTTGTCGAGCAAAGGCGAGTGGACGCCACCATCAACGACAAGTTGACCTTCCTCGACTACCAGAAGCAAACCGGCAATACGGGCTTTCTCATTGCTGCCGAGACCGACGACTTCTCGCGTAGCGCCTTTGCCTTCACTTCCGGCAGCGCCTCCCTCGCGCGGGCCGTCAATGATGCGCTGGCCGTCCTGGCGGAGAATGGGACCCTCGCGGAGATCTCAGCGGAGTTCTTCGGTGACGACGTCTCGGTGGCACCTGGCCAGTGACAGAGATCGATTGGGATCTGGTGCTCGGATCGCTCGGCCCTTTGGTGGGCGGGGCGATCCGAGGCACCATCCCCTTGGCAATGTTCTCCTTCGCCGCGGGCATGGTGCTTGCGGTGGTGGTGGCGCTCATGCGGTTGTACGGCAACCGCCTGGTACGGACCGCGGCGAGGCTCTACGTGTCGGTGGTTCGTGGCACGCCGCTCTTGGTGCAGTTATTCGTGGTGTTCTACGGGCTACCGTCGCTGGGCCTCACCATCGATCCGTGGCCCAGCGCGATTATCGCGTTCTCCGTCAACGTGGGTGGCTACGCGTCCGAGGTGGTACGGGCCGCCATCCTTTCCGTGCCGAAAGGGCAGTGGGAAGCGTCTTACATGATCGGGATGTCTCGGCGCGTCTCTCTGCGAAGGGTGATCTTGCCCCAGGCGTCGCGGGTCGCCGTGCCTCCGTTGTCAAACACCTTCATTTCCCTGGTGAAGGACACGTCGCTGGCGTCACTCATCCTCGTCACGGAAATGTTCCGTGAGGCCCAGCAGATCGCGGCCTTCAGCCAGGAATTTATGGCGCTGTACGTCGAGGCAGCAATCGTGTACTGGGTGATCTGCCTCGCGCTATCGAGCGGGCAAAGTTCCCTCGAAAGGACACTGGACCGCTATGTCGCACATTGACACCCACTCACCATCGCCTTTGCTCACCGTCGAGGGTGTCTCGAAGAATTTTGGCGAGACCGAGGTGCTGCGTTCGGTCGACCTGAGTGTGGCGCGCGGCGAGGTACTTGCGGTGATCGGGGCGTCAGGCTCCGGGAAGACAACGTTGCTGAGGTGCCTGAATGGCCTCGAGGTGCCCGATGCAGGTCGCGTGACGATCGCGGACACGACTGTCGACTTCTCCGCCCGCCCCGCGCCGCGCGAACTTCGCGCGTTGAGAGACCGCTCGGCAATGGTGTTCCAGCACTACCACCTGTTCCCCCACCGCACCGTGCTGGAGAACATCGCCGAAGGCCCTGTCGTCGTCCAACGTCGTCCGCGTGACAAGGTTCACGAGGAGGCGCTCGCTTTGCTCGAGCGCGTGGGAATGGTGGACCGCGCTGGGGCTTACCCGCATGAGCTTTCCGGGGGGCAACAACAACGCGTGGGAATTCTGCGTGCGCTCGCGCTTCGCCCTGACCTGCTTCTCTTCGACGAGCCCACCTCTGCGCTCGACCCCGAACTCGTTGGCGACGTCCTCACCCTCATGCGCGACCTTGCCGCCGAGGGTTGGACCATGGTGGTAGTCACTCACGAGCTTCAGTTTGCGCGTGAGGTGGCGCAGCAGGTGGCGTTCGTGTACCAAGGCCGGGTGCTCGAGCACGGAGTGCCCTCGCAGGTGTTGCGCGCGCCGCGAGAGGAACGGACACGGCAGTTCGTGCATCGTCTTCTGCACCCGCTGTAGCGGCGCCGCATCCGGTGTCTTTCGGCGACCTGACGATCTTCGAGACGTTCCCCGGGTCGACCAAGGGTACCCACCGTGAGCTCAGGGCGGCCGAGTCGCCAGCCTCGCGACGCGGAGCCCGTTTGTCCGTTACAGGAGGCTTCACGGAACCTTCACACTCTGAGGAGTGCGGTCTTCATCGACGTCCTGCACGGTGGAAATACGCGACCCGCGTCGAGGGCCCAACGAGACGAGATGTGACAAATGGGTAGGAGAGGGGCGAAGACTCGCCCCCCGCGCCCACAACGTTTCCGCGGGCCAACCTTCAGGGTCTTCATACGACCGGCAACATCGACACCGAGAAGTTCGTTGTAAGGAACAAGGAACACCAACGATCGGTGACTCAGTCCGGCCTTGCGGCACGCACGCCCGACAACTGAGAGCTTTCTGCGGTGCTAGTCCCATCACCAGTCCAATTACACACCAGTGAGGAATTCCCCATGAACCACCGACTCTCCCTGCTCGCCGCCGTCGCGGTCACGTCGCTCGCCCTCGTTGGCTGCGCTGCGACACCAAGCTCCGCGCCTGCCTATACTCCACCGCCCAGCGCCGCGGCGTCGGCGCCATTCAACGACCAAGACGTCACGTTCTTGTCCGACATGATTCCTCACCACGCGCAGGCTCTCCTGATGGTGGATATGACGGAGGGCAGGGAGTTGACCCCAGAGTTCGCTGAACTCACTCAGGGCATTGACGCGGCCCAGGGGCCCGAGATTGACCAAATGTCCGAGTGGCTGGTCTCGTGGGGCTACGACGTCCCCGACACGGCCTCGCACATGGGCATGATGGGCGGCGACAACGGCATGGGCATGATGACCGACGAAGACACCGAGACGCTCGGCAGAATGATGGGCGGCGACTTCGAGTCCATGTGGATGCGCATGATGATCGAGCACCACGAGGGCGCCGTTTCGATGTCGCAGACTGAACTCGAAGAGGGCGTGAGCCCCGAAGCCCGCGACCTCGCCCAGCGCATCATCGACGCGCAAGAAGCGGAGATCGCGCTGATGGAGCAGCTGCTCGCGGACGAGGGCTGAGGGCCCGGCGCGTCGCCGTGTGGTGTTCCGACCGGTCTAGCGGCGGGCGCTGTGGCCAGAGTTGTGCTTGAGTGCGGCCCGCACTCCGGCAGCTCACACGGAAGCCACGCAACCTCACCCCCCCATCTCCGCGAGGCGTTCCATGCGTGCTCCTTCATCGAGTCTTCATCCGCAACGAACGGCAACTGAATCTTCCGGCGGTAGCCTCGAAATTCAGTGGGCTACACATCTGGAGGAACATCATGACGGACACGAGGCAGTTTTTGGTCGAAGGCTTGGTGTGCGGGACATGTCTTGTCGAGGTACTTGACCGGCTTCACGAGGTCGACGGTGTTGCCAAGGTGGGCATCAGCCTCAACCCGCAAGGCGCCTCGCCGGCCGTAGTGCACTGCGCACCGTCGGTGCCCAACGAGGAGTTGCGCCGCGCGGTAGCGGAGGCCGGGTCCTTCCTGATCAGCCCCGGCGATTGCGGTCCGGCTGAGGCCTGGCGCGACGACCAAACTCCCGCAACCGCCCTGCTTGCACGCGGGGGTGTTCTGTGATCACCGCAGTGATTGTCGGCACAGCCGCCCTGCTCACCCTCGGTGCGCTTTGGTTCTTCTTCGGCCCGCGCAAGACAGGCCGGGCCGAGCTTGAGAACGGGGTCCAGGTGGTTCGGATCAAGGTCCAAGGCGGTTACACCCCTGACCTGGTCCAGGTCACGCGGGGAATCCCGGTGCGGCTCGAGTTCGACCGGCAGGAAGCTGGCGACTGCTCTTCGCGCGTCGTGCTGCCCGACTTCAAGGTGAACCAGATGCTCCCGGCCTACAAGACGACGACGGTCGAGTTTCTTCCGGAGGAGACCGGATCGTTCGGGTTCGCGTGCGGGATGAACATGCTGCGGGGTCGACTGGTCGTCGTCGACGGCCCGGCGAACGGCACGGAAGGCAGCGCCTCGTCGCCGGCTCCCGCGAACGCAAGTAAGGCAGTGGTCGAGGGTCCTATCGAACCCCGTACAGCCGCTCAAGCCGAGGAGGACGAGGAGCGAGAGCGCAAGGCCGAGATTGCGGACTTGAAGAAGCGGGTCCTCTTTGGCGCCATCCTCACGTTCCCGGTCCTGTTCGCGGTCATGGGCGTGGAGCTGTTCGACTTGGAATGGGTCCCGGAGGTTCTGATGAACCGATGGTTGCAGCTCGCATTGATCACACCCGTGATGGTCTACACGGGCTGGCCGATCCACCGGACCGGATGGCTCGCGCTTCGCCACCGCGGCGCGGACATGAACTCGCTGATAACCATCGGCACGATCGCCGCATTCGGGTTCAGTTTGGTCGTGACGCTCGTCCCAAGCGCCCTGCCGGGGGAGGTCCAGGAGGTCTATTACGAGGCCGTTGGAGTGATCGTCACGCTGATCCTCCTGGGGCGCCTCTTCGAGACGCAGGCCAAGGCGGGGACCGGTGAAGCGATCCGGACACTTATCGGTCTGCAACCCCGCACGGCGCGCGTGCTTCGAGAGGGCACCGAGCTTGACATCCCCATCGACGACGTGCTCGTAGGTGACGTCGTCGTGGTCCGACCGGGAGAGAAGCTCCCGGTGGACGGAGAGGTCATCGAGGGGCGCTCTCCGGTAGATGAGTCGATGGTCACCGGTGAGCCGATCGCGGTCGTGAAGGTGCCCGGTGATGTGG
>SWCC01000695.1_pt1 | contig 17270 bp, 13 predicted proteins | sample 4692971 | NCBI WGS metagenome assembly SWCC01 (sample SAMN10267277, study PRJNA491770) | bioreactor metagenome | isolation source: DHS bioreactor inoculated with subseafloor sediment | place: Japan: off Shimokita Peninsula | collected 2006-08 | reverse complement strand
CCGCCATTTCCGGTGAAAGACCGTGGGATCTGGGCGATCCGCATTTGAATGTCGTCCCCAGAACGCCACAAGAAGCCGCACGTATCGCGGATGTGACGACGCCGACGCAGGATTTTTCCAAAGCACAGCGTTTTGAAGACAAACCGGCGGGTGCAGCCACAGTGCGCGCGCGCAAGGATGCCGATGCGTTCTCGCAACCGTCGGGGAATATCAGCTTTGAGGACGAACTGACGTTCAAAGTGGGCAATGGATTGTTCCGCAAGCTATGGGTGTCTGCGCCGTCTTCGACCTTGGCGTCTGACGGGCTTGGCCCGCTTTTTAATGCGCGGTCGTGCCAGCGTTGTCATCTGAAAGACGGGCGCGGGCATCCGCCGGAAAACACCGCGGACAACGCGATTTCGATTTTCTTGCGGGTGTCGATCCCCGGCACCCCAGACGATGCAATGGCCGACATTAACGGATATTTTGCGACCCTGCCTGACCCCACCTATGGCACACAATTGCAGGATTTCGCGGTGCAGGGATACAAGGCTGAATATAGCCTCGGGATCAGCTGTCAAGAGCAGCCTGTTGAATTGGCGGACGGCACAATCGTCAGCTTGCGGGCACCGACCTACACCGCTGATAATCTGGGCTATGGCCCGTTGCACCCTGACGCGATGCTAAGCCCACGGGTCGCGCCGCAGATGATCGGCCTTGGCCTGCTTGAGGCGATCCCGGCGCAAGATATTCTGGCCGGTGCGGACCCTGATGATCTGGATCGGGATGGCATTTCGGGCCGTCCCAATGTTGTGATGTCGGGTGTTTATCAACAGCCGATGCTGGGTCGGTTCGGGCTCAAGGCAGGGGCAGCCACGGTGCTGGAACAATCGGCGGCGGCGTTTGCCGGTGACATTGGCATTTCGTCGCCGCTGCACCCGTCGGGGGCCGGGGAATGCACCGATGCGCAGACCGATTGCCAAGACGCCATTCACGGTGACGGTGACGACCGCATCTACGAAGTCGACGCCGAAGGGCTGGATCTGGTTGCGTTCTATAGCCGCAACTTGGGCGTTCCGGCGCGACGACGTGCGGATGACCCACAGGTCTTGCAGGGCAAGAAACTGTTTTACGAAACTGGCTGCACGTCGTGCCACACGCCCAGCTTTGTGACCCACCGACTGCAAGACCAACCAGAACAAAGCTTTCAGCTGATCTGGCCGTTTACCGACATGTTGTTGCACGACATGGGGCCGGGCCTAGCCGACAACCGCCCCGAGGCGCGGGCATCAGGCAGCGAATGGCGCACAGCGCCGTTGTGGGGCATCGGCTTGACACAGCAGGTCAGCGGGCACACGTATTTTCTGCATGACGGTCGTGCGCGATCGATCCTCGAGGCCGTCTTGTGGCATGGCGGCGAGGCGCAAACCCAACGTGATGCAGTGGTTGAGATGCGGACCAAAGACCGGGATGCACTGATCACCTATCTGGAGAGCTTATGAAACGCATTCTATTGATCGCTTTGGCCATCGCCGCACCTTGTGTCGCTGCCGCGCAAACCGCTGATCCTTTGGTGGCCAAAGTGATCGACACACATATCTTGCCAAGGTTCGAGACATTGGCGGAAACCTCTGATCGGTTGGCAGACGCGGCCATAACGGCGTGTACGCCAGGTTCTGAAACCTTGCGGGCGGCCTATGGCGATGCGTTCGATGCGTGGGTGGCGGTCAGTCATTTGCGCTTTGGCCCGACTGAAATCAATGACCGCGCCTTTGCACTGGCGTTCTGGCCGGACAGCCGGGGTGTGACGCCGCGCACGCTTGGCACGTTGATCGCGGACCAAGACCCGATCATCGCAACCCCGCAAGAGTTTTCCCAGGTATCGATCGCCGGGCGCGGATTCTATGGGATGGAGTTTCTGCTGTATGACGATGCGCTGAGCACGGCAGGCCCCGCCGCCTATCACTGCGCATTGGTGCAAGCGGTCGCCGCAGACATCGCGGCCACAACAGCCGAGATTTTGACAGACTGGCAGGGTGACTATGCCGCCCGCTTGCTGAATCCCGGCCCAAACGGCACCTACCGCACCCAAGAGGAAACCGTACAAGAGCTGTTCAAGGCCTTGACCACAGGGCTGGAATTTACATCAGACACGCGTTTGGGCCGGCCCTTGGGCAGCTTTGACAAGCCGCGCCCGACCCGTGCCGAGGTTTGGCGTTCGGGCCGTTCTGCGCGCCATGTCATGATCAGCCTTGAGAGCCTTGAAAACTTGATGATGCTTTTGGCGGGCGACAATGCCGATCTGGCCGCACGTTCACAGCACGCGTTTGAGACTACGTTGTCGAACTCGGGCGATTTGAACGATCCGGTTTTTGCAGGGGTCGCAGCGCCGCAAACCCGATTGAAGGTCGAAGTCGTGCAGCAATCCGTCGATGCCATTCGCGATATTGCCCGGCAGGAACTTGGGCCGACTTTGGGTGTGGCTGCGGGCTTTAACGCGTTGGACGGGGATTGATATGCAGGCCAACCGACGGCGATTTCTAGGGGGATTGTTGGCCGCCGGTCTGATCCCGAAACCGACATGGGCAGATGCGGGCGGCCCGGCCTATCTGGCCGCAGCGGCCAAGCCTGACGGGTCATTCGCCCTGTGCGGGATCGGCAAGGCGCTGGACATCACGTTTGAAATTCCACTGCCCGCGCGCGGCCATGCTGCCGCTGCCCACCCCATACGCCCCCAAGCCGTTGCATTCGCGCGGCGTCCGGGCACCTTTGCCATCGTGATCGATTGCGTTTCGGGGGTCGTCAAGGCGCAGCTACATTCGCCCGAGGGCCGGCATTTTTACGGCCACGGGGCGTTTTCCCAAGACGGCGATTGGTTGTTCACGACCGAGAATGATTATGAACACGGCCAAGGTCGCATCGGCGTCTGGGATGTCAGCAAGGGCTATACCCGCGTAGGCGAGTTCGACAGCGGCGGTGTCGGGCCGCATGACATCAAGCGGCTTCCGGGGTCGGATGTTCTGGTTGTTGCAAATGGCGGGATCGACACGCATCCCGATTCAGGGCGCGTGAAACTGAACATCGCCACAATGCAGCCGAACCTGACCTATCTGGACCAAGGACAGATCATCGAGGTCGCGCAACTGCCGCCTGAAATGCATAAAAATTCGATCCGCCATTTGGCGATCGGGCCAAGCGGTCAGGTGGCGTTTGGGATGCAATGGCAGGGCGATGGCCAGATGTCTGACCTGATCGGTCAGCACCGGCAGGGGCAGGCCATTCAACTGATCGGCGCGGATGAGGATGAAGCCCGCAGATTGGGCGGATATATCGGCAGTATCGCCTATTCAAGAAACGGCAAAAAGATTGCGGTGACATCGCCCAAAGGGGGGGTGTTGCACCAATATGATGCTAACGATCTGACGCTTGATCAGGTATTCGAGCTGCAAGATGTCTGCGGCGTCGCCCCTCAAGATCGCGGTTTTGCGATTACATCGGGCAGGGGGGACATCGGCGGCTTGGGCAGCGATGGCCCGGCCTTTGTGCAATCAGATGCGCTGCGGTGGGATAACCATCTGGTCGAGGTTTAACCCGCTGCGACCGAAAATAGTCATCATCTAAAGAATTGGCGGGGCCATGCGCGGCCCCGCCAGATGGGTCTTACTTCAGCAATTCAGTCCAGATCGCGGTATAAAGATCCGTTGCAGATTGAGGACATGTAGGAATGAACTTACCAGCAGCCGCCAGCTCGGCTGGTGCCACGATCTCGGGTGCGGTTTTCATGTCTTCGGGCATGAAATCCTCTGATCCGGCAACACCGTTTGCATAGCGCGCAAAGCTGGAAATCATCGCGGCATTTTCAGGCTCGAGGATAAAATTGATGAATTGATATGCCTCGTCCACGTTCTTAGCGTCGGACAGCAGGGCGACCGAATCCATGAACAAGGGATAGCCTTCCTTGGGATAGCCATAAACGATGTCGGGGTTGTTGATCCGCGCCCGCATGGTGGACCCGTTCCAGTTTACGGATGCCGCATAGTCACCCGACGACAGTTTGTCTGTGGTGCCGTAATCCATCGATAGCCACTTTGGTTTGGCGGCCATCATCTTGTCGCGGACCTTTTTCAGCAGCTCGAGGTCTTCGGTGCAGGCCTCGCCGCCCTGGTTAAAGATCGCCATGTTGATCACGTCGGTCATTTCGGGAACGACGTTGATCTTGCCAACCAGTTCCTCGGGTGGATCCATGAACAATTCAGATGTGTTCACGTCGCCGCCATAGACGGATGTGTTAACCGCAATACCAACAGATCCCCACTGCCATGGCACGGAATGCGTGCGGCCCTGATCCCATGGCACGTCTTTCCATTCGGCGGCGATGTTGCCGATGTTCGGGATCTTGGAATGATCCAACTCGGCGATCAGACCTTTGCGGACATAGACGGGAATATAGTTGGCCGATGGCACGACCAGATCGAAACCCGAACCGCCTGCCTCGACCTTGGTGAGGGCGGTTGTGTTGCTGTCATAGTCAGTGACCGTGACAGTAATACCGGTTTGCGCGGTGAACTTTTCGATCATTTCGGGGCTGGTATAGTTGCCCCAGTTAAACAGGTTCAGCTCACCTTCGGCATAGGCACCGATTGTGCTGCTTATCAAAGCTGTGGTCGCGATTAAAATGGTTCTCATGTGGTTCTCCAGTGTTGATGATTTGCGGGTTAGTCCCGCTTTTTGGTGACGAAAACGAATACCGTCAGGATCAGGATCGTCAGGGCAAGCAGCGCGGTCGATATCGCGTTTACCTCTGGCGTTAGCGCGCGGCGCAATTGGCCCAACATATAGGTTGGCAGCGTATCCTGTCCGGCGGATTTTACAAATTCGGTGATGATGACGTTATCAAGCGAGATGATAAACGCCAGCATTGCCCCCGCGATGACCCCCGGCAGCAGCAGCGGCAGCGTGACATAGCGAAACGTCTGCCATGGTGTCGCGTACAGATCGGCAGCGGCGGTTTCCATGGTGGTGTCCATCCCTTCTAGCCGCGCCTTGATCGGTAAATAGGCAAAGGGGATGCAAAATGCCGAATGCGCCAAAATCAGATAGCCCAGCCCGCTGTATCCGGTCGCAACCTTGACCGAGGAAAAGAAGATCAGCAGGGCAACCGCCGTGACGATTTCAGGCACCATCAGGGGCTGGTTGATGATCACATAGATCACCGTTTGCCCGGTGAATTTACCACGCCGTGTGGTGCCAAGTGCGGCCATTGTCGCCACAGCCGTTGATATGACCGACGCCCACACCGCAATGATCAGCGACCGCGCTGTGGCGTCTTGCACGGCTTCGTTTTGGGCGGCGACCGCATACCATTCCAGCGAAAACCCGCCCCATTGGTTGACCGAATTACCACCGTTAAACGAATAGATAACCAGCGTTATGATCGGCGCATAAAGCAACACAAACGCAAGGATCGCGATAAAGGTAAACCCGGGCAGGGTGGTGACGTCGAAAGCGCGTGTTTTACCCATTGGAGTTATCCTTTGACGAGGCCCGTGTGTAGACAATCAGCGACACCAGCACGACCAGCAGCAACAAGGTCGAAAGCGCCGCCCCCAAAGGCCAGTTTTGCCCTTGGCCAAACTGCAATTCGATAAAGTTGCCGATCATCATATTCTTGCCGCCCCCCAAAACACGGGGCGTGACATAGGCACCAAGACTGGGGATGAACACAAGAATGGACCCTGCAACGATGCCCGGTTTGATGATGGGCAGGATCACCCCGCGCAAAACCTGCCACCGCGAGGCATACAGATCATACCCCGCCTCGATCAGGCGAAAATCAAACCGGTCGATGGCGGCATAAAGCGGTAGAACCATCAGCGGCAGATAGACATAGGTCATCCCGATCAGAACGGCCGTGTCGGTGTACAAAATCTGGATGGGCTCCGAGATCAGGCCAAAGTGGATGAGGAACGTGTTCAGGATCCCTTGGTTCCGGATCACCTCCATGATCGCAAAGGTGCGGATCAGCAGGTTTGTCCAAAAGGGGATCGTGATCAAAAACAGCCAGAATGCCCGCGATTTCGCGGGACGGGTGGCAATAAACCACGCGGTGGGCAGGCCAAAACCAAAGGTGATGATGGTTGTGGCGACGGACAGTTTGATTGACCGCCAAAAGATCGACAGGTTGGCATCAGCAAGGCTGATCGTCTGGTCAAAGATGTCCTTTTCGAACAGTACGCGGAACCAGCCTTCGCCGGATAGAACCCAGCGGACGCCGGAATAGTCGCCTTTTTCAAGAACAGAATAAAACGCGACGATCAGCAACGGGCCGCTTGCCGCCACGATCAGAAGGATCAGGGCCGGAGCCGACAAAAGCCAGCCATCGACCCCTTTGCTGCGCGGGGCTTTGCGTTTGATTTCGGGGGTGCTCATGATTTCAGAACCTGTACGGCACGCGCGTCGATTGCGACGCCCACGGCATCACCCACCCCAAACGCACCCGTCGAATTCGACTGAATGCGGGCAACCAATGGGCTGCCGTCTTTCAGTTCGATCGTATAGTGGGTGTCGGTGCCCATATAAGTTGCGTCGATGATCTTGCCGCTTAGTTCGGCTGGCGCCGAGGTCACGCTGACCTGTTCGGGCCGGATGGCCAAGGTCACGGCACCTGTTTCACCATCCAGTGGCACGGCCAGCAAATCACCGGTGCCGATCCGCACCTGATCGCCCTCGACGGTGCCGTTCAGGAAATTCGTCTCGCCAATGAAATCGGCCACAAATCGGGTGGCGGGGCGGTCATAAATATCGTGCGGTGTGCCAACTTGCAAAAGCGCGCCAGCTGACATGACGCCGATCCGGTCCGACATGGTTAACGCTTCTTCTTGGTCGTGGGTCACAAAGATAAAGGTAATCCCGGTCTCAGATTGCAACCGCTTCAATTCGCTTTGCATTTCCTTGCGCAGTTTCAGATCCAGCGCCGACAGCGGTTCATCCAGCAAAAGCACCTGCGGTTCAGGCGCAAGGGCGCGGGCAAGGGCCACACGCTGTTGCTGCCCACCGGATAATTGTTGCGGCAGACGATTTGCGAAATCCTCAAGCTTGACCAGACCCAGAACGCGGTCCACGGCCCGTGCCACATCCGCCGAGGACGCCCCGCGCATTTTCAAACCAAAGGCAACATTCTGCGCGACGGTCAAATGGGGAAACAATGCATAAGACTGGAACACCGTATTGACCGGGCGCTGATAGGGCGGGTCATAGGTAATGTCTGTGCCGGACAGATGAATGGAGCCTTTGGTGGGTGTCTCGAACCCTGCGATGCAGCGTAGCAACGTGGTTTTGCCGCATCCCGATGGCCCAAGCAGCGTAAAAAATTCACCCTTTTTAATGCTGATCGAAACATCGCCAAGGGCGGTAACAGCACTTGCGCCGGTTCCGTAAATCTTGCCGACATGGCGGGCATCAATTGCGATATCTGTGTTCACGTATATTTCCTTTGTTTCGGCCTTCACCCTGCGTCGCGCGCCATCACTAAGCAAGATATTCTGCGAGCATTTTCGGTGTTTGATGCGCCCAAGGTGCTGCCTGCTCAAGTTCTGCACAAAGCGCGATCAGTGTCGCGTCATCGCCAAAGGGTGCGGCCAGATGAATGCCTACGGGCAGGCCGTCATCTGTCCAATGCAGGGGCACCGATGCTGCGGGTTGGCCGCTTGCATTGAACGCCGCGCAGAATGGTGAATACTCGAAAACGCCCCCTGGCCCGACACGGTAATTTTCATAGTCTTCGCGTTCGTGGGTGAACCGGCCAACAATGGCAGGGGGTTCTGCCAAGGTTGCGGACAGGATGATATCAACACCGTCAAATGCCGCGGCCATCTGGCGGCCATAGGCGTGAATTTTATTGACCGCCCCCAGATATGCAGCCCCCGAGATTTCACCAGCATATTTCAATGCACCGCGCGCCACGCCCTGAATGTCGCCCTGCTGCAAATCGCGCCCCTTGGCCTTGAGCGTGTTTTCGATCCAAAGTGCGGTGCCGCAGGCGACGATCTTGGTCCAGGCGTGCATCATGCCTTCGTGGTCAGCTTGGGGGCAGCCGGGGGTCACGTGGTGGCCTAGGCTTTCCAATATATGTGCGGTTTTTTGAACGGCTTCCTTGCAGGCCGGGTCAATAGCACCGCCTGTAAATGTCGTGTCACACAGCGCGATGCGCAAACGGCGCGGCGGGCGTGTGATGGCTTGGCTATACGACATCTCCATCGCGGGGGCCGCATAGGGGGCACCAGCGTCGGGGCCTGCGCAGGCATCCATCATCGTGGCATTGTCACGTACCGAACGGGACAGAAACCCGTCAATCGCCATACCGCCCCAACCCTCGCCCGAGGCCGGACCGTCTGGAAAACGGGCGCGCGTGGCCTTGAAACCGAACAAGCCGCAGCTTGACGCGGGGATGCGTACCGAACCGCCGCCATCCGACCCGTGCGCCATTGGCACGATGCCCGCCGCCACCGCAGCGCCCGACCCACCGGATGATCCGCCAGACGTATGCGACAGGTTCCAAGGATTGCGCGTCGGCCCACCGTAGACGCTGGATTCAGTCACCGGGCCAATCCCGCCCTCGGGCGAAGTGGTACGCCCGAAGGTGACAACGCCGGTGCTGCGCATACGGTCGAAAATCGCGCTGTCATAGGAATAGACCGTGTCTTTCAGCAGATTGGACCCGCTATGCGAGGGGAAATCCTTTGCCTCTGCCCCAAGGTCTTTCATTAAGAACGGCACACCCTTAAACGGCCCTTCCGGCAGGCCTGCCTTGATGGCTTGGCGCGCTGTTTCTTCTTGCAGTAAGACAACGGCATTCAACTGCGGATTAAAAGATGCAACCCGCGCTAATGCATCGTCAAGCAGTTCATCCGCAGACGCGGCACCCGTGGCGACTTGTTTGGCCAGAAATGTTGCGTCTTCTTGAATGTTCGTTTCCATGTGGCAGTGTCCTTTGGCGCGCAGTTCAGCAGTGAGGCGGCCCCCATCGCTGGATAAGTAAGGTTAGCTTAAGATGATGGAAGCTAAACACAATACACGTTTTGGGATCTGAGCAGTGCTGCTGAAACCGTTATTGGTGTCATGCTCGAAAAGGGGGCACAAACTTGAAATCGCGCCCCGTATCGGCCCTCCCTATTGCAGCCCTCTCGAGAATCGTGGTGAATGGATGATCACTACGCAGACGCAGCGCCCCGCCTTCGGAGAAATCGCTTGGATCAGTTTGACTATATAATTGTCGGCGCGGGGTCGGCTGGGTCCGTTTTAGCCAACCGGCTGACACATTGCGGCAAGTTCAGCGTGCTACTGCTTGAGGCGGGCGGATCAGATTTGAATCCGTGGGTCCAGATGCCCATCGGCTATGGCAAAGTGTATTACGACAAACGGGTGAACTGGAAATACACGACCGAACCCGTGCCCGGCCTTGATCATCAGCGATCCTATTGGCCGCGTGGCAAGGTGCTGGGCGGATCGAGTTCGATCAATGCAATGGTCTATGTGCGTGGGCACCCCCGTGATTACGAAGAATGGAATGCGGTCGCCCCCGGTTGGGGATGGGATGAGATCGCCCCCGTCTTTCGCCGTATGGAGGACTGGGACGGCCCGCAAAATACCGCACGTGGTGTCGGCGGCCCCCTCGCGGTCCATGACGTGTCAGACGAGGTGCATCCGCTGACGCGCACCTATCTTGAGGGTGCAGCGCAGGCCGGTATCCCGACCAACCGCGACTATAACGGCCCCGACATGGATGGGGCTGCTTGCTATCAGATCACAACCAAAGGCGGCTATCGGGCCTCGGCGTCGCGCAGCTATCTGAACCCCGCCAAAAAACGTCGTAATCTTGAACTGCGCACCAAGGCACATGTCACGCGGGTCTTGCTGGATGGCACACGTGCCGTGGGCGTTGAATACCGGCAGGGCAGTCAAACGCATAAAGTGCAGGCAAGGGCCGAGGTTATCCTATGCGGTGGTGCGATCAATTCTCCGCAACTGCTACAGCTTTCCGGGATCGGGCCGGGGGCTGTGCTGCAACACCACGGGATCGATGTGGTGTCTGACGCGTCGCAGGTGGGTCGCAACCTCCAAGATCATTTGGGCAGCGATAACCTGTATATGTCGCGGGTGCCCAGCCTGAACCAAGAACTGGGTCCGCTGCTGGGCAAGGTGAAAGCGGCGTTGCACTATGCGATTTTGCGCAAGGGCCCGCTGTCGCTTAGCCTTAATCAGGGGGGCGGTTTCGTGCGCGTCTCGGAAACCTCGGACGGGCCGGATTTGCAGCTGTATTTTTCACCCGTCAGCTATACCCGCGCGCCTGTCGGGGTACGCCCCTTGATGAACCCCGATCCGTTTGCAGGTTTTCTAATGGGCTTTAATCCTTGCAAGCCCACCAGCGTCGGGCATCTGCAGATCAAATCACCCGATCCGATGGATGCGCCCGAAATGCACCCAAACTATCTGGACACCGATCATGACCGCGCGATGATGCTGGCGGGCACCAAACTGATGCGCAAGATCGCGGACACCGCCGCCATGCAAGCCGTCATCGAAAGCGAGCTTTTCCCGGGGGCGGACGTGGTCAGCGACGCAGATATCCTGACGTATATTCGGCAGAAATCATGGACCGTTTTCCACCAATGTTCGACCTGCCGCATGGGCAGTGATCCCGCCACATCTGTTGTTGATCCGCGCCTTAGGGTGCACGGCATTCAAGGGCTGCGGGTCGCGGATGCGTCAATTTTTCCAACAATTCCAACCGGCAATACAAACGCGCCTGCCATCATGGTGGGGGAAAAAGCATCGGATATTATTCTTTCCGACGCGCAGCGATAAAAGGGCACCAGATGAAGCTGAAATCGATCGAAACATTCACCACCCCCGATGTCGGCTTTGTGCGCGTCACAGCCGAGGACGGATCGCAAGGCTGGGGGCAGGTGTCGACCTATCATTCCGATATCACCTGCCAGATTTTGCACCGGCAGGTCGCACCGCATGTCCTTGGGCAGGACACGACCGATCTGGATGACCTGTTGGATATCGTGGCCGAGCGTGAACATAAATTCCCCGGCTCGTACCTGCGCCGCGCGATGGCTGGGGTGGATACGGCAATCTGGGATCTGCGTGGCAAACAGCAGGGCAAATCGGTCGCTGAATTGCTGGGCGGCACGCCGGGCTTGATCCGCGCCTATGCGTCGTCGATGAAGCGCGACATCACCCCCAAGGACGAGGCCGCCCGCCTAAAGCATCTGCGCGACACCCAAGGGTTTGATGCCTTCAAGGTACGTGCCGGTGCCGAGGTCGGTCGCAACAAGGACGAATGGCCGGGCCGCACCGAAGAAATCATCCCGACAATGCGTCGCGCGCTGGGCGATGATGTTGATTTGCTGATTGACGCCAACAGTTGCTATTCCCCCGACCGCGCGATCGAGGTCGGGCATATGCTGCAAGACAACGGCTTCACACATTTCGAGGAACCTTGCCCCTATTGGGAGCTGGAGCAGACCAAGCAAGTTACCGATGCCCTTGAGATCGACGTGACCGGAGGAGAGCAGGATTGCGACCTGCCGACGTGGAAACGCATGATAGATATGCGGGCCGTCGACATTGTGCAGCCCGATATCCTGTATCTGGGCGGGATCAGCCGCACATTGCGGGTCGCCAAGATGGCCGCCGCTGCCGGCTTGCCCGTCACTCCGCATTGCGCGAACTGGTCGTTGGTCACGTTGTTCACGATGCATCTGCTGCGGGCGATTCCGAATGCGGGCAAGTATCTGGAATTTTCGATTGAAGGGCCCGATTACTATCCATGGCAGTATGATCTGTTCGTCGAAAGCCCCTATGACATCAAGGACGGGCAGGCCTGTGTGACAGATGCGCCCGGTTGGGGCGTTGAAATCTCGCCAGAATGGCTCGCCCGCTCCGCCTATCAGATCAGCCAGCTGGAATAGCGCAACGTCTATCGTATGGGTGCAATCTGCAGGCTCTCCTTCAATTCCTTAAGATTTAGTCAATAAAATCAGAGAGGAACCGGCGACAAGCCGCCGCAAAGGACGGTGAAAAAAAGGTTTTGCAAATTAATGTAACAATTTTGAAAAAATCCGCGAAAACCGCCTTGCGGCCCGCGCTCAACAAAGGTAGCACACCCCTGCGGGATGGAGCAGTCCGGTAGCTCGTCAGGCTCATAACCTGAAGGTCGTAGGTTCAAATCCTACTCCCGCAACCAGATTTACAGAACACCCGCAGCTGAAACGCTGTGGGTGTTCTTGTTTGTGCCAAGCCCCTAGTATTTTAGACGCTTTCTTTCCTAATTTTGAGGCAAGGAGGCCGTTATGGGGAAGTTAAGTTTCAGTGAAGATTTCAAGCGTGATGCTGTGCATCCGCTGCCCGGCAGTCGATAAGCAATATCGATGACAGGGGGATCATGGTACGTGGATATCCAGTTCGTGAGGCTTTGGAGCGATTGGGCGTCAGCACCTAGTCGCTTTACAAGTGGATGAAGCTTTACGCCAAGGCGGCGTTACAAGCATCATCTGTGGACCACGAGGCTGAGAACCGCAGGCTCAAGCGTGAGCTGTCACGGATGACCGAGGAACGCGATATCCTAAAAAAAATCTGCGTACTTCGCAAAGGATGCAAGGTGAAGTACGCGTTTGTCGCTGAGCACCGCCCTATCTTTTCGGTGCGCAGGATGTGCCACTGCCTCAACATCCGTCCCAGTGGGTTCTATGCATGGATTAAGAATCCGTTAGGCCGCCGTGGACGTGAGAAAGCGCGCCATGCAACCGGTCTGTGAAACAAAGACGAATATAATATGCTAGTGAATTACACTTGTCTTCTGCAGCCTCGGATCAATGAAATTGAGTACGGCCGCCCGCCCGGTCAAACCAAGCTTACGGCAGGCGCGAGATTTATAGGTCTCAGCAGATTTTGGACTGATGCCAAGCTCGTATCCAATTGCCTTGAGGGTATATCCCCGACCGTAATATTGTAATATTTCCCTTTCTCGCTGGCTAAGCTTTGGCGCGCGATTAAGGTGTTTTATACCCACTACATCAGCGATTATGTTTGCAAGTTCTTTCGAGTCGACCTCATTGGAGGCAACATATCGGACGGATTGCGCGTGAACCAGATCACCCGCAGGTCCGCCATACAAAAGAACAGAGAATTTATCGCTATTCAAAAGGCATTCAATATCATGTTCTTTTTCCCTAATAATACTGGGGTCCACAACATATAGCTTCTTTTCCACTTTGGGTTGTAGGGAGGCTCGCTTGTTGCAGGGCGTTGTATTTATTCTGGTATCCAAAATGGAAACAGCTTGTCTTACGCGCGTTCTAATAAATTCGTTTTCGGTAAATAAAAATACACCCAGTCGAAATTTCTGGAATGTGATCTTTGGAAGTTCGTTATAAAAATTAGACATCTTTCGCTACCTCATAAACTATCGAGATCTTCAATGCCTGTAGGGTGGTCCTATCAAATATGTGTGCTGCTCTTCCAAAATGTAAGAACTAACCAATTAAAATGGGGCGTTTGCCGCACCTTATAAGAATGTGTCAACAATGTGCCTCATTATGAGGAAGGTTAACGAAATCTACAAGCCCTAACGGATTCGCGACTTGGATCACAAGCGAAATATAGCATAAGTATCTGATACCTAAGTATTATTCAAAAATTCAAGCGTCACCGATCTTGTAGGGTTTTTCCTGACTTTATGATGTTTTATCGCTGCTCCATGCTTCTTAGTATTCCAAATGAAGCTTTTAAATCCGAATCTAATCACTAATTCCTTTACGCCATCATTTCTGATTCTACTGGCACCAAGGCATATATAGTTATTTTCAACTATAGGTTTAAAGGCTTTCCTAACGGAATACTAGATTGCAGGCATGCTTGGAATCTATCCGAATAAATTGTCCCGCAACGGGGTCCAATGCAACTGGAGGCCATTATGACTAAGTTCCTTACATCAACAGCGATTGCCACGATTCTCGCAATGCCTGCTATGGCAGAGCAAACCGATATATCGCAGACGGTAAATGCTCTACAAGAAGCACTAAACTCAATTAATATCAGCGACGATGCTTCAGGCGTATCGCAAGCCGGGATCAACGCGGCAAATATCATCTCAATCGACTTTGGGTCGCTCGATGACGTGGAGCAACTTTCGGAAGACGGGATGAGACAGGTTTCGGTCAATGACTTCGAAACCCAGGGCAATTTTTTCAATAACGCTGTGCTGAGCGACGTCAGCCAGTCGGGAACCAACGTTCTAAACAGTATCGACCTGACCTCTGATACGGGTCCAAGCTACGATATTAACCGACTGTCCCAGAAAATCGATGATGCAAGTCAAAAAGCAGTCAACGATATTGATATTCGCAATGGCACGAGCATTGACATCGATCAAGACGCTACCAACGTGATGAACATGGCAGCGATGGATGACCTGCGTGACGATTCTTGGGGCGCAGACCTTCTGCAGACCGTCGATGACAGCTCTCAAACGGCGACCAACAAGTTTGACATCGATCTTGGCGTAGAAAATATTGCTCAGGACGCTGTCAACGTAATGAACCTCGCTGAGGTTGAGGATGATCTGAAAGGTGATTCCTTCCAAATCGTTGAGTACAGCCCACAGTCTGCCACCAACAGTGCATTTGATACCGAAATCGGGGCTTCGATCGAAAACTTGATGCAAAGTGCGGTTAACATCGCAAACAGTCTGGATGTTGGTGGAAACAGCACACATGGTGGTTCAGATTACAGGGCTTCCATTACGCAAGTTTACAAGGGCTATGGAAGTGGTCAACTTGCTAGCAACTTGGTGAAATTCAGCACCGGCGGCGTAAACGGACCGGTCGCGACCAGCAGTAATGACTACATCGACCAGTCAGCTCTGAACGCCATCAACTTGGCGACTGTCACTGATGTTGGCTGGACCATTTCCCAATCTGCGAAACATGTTGATCAGCAAGCGATGAACAACGCACAGGGTGTCGGCGTGGGCTGGGGCGCAGACATCACCAACTTTGATCAAAGCGCTACCAACGTCGGTAACATTCTTTCGGCGGGTGCTTTGCCTGATCTGTCAGGCATGACGGAAGTGTCTCAGAACTTCTCGGGCTTCCAAATGGCGCAGAACGGTATGATCGGTGCTGATGATCTGAGCGCAGTAACGCAAGCTGCAACAAACGTCATCAACTCGGTCAGCGGGCTGTAAACGAAGCAATTTTGCACACGGGGCGGCGAGGATCTTGCCGCTCCGAACTAAATTAATTCGGCCAGTCAGGTGATAAGAATATGGTACGCTCCATACGCACATGCTTATCCGTCTTGGCCTTTTTCAGTATTTCCACATCCGCTATTGCGCAGACAGGGTTCGACCCAAAACTTATTACGAACCAAAGCATGGCTGGTGACCAAACCTCGTTGAATTACCTCAACAACCGGCGGTCATCTATACTGAATGGGAGCCCGACAGAAGCTACTCCAAATCAGGCTTTCGGGCGAGATGCTGTTTATGAGCTGGCTCCAGTCTCGTTGACGTCCCAAGAACTCAGCCAATCTATTTTGAACGCAGCAAACATTCTTTTGGCGACGGGCACCAACGTGGATAGCATTCGTCAATCCATGCAGGGTAACCAGATTGCGACCAATACCGCTGAGAATTATAATTTTGATGTTCCCCTCGTTTCGGCTCAGACCGGCGAAAACCTTTCAAACATCGTGATTGCCAATCGCATTGACAACGTCACGCAATCTTTTGGCCCTGGAGCCGCCCAAGGCGTGTTCAATAATCTGCGCAGCGCAGGAGCAGCACTTGGGAGTGTGAGCCAAATCGGTAGGAACACAGCAAACGTTGCAACCGCCGAGATATCGATCGGATCTGGCGGACAATACTTCCCCCGCGACACGTCGCAACTGATTGAAAACAGAGTGGCTGTTATCAATCCTTTGGGGAACGCTTTTGATATCGTTCAGTCAGGGGCCAACATCGGCAACGTTCTCGTCGCAGACGAGGTCAAGAATGTGACGAGAGTGTTTAGCGGCACCCAGACCGTCAGGAATATTGTGACCTATCCCCAAGGAAACGTACCAATTCGCCTAACGCAAACTGGTTTGAACATTGCAAACTTTGTAAGCGCGACCAGAGTTGACGGGCTTTCGCAGGTTTCCGACGGCACCCAAATCGTTGAAAACTCGGGGGATGACCATTCGTTGGCCGAAATAAACAATCGCGTGACCGACCACAGCTACTCGAGCACAAGCGTCGTAAACCTGCTGGAAGTGAATGAGCCGACATCTTCGGATCATGTGATGATTAAAAACACGACGATAAGCGCGACCCAGACAGCCAACCAACCGCAACGCGTTCAAAGCAACAACGGAACGCATTCGCAAATTGGTAATTCTACATCAATCATCAGATAACCTGAGCGCAATTGATGTAGAATTAATAGGACAATTCAGAACATGATTCCGACCGGCACCAAGGCCCCGACAATATCCGGGGCGCTTCGGGCCAGGACTTTGGTCTTTTCGTCGTATATTCAACCGCCAGTTCTCCATACCTTACTGCACGATCTTGCAGTTTTTCAGTACAGATAGACGCACTCTGCGCCCTCACCAATCTGGTGGTGATGCGCCGCATCTTTTGGTCAATCGCCAAAGGCTCCGCCATCCCTAAAGCAGTAAAGAAGGTCAGAACCTCACCGGAATCCGACATCGGAGAGCCAGGAATGACATCCTCGCAGGTCAATGCCAAAGACCGATAACTCACCATCGATTCAAGAAAAACTTTAGGGTCGTAAACGTCGTTTCCGGCAGCCGCGGTCCCGGAATCTTGTGCTGTGGCGATGCCTGAAAAGCCCGCCAGTAACCCGTATGAAAGCGCGAAACAGCGTGTGAGCCTCATCCCGCAACCTCTACGTAGTTCTTGGGCAGCAAACGATCACAGCTTCCATCATGCTTCAGGGTGGTTGACACAATATTGTATGCAGCCTCGGCGAGCATCCATCTAATGCCTGAATGAAGACCTTCTTGGCTCTTTGATCCAATTTTTACATCAAAAAGCTCACTGTCGAAAAACCGGAAAATCGAACCGTACACTTCGACACCCACAGCTTGCTTTGAGTATGCCTCGGCCATAACCAGCTCTGTTGATCTCGTGTCGGTGACCCGAATGTCCGCACCAACGGTCAGGGCGAACTTACGGTTGCCGCCGCCAATGCCGAACAAAGATGCTTCGGTGCCCCCTG
>SWCC01015813.1_pt1 | contig 17303 bp, 11 predicted proteins | sample 4692971 | NCBI WGS metagenome assembly SWCC01 (sample SAMN10267277, study PRJNA491770) | bioreactor metagenome | isolation source: DHS bioreactor inoculated with subseafloor sediment | place: Japan: off Shimokita Peninsula | collected 2006-08 | reverse complement strand
TGGCCAGGGCATAGAACGGACCATCCCCGTGCGTTGACCGCCCATGTCGATACCCTGGGCGCGATGGTCAAGGAAATTAAATCCAACGGCAGGCTCAAACTGACCAAGCTGGGTGGTTTTGCCTGGAACACCGTCGAAGGCGAAGGGCTGACGGTCTTCACCAACGCTGGAAGCACTGTGAGAGGTGCGCTGCTGCTGTGCAAAAGCTCCTCACACGTGCATGCGGCGGCCACCGGGGAAACCAAACGCGAAGATCATGCCATGGAAGTGCGCCTGGATGCGGTCACGCATACTGCGGAGGATACCAAAGCACTCGGCATTGAGGTTGGTGATTTTGTGGCCTTTGACCCACGCGTGGAAGTCACCAATGGTTTCATCCGCAGCCGCCATCTGGACGACAAAGCCTGTGTCGCCAACCTGGTGACGGCCGTCAAAGCGCTGCATGACGCCGATCTCAAACCAGCGCAGACCACTTACCTGCTGATCAGCAACTATGAAGAGGTCGGGCATGGCGCCTCCGCAGGCATCCCGGACGAGGTGGAAGAACTGCTGGCAGTCGACATGGCAGCCATCGGTGACGGACAGAACTCGGACGAATTCCACGCCTCAATCTGCGTCAAAGACTCGGGTGGCCCTTACCACCATGGACTCTCCAATCACCTGCGCCAGCTGGCAGACCAGTATGCGATCCCCTACAAAGTCGATATCTACCCCTACTACGGCTCGGATGGCGAAGCCTTCTGGCACGCTGGTGGTGATGTGCGTGTCGCACTGATCGGCCCGGGCGTAGACGCCTCACACAACTACGAACGCACGCATATGGACGCGCTGATGGCAACGACGCAGTGGGTGCTGGCGTATGTGCTGGGGTGAGGGGGGTATTTCCGTAAATTTTATAAGACTGAATTAATGAGGTAACTAATTTTCGTAAATTTAATTTGTTTTATTAGGTTGAGTAGTAACAGAAATTATTTTGAATTAGAAATAAATTGTTCTTCATATATAACCCAATTATCTATGATTCCCACTTCTTTATAATTTGACCGAATTATTTCAATTCGATCCATTATTTCTGTTGTGTTTATTGGAAATTCAAAGAATGGATAATCTTCTCGATTAGTATCGATAATAAATTTAGGTTCATTTATGATGATATCGTCCAAAAATTTTATAATTTTTCCTTCGGATGTAAACCCTGGTTTAAACAATGGATACTGATAAAAATATTTTGAGGGGCTTACTCGTTTAGAATGGAAATTTACAGCAGATTCAGCACCCCATAATAAAATATAGTCATCTTCTCTAGAATTTTCTTGAATGAAGCTAATAATTAAATCTGCTTGATGAGAATTTAAATAATTTGATGTATTTTTATAATCTCTAATAGACAACAAACTCATTAATGCAAATATTAAAAGATAGACTGTATTCTTCATCATTTTATTATTGTTACTTTTTATAACCTGTGAATCAATAATCCAAAAAAGGTAACTAGAAAATATTGCCAATGAGGGCATTAATGTAAGATAATAGTGTATGTATGACTTTCCAGGTAAATTTATTAACATCCATTCAATTAGAAAGTCAATTAAGATGATTATTAGTAAAGGTCTATTATTATTTAGTTTATCTTCAGTACTATTATCAAGCTCAAAAATAATTAACGGAATCGCTAATGCTGATATTGAGATTATCCCTGTTGTTCGTAAAGGCGAAAAATTGATTAAATTCCATAATCTTTCTCTAAAACCCAAATTTTGGGTTGAATAGTAAAAATTGTAAACAAATACAGAATCAATAAATTCATAAAATGCATTATTTTTTAGAAAATAAATTGATATAAGTATAAAAATACAAAGGAAACCAATTATTATTGATGTGATTTCAATAATCTTCGATTTCATATTTTCTTTTTGGAAAGAACTAATCAACAAATAAATGATTATTGAAACCCAAACCCCAATGGATGTTGGTTTTAAGAAAAAGGCAATTCCTCCAAAAATGCCTATGATAAAGAAATTAAATGTTTTATTATTATTTATTGAATAGAAAAATATGATTAATGATAAAAACTGAAAAGGGATTGTATATTCAGTCGTATAATTACCTCCTTCAACCAAATAATAGCAAGTCATTAACCAAAGAAATGTGCCTAAAATTGCAGGGAAAAAACCGAACATTTTTTTGATTAATTTATAACTTGTGATTGATGCTAAAAATAAAAAAAATGATTCTATAAACCAAACACCCCAGGTTGAATTTCCGGAAATAAATAAGCCTATAGAATTAATTAAGTAAATTAGTGGTGGTTTATGATCCCAAAAACCAATATAAGGAACCTCTCCATTTAATAACCGCCAGCCAGAATAAAGAAAAACTCCTGGGTCCCGAAATGAATACCTCATATTAAATGGACTTGAAGGTAATTGTATAAAAAGAATAATTGCCAGTAAGACAATATTTTCTTTATGATTATTCGCAAACTTTAAAATTTTCTTCATAATTTTTTTAAAAAATATTTTTTCAGATATTCTTGTTGATTTTTTGGTCCGAATGACAAATTTCGAATTGTGTTTTGAAAATGACGGCAAAGACGATCACTCTACATGCAAGATTAATTTTACTAGAAGAACTATTTGGCAATTGCCTTCTTCCTAAGCATCACTTTCCCACAGTTTATTATACTTTTGCATTAATTATTTTATCTTGAGTGACCTTTAATAATCCTTATAAGACTCCACTCAAAAAAGTATAACAAAAAGATTCACAAAACGGGAAAAATTTAATACAATAAGAGAATGTATACACCAAACAACAGCCATTTACAGCCAGCGCTCATCAGCGCAGTCAGCGACCTCCCCATAAAACAACAAAAAAGACTACAAGAATCCTGGGCAGACATGTTTTATAGAGAGTTTTTTTGTCGAATAAAAGAAGAAATTTTTTCAGTGTTGTATTCTTCGGTTGGTTCAAGACCCAATTTTCCAATCAATATCCTGATTGGATTAGAAGCATTAAAAGCAGGCAAAGGTTGGAGTGATGAGCAGCTAATTGATGAATACAATTACAATTTGCAAGTGCGGTTTGCACTTGGGGTGGATCGTTTAGGAGATCAGGAATTTGACATTCGTACACTTTACAATTTTCGACAACGATTAAGCCAGTACAATGTAGAAAAAGGGATAAATTTGTTAGAAAAAGCATTTGAAGGCATCGTTGACGAGCAAATCAAATCCCTAAAAGTAAAAACTGAAATGCAAAGGATGGATTCGACCCAAATAGCCAGTAACATTGTTTCCTCTAGTAGATTGCAGTTGTTAGTTGAGAGCCTTCATCGACTTGAGCGTATCTTGAAAGACGGGGATAAAGAACGCCTGGCAGATAAATTTGAACCATACACTCGTGACAGTGCGGGGCACTATAGTTATCGGGTCAAAGGCAAAGAAGCTGTTCGAGAACATATGCAGGCAATTGGTAAAACAATTCATGGACTGTTGAGTGAGCTGCGAGAGAAATATAGAGAAGCAGCAGCCTATCAAGTTATGGAGCGTTTATTTGCAGAAAACTTTACCATTGAAGAAAGCCTCTTGCGCGTAAAAGAAAATACTGAATTGAGTTCTAGTAGTCTTCAATCACTAGATGATCTGGAAGCCTCCTACCGGGTAAAAGGAACGAAGCATTACAAAGGCTATGTGGCTAATATCACCGAGACCTGTGATCCAGAGAACGATTTTCAACTGATTACCAAAGTTCAGGTAGCGCCAAATAATGTAGAAGACGCTCAATTAATGGTAGAAGCTATACCAAACTTGAAGGAACGAACAAAGATAGCCACGCTCTATACGGATGGAGGTTTCGGTGGACCGGATGCTGATCATGTGACTGCTGAAAATGATATTGAACAGATACAAACCGGCATCCGTGGACGCATCCCCGATAAAAGCAAACTAAATCTGGTGGATTTCGAGATCAATCAATCGGATCATGGAAAACCAACCAAAATCACCTGTCCCCAAGGTCAAGTTGTTGCTGTCAATCGTAACAATAAGAAAAATGGGTTTGTGGCACATTTTGCAACAGAAATTTGTGAGCAGTGTCCCCTGGTGAAGAAGTGTCCGGCCAAGCCAGGGAAACGAGACCCCAGGTGGCATTTACGCTTTAGTGAAAAACAGATGCATGTTTCACAACGCCGTCACCGAAGCATGATCCACAAAAAGGAAGCACGTAACTTACGGGCTGCAGTGGAAGCCACGGTTCGTCAAGTGAAACATCCTTTCCCAGCCAGTAAGTTGCCTGTTCGAGGCTTATTCCGGATGGGTTGCATGATTATCGGATCGGCTCTAATGAGTAATGTGCGTCGTATACAACGATACCGGGTCACTAAATTAATTGAGGAAAGACAGCAAAAGGAGGCTATCAGTAGACCAGAATGCGGTCAAGGGACCGTTGATTCTTCCTTTTTATTTTTGAAAAAACGTTTAATCGAACTTATTCCCCGTTCTTTTGCTCCATTTAGATTTTGTTTCTATTTGTAAAATGAACTTATTTCAGTAGAGTCTTATAAATTATTCTAATATTCTGGATATGGGTGAATAGCATCTTATTACATTAGTGAAAAAGCAGTTTTCCAACAGATTTGCATAGGTAAAATTAGTACCAAAGAGATTCGATAAATTGATTCCTTATAAACGTTCCAAAAGCATGATTACATATTATTTCTAAAGAAAGAATATTATTAAGAAGCTTAAAGTTTATAAAAACATCCAGTTCCTTTAATATAAGAAATTAATCCTGGTTATACTTGGCAAAATCAAATCTTATCGATATAAATAAAGAATGTTTATACACATCTTTTATACCAATGTATAGGGCATTCTAAATCATCTATTCTTAAGGAGGGAGGCAAATCTGGTAAAGAAAATTCGAGTGAATAAAAATTGGTTATTGTATTTATTATTATTTTTGTTGGTAATCCTTATTCGATTACCAGCCTTTGAATTACCCATCGATAATGATTCGAGTGCTAACGCATATCATGCCAGATTGATCAACCAGGGTGAACCGCTGTATGGAACCCATCACCCCGCCCATCATCTGCCAGCAACCTATTATACATATGCAATGGTTTTTAGGCTTTTTGGAGATCAACCGATATCTCTTCAAATGTTTCTTGTTATCTGGATGTGGCTCAATGGTTTGATAATATTCAAGATCGTCGAAACTTTTTCAAACAAAAAAATTGGATTCATTTCAGCAGCAATTTTTATCCTGGTCAGCTCAATGACGAATTTGAAAGGAGAAACAGCCACTGCGGTATTGTTTGCAAATGTTCCTCTCTCGCTAATTTTATTATTGAGTATTAATTTATTCACCAGTCAAAAAAAGCCTTATATGTTGTTCATAATTGGTGTTGTTGGAGCGATCGGCTTTCTTTTTAAAGCTGTTTACATTACTTCATTAATAGCGGTTAGTCTGACATTATTTCTTGAGCTAATGCTCCAACCGACCAAAAAATATATACTTGGATTTCTAAAGAATATTTCCCTCATGTTGTTGGGATTTATTCTCGTCATTGGTTTTGTTGTCAGTTATTTTAGTCTGGAAGGTTTATTCTCAAGATTTTTACTTGTTTTTCACGTTGGGTCCCAGTATGTATCATACAGCGAATCGCCCTGGTATTTTATATTCCTGATACCAATTATTTTAATAGCAAACGCAAATTTTTCCCTACTGGTATTTGGATTCTTAAGTAGTTACAGATTATTCCTTCATTTTCCAACCTCAATAAAACAAAATAAAACCAAAACGCTACTTCATTTTTTAATCGTTAGTTGGCTTTTTACATCTTTTGTTGCTGCCGGATTTTCCAGGATCGCTTTATATCACTATGGCCTATTGTTAATTCCCCCATTAAGTGTTCTTTTTGGTATCGAAATTTCAGAATTATGGTCGCGAATTCAAAAACAAAAAGTGGGTTTCCTCACGAATATAAAAAAGTTAATTCTGATTTGTATGGTTTTGATTGTCACCAGCAATACATTCTTCTCTTCATCTCATTATATAAATGGGTATATAAATTATCGATTAGGGAAAATAAAATTTGCCCAATTTGCCGCCTACCATACTTCAATGGGACCAAACAATGTAATTGCACAGGAAGTATCGACATATATCAATCAAAACACAAATCAAGATGATTTTATCTTCTGCTGGACAGAATTAGTTCAAATTTATTATCTTTCAAATCGGCGCTCTCCTTTAGATGTGATTTGGCCAATAAATGTTTCATCTTTCGGGTCACCTGAACAAGTCTTAGAATTGAACCCAGTGTATATTGTCACCGGACCGTTTTTTTTATATGACGAAGATATACCAAGTTGGTTATCAAGTGAATTAGAAAATTCTTACCATTTAGAAAAAATATTTAATCCATTAGAAGTGTATAAAATTAATAACAGTGAAGGGTAACCAAATTGATGAGCGGTTCAATGCAAGAAAAGTTCTTTTACAATTTTTGTCATTTTCTATTTTTTGGGCCTTTTTTCCATGAATAAAACTCATTCAGATTTCAATACTATTCAAAGTAATTTTTTAAAGTCCGGTTTATTAAATATGGACATGGTTTTATCTAATTTATTAATAATTCTGATTACCATTTTTTATTTATTCAATGCAGATGGTGGACATGATTGGGGCGGCGACTTTTCCATGTACATTATGAATGCCAACAATATTGCCCAGGGATCGCCTTATGCGCAAACCGGATACATTTATAATAATGAAGTAGTATACGGCCCACCGGCTTACCCGCCAGTCTTTCCTTTACTTCTTTCCCCATTTATAAAGTTTTTTGGTTTAAACCTGAAGTTATTAAAATTACCGGGTATTCTTTGTTTTTCTGCTTTCCTTTTCTACTTCAATCATAAAATCTTACCGAAAGAAACCCGTCTGCTCTCAAAATTATTGTTGCTCACTTTTATTGGTTTTTCTCCATATTTTTTCCTGCTGTCGCAAAGAATTATGTCTGATCTGCCATTTTTATTGTTTTGTTACATTGCTTTGGATTTAATGAACAATCAATTTAACTCTCCAACGAAAAGAGAGAAAAAATTCATTGATTATTTGTTGATCGGATTCTTTATTTATCTTGCCTATGGTACCCGATCTATCGGAATTGTGCTATTTCCAATTTATCTCTCCTTATCTATTCTTAGAACAAAAAAAGTTTCCACCCAAACCATTGTTAATTTTTGTTTTGCTTTATTATTAATGATCACTCAGAATTATTTAATCCCTGAAACAGGCGAATATATTGATACGATTCCAAATTCTCTAGTGGGTTTGGTTACAACGATTACGGGGTCTTTTGGTTATTATTTGTCATTGTTTTTCAGATTTTTCCAGGTAGATAATTATTATTTGCAAAGTAGTATCTTTATAATTCTGATTGAATTATTCGTCCTCGGATTGATCTCGCGAATTAAAAAAGGTGTTTCAAGCTTTGAATTATTTTTTTTGTTCTATTTTGCAGTTTTATTAGTCTGGCCTGCTTTTCAATTTTATCGATTTCTTGTCCCGATCATACCATTGTTTTTTCTTTATCTTTATGAAGGATTAGTAACCACCATAAAATTCATAAAATGGCCACAATTAAGAATTGCAATTATTGTGATTGCCTCATTTTTTGTATTCCTCAATTACATGAATACCTATATCGCCATCCTCCCCAGGTCGATCACTGATTTGGAAAAAGTTGAAACAAAAGAATTGTTTCAATTTATTAAAAATGATACCTCTTCAGATGATGTGATTTTGTTTTTTAAACCACGCGTATTGGCTTTATATACCGAGAGAAGATCATTAGCAATGGCAGTACCGGATCCGGGAGGTGGCTTATTAAAAAAAATGGAAGACTTCGGAGTGACGAAAACCATCCTTCGAAAAGGGCATTCTGTTGAATACCAACCGGAATTAGAGGAGTTTATTGTTACTCATCCTGGCAGCTTCGAATTAATTTATAACAATGAAGTGTTTTTTGTATACAAAGTTCTCTATTAAAAAGTTCAGGAGTTCTTTCAATGAGAACAAAAATACCTAAGGCACCCAATACCAACAAAAAAGCATAAAAAATAGTAACTACTCAGCCTGATAAAACAAAATCAGGAATAAATGGAGTGCCATCAATAGCCATTCGCAATGAATCAATCGCATTCATGCCATTCTTTCTCGATGTCGATCTAGCCTCTAATTGAACAAAAAATGTCAGCACCTTCTTTTGTTCGAAAACAACCGGATATTTTCTGTTTTACCTTCATCATTCGAATATCTCGTTCTGCCAAATTATTATCAAACGGCACCCGAAAATCAAAGAGAAAAGCAAGTACAGAATCCTTATAATGCTTTAGTTGATCCAATAGATTTCTAGCCGGACTTTGTTTGACCCTGCCTCGTTTTTTATGTCCTTCCATTTCTAATCGTTCAAGAATCGGGTTTGCTAAATATCCTTCTTCGATCAATACATCATAGAGGCTTAGATAATCAAAATATTGTTGCTCCGAGAGACGATCCAGTCCTTTTTCTTTCGCTCTTTCAGTCACCTCTTTCATTTTCAATAGAAGTGCTGTTATTTTTGTTACCCAAGGTTGCGGATAACGCTCTTCAAAGAATTTCAATTTTCGTAAGTGATGTACATTACACAAGCCATGTAATATTTTGTATTTGAAATAGGAACTCCATCCATCATGGATCGCGCGGCCCTGTAAATTAGGTAGTATCCCGATATCATTCATCGCTGGATACCCACGTTTCGGGTGAAGTGTATAATGGGTCAATTTTTCGGTGCTGGCTGAATGTAACCAATGCAACTTTCTATCTACTCGTGACCCAGTTTCATCAAAATGTACTATCGTTGCTCGCTCAGTTATGTGTGTTTTGATGCGCTGGTTGACGGATTGAACTTTTTCGGCAATTTCCTGGCAGAATCCTATCAAACTACCCTGAGATAGCGCTTGTCCATAAATAGTTGCGAACAATTCGCTGATTCGCTGAAGTGGGAGTAATTGATATTGGTTGAAGTAGACAGCCTGTGCTTTTATTTCCGGTCCATATTGAACCGCTTGATTCACACCGATTGGAAAAGTTGCTTTGTTTCTTATCCCACAATGTGGACACACCTTGATTTCGGCCTGATGTTCAGTGACTAACATTTTCACCTTCGGTAGATCAAACACCTGGCGCGTTTCATGTTCTTTTGTGTCTACTTCACTCAAATCTTGTTGACAATGCTGGCATTCATTCACCTGGTGCAATTCAATAATATCTGGGTTTTCTACAGCTTTGAGCGTATTTCCAGGATGACCCTCTTGACCTCCACTTTTCTTCTGGTGTCGTTTACGCAAACTTTTTGGTGAAGGTTTGCTCAAACCATCACTGGATGGAGGTTTACTACTATTGCTGCTGTTTTTGGCTAATTGATCTTCTAATTTTTTTATGCGAGCCTCATGATCCGCATTTATTTTGAGTAATGCCATCACCAGCGCGATGACTGCTTCTTCGCCTTGACGATAGATCGCTCTTACTTCTTGTTCGCTTAGTGTAAGTTTTGGATTCATTCATCACATTGTGACTCTTTTTACCAGCTTTGTATAGATTCTTTTATCCTGTAAAATTAATGATGAATGACTCATTTGAACTGAGTAGTTACAAAAAATATTTGATTGATTAATCTGAATTATCAATAACTAGGTTTTTAGTATTTATGCGTAAAAGGTTCTACCTGATCTAAAAATTGGTAAAGGTGCCCTTTATTTGAAGGTTGTATTCGCCGCCTCTGTTTTGTTTAAATCAACCACAACCACGAAAAGTAATATGATAAATATTCTGCATTGGTAAAAAAACAACCCTATATAAAAAGGCCGATAAGCTTCAGGGAGAATCAAAGGAAAAGATAACTTTCTTATTTTTTTTGGGGTTATGATTAATGATGAATAATAATTAGAATAAAGAGCAACAGAATGAAGAAATTAAACAAAGCTTTCAAGATACTACTCCTTCAATTTGGAATTCCTCACAAAGCGTTTTATCTTTCCTTTTTTATTTACACCTTACTTTCTTTTTTTGAAAATTATCCCTGGGCGGTCTCAGAATTCCCATATTTTAATTACATGGCTGACGCCTTCCTGCATGGACAATTTTATTTTCGATTGATCCCCTCAAGCACCCTTGATTTATCGATGGTAGGAGATAAAATTTTTGCTTATTGGATGCCCTTTCCGGATTTGCTTTTCACTCCATTTGTTTCGATCTTTGGTGTAAGTTTTTCCGATATTTTCCTGACTATTTTAATCGGCAGTATTAATGTATTCCTCATTTGTTCGCTTATAAATGAATTGAACAGGGAAAAAATTATTGAACTATCTGATTTTCAAAGGGCTCTTTTAGTCGTCTTTTTCGCATTTGGAACCGTTCATCTTGTTCTTGCCCCATTGGGAAGAATCTGGTTTACCGCATTGATAATTGGAGTAATGACTGTATCTTTTACTTACTATGTGGCTGTCAAATTTGAAGGCAGCCTTGCTTTTATCCTTTGTGGGCTTGGCATGTCAGCCGCGTTTGCAACTCGCAACCATCTTGTGTTTGCTGGAATTTGGCCGGCGTTTTTCTGATAAAGAAAAATTGGAGCAATCCAAAAAGAGATTTGGTTTTGAAAATATTGCTTGGTGTGTTCCCCATTATCCTCACTGTTTTATTGATTGCTTTCTATAATTATTCTCGTTTTGGAAATGTTCTTGAAACAGGGTTGATTAATCACAATATGACTCCATTTTTTAAGCCTGATTTTGAAAAATATGGTCTTTTTAATCTTAAATATGTGCCCAGAAATATTTTTTATCAGTTTTTAAATTATCCGTTTTTTGCAAAAAATGCTATAGAGTTTTTCATGGGCGGCAGCCTCTTTTTATTAAGTCCTGTTTTCTTTTTGGTATTTATACCCTTAATAATTGAAAAAAAATCTATTGATAATTTTATTTTACTTATTTCAATTATCTTAATTAATATACCAATTGTGTTATTCATGGCAACAGGTTATGTCCAATTCGGTTCACGTTTTTCGATGGACTTCATCGTCCCATTGCTTCTATTAACGATGAAAGGAGTAAAATACATTCCTGAAAAAGTGCTGTTACTATTATTCTTGATCTCATTTTTCCATTTTCTTATCGGCTTTTTTTGGTTTGTAAAATTTGGATAGGCAGGATCTTTAAGCAAGTAATTCAGAAAGAATCACTTGAGTCAATTTTCAAGCCACCCAGTACCACCAATAAAACATGACTAACAAAATGATTTGAGTGATTAAACTAATCGAAAAATAGCTTAATTTCAAATATTTATTCTTAAATAATACTGCCTGACTGATAAAAATTGGAAAAATGGAAAGTAGATACCTGGTTGTACTGACGATTGCATTGTTATCGTCTATCTTTCCCATGATCAGAAAGAACATAGCCCAACTATAAATGGAAAGTGAAAGGGGGATTTTTTTTCTGATTTTATATAGTAAAAATGCAGTCCCTATGGGTAGAATGATACTCAGGATCTTTACAATAGTTGGAGTGATATCATTTTCAATTTGTCTTCCCAGGAGGATACTGACGGTAGCAGCAATTCCTTCCCACGGCCAACCAAAATGTTGATTCCATTCTTTTGATAATGTAACCCAGGGCCAATCTGCCTTAAGCCCGAAGAAAACATACAAGCTGTATAAACCATAAGCAAAGGGGGCATACGCACAGGTCAACAGATGAGTGAAAAAGGATTTGTAATCTTTTTTGGAAAAGTACTCTCTCCAAAGTTCTATGATAATTGGAATGATTAATAGCAATCCCTGTACCCTGGTTAAGGTTGCCAGTGCGCTGAGGATTCCAGCCCATAGCCACTTCTTTTTCTTTAATAGGATGAAAACAGAGACAGATAAACACAGGAAAATTGATTCAGTATAACCAGCCACGAAAAAGAAAGACGTCGGAAAGATACCAGTAAAAAACAGAGTTTTTTTGGCGATCCCTTCATCAAAATTGTCCTTTGTCCACAAATACAACAGGAATAGAGCCAGAATATAAAATATATTTGATATGAAAAGAGCCGATAAAATGGTTGGCTTTACGACGAACCCCAAAATTTTTATTAAGAATGGATAGAATGGCGGCCACACAGAAAGAACCGGATCAAAATCATAGCCAAAATCGGCAATCTCAATATAATGACCTGTATCCCAACGGTACCAGGGGGCAAGAAATAATTTACTGAAATCACTTTTCTGTTCTAAATATTCAATATTATTTTGAGTAATCTCCGCAAAAGGAAAATCCGGGCTGGGTTGAAACATTCCAATCAATAAAACAACACTTGTAAAGATCCTTAGAAATATAAACGACAGCAGTGCATACAGAATTGCCCGGGCAAAGATTGATTGCTTGAAATTTTGAAAATCAGGTTTTGGTTGTTCACTCATTTGGTTTGGTTTAAAAGTTTACATGACTTAGATTTCGCTACTAATTTATTATATCTATATTAGAAATTACCTGAAAATACGTCGTCACCTGATAATAAGGAAATTTCTCGTTTTTCATGGAATGCGAACTTATCCAACCTTTACAACAATCTTTTCTTCGTTTCCTTTGAACAGTATTGGTTGAAACAAAGATTGGCATAATTAATGAAAAATTATTATTTGATAAATCCAAACGAATTGTTCGATTATCAATATAATCAAATATAGAAACACGACTTAAAATTAAATTCCCTTTTTATGGAAAAAATGGAAAAAATCAGATCCTCCTTTTATTCACTCATAAAATCACTTTTTATCTTTGAAAATGACAAAAGTGGCCAGGTTCTTAACCAAACCTTATACTTCGTTATTTTCTGTTTTGGTATTTTATTATGGGGGAAGTTTCTAAATTATGGAGATATCCCCTCAGACCGTCTGGATTGGTTGCAGGTGACATTCCCCCGCTTAGAAACAATGCAACAAGCAGTCACTGACTGTATATTCCCTCTCCATATTGAAGAACAATACGGAATAAAAGATGTCACTGATAGATATTTTGTAATTCCTGATTTAATCCTTTCTCCCGATATTTTTCTTTTACGGTTTTTTTCGATACCAATTTTCATTCTTATTCATATATTGATTTGTTATTCGTTAGGTTTTTGGGGGTTAATTCGGTTAAAAAATAAACTAAAATTATCATTCACCAGTTTTTTTCCGTTTTTTTTGCTTTTCAACTTTAACGGATTTATCATATCTCATATCGCAGTTGGACATTTGACATGGGGGGCATATTTTTTGTTGCCATTTTTGATTGAATTAATTTGGGATTTATTCAACCCAACCACAAATGCAATTAACTGGATCATAAAATTTTCTTTTTTGCAATTCGGAATCTTTCTATTCGGAGGTTACCATTTTTTCGTTTGGAATATTTTTTTTATGGTGATTCTCTTAATGGTAATGACCCAAAGACGTAAAATGATTTTTTCCGTAATTCTTTCTTCTTTTTTTATAAATTCCTTTAAAATAATCCCATCTGTATTATTGTCGAATGAACTTTCACTTGATTTCCATACAAGTTTTTCGAGCAGCTATCATTTCATCCGCTCATTGGTTTATTCTTTTACCCCCCTGGATTCGGTTATTTCCTCAACTGTATTAGATTATTCAATTTGGGAAATCAATTTTTATGTCGGTTTGGCAAGTTTCATAATGATTTTATTTTTTAGTTATGGTTTTTTTCAATATTCTGGAAACAAACAATACAGGATTTTATTGATCCCAATAAGTATACTGACAGTCCTCAGTATCGGTCATTTCTATCAACCGATTTTTCAATCAGGTTTACCAATACTTTCTGGAGAAAGAGTGTTTACCCGCTTTCTCATTTTGCCTTTGCTTATAGGAATCACCATCTCTGTGAAGCAATATCAAATCAAAATAAATGAGTATCTTAAAAAATCAATTTTTATGTTTTTATTTTGGACATTAAACCTTATCATCGCGAATGACCTTACTCAACATGCTGCAAATTGGGAAATTATTCAAATTATTGATATCATCCCTAAAGAGGTTATCCAATTGAACGCCTCAATACAGAATCGAAGCGATCCGGTTTACGTTGCGTTTATCATTGCTGGAATTAGCATTTCTGCTATTACTTTTATCTTTTTATTCATATTAAAGAGAAAACATTCACTGGAATGAACTTTTGAAAAAACTTTCACTTGTAGCTTAACGAGAATACGGGAACCCTATGACGATTGACACAAAAACGGGCCTTGAATCAAAAGCCATCCTCTTATTAATTACGATCATTTTTCATATTATTTTGATGTTTCACACAAAAATCATTTCCATATTCTCTAATACTGGAATTGGGGGAGCGCTAATTGCACTTGTTTTTATTATTTTGTTCTCAATATTGTTTTACTGTCAAAATAATTCCTCTTTGAATCGGGTTTGTCTGGGTATCAGTAGAAAAATTGATTTATTAGATTTTCAAAAATCAATAAAGTTATTTTTATTGTTTACAATTCCAATATCCATAATAGCAATAGCAGCAAGGTTCTATATCATGCAACTAACACCATTCGATTCAAAAATTGCCGATATGCTCCCATTGATCGAAAGCGCTGGTCGAACTTTTCTGCAAGGTGATTTCCCGTACCAAACTTATTATGTCCCGCATATATTGCCACTCACATTTTGGCCAGGTCTTTGGATGCCGTTTTTACCAGCAATTTATTTCAATTTTGACCTTCGCTGGGTTGGATTGATTGCTTGGGTAATAATTTCGATCATTCTAATTTTATATTCAATCAGAGTTTCAAAACAAAAATCCTCTGCGATTATTTTAATAACAAGCTCGATTAATATTCTTCTTTTACAAATTTCTACTGAATTATTAGCATTTCAAGCTTATGGACATACTTTTGTCTTGTGGCTTTTGTTATTAATCATGGGGATTGCTATAATTGAAAAAAGGTGGCTTGTGAGCGCCATTCTTCTTGGGTTGGTAATATCAAGTAGGCAGACTGCAGTAATTTTTTTTCCGATTCTGTTTGCGCTATGGTATCACCAATTAGGATGGAGGAAAGCCATTTTCAACGCATTCATCTCTGGTATTTTCTTTTTGATTCTTTCACTTCCATTTTTTTTAGCCGCACCTGAAAAATTCTTAATTACACCCATTCAGCATTATAAAGAGTTAGGCGAGTATTATGTTTCTTTAGGAAAGGCTGGAAAGGTGTTCGAGACAATCGGTTTTTCATACTTGATCCAAAAATATTGGGGGGAGGTTGCGTTATCGATAATTTCTACAATAATCGTACTTGGAATCAGCATCTTCTCTTTTGTTTATGTGAAAACTATTAAAAATCTCACATTATATATGGCTTTCAGCATTGTTTTACTAACAATATTTGCGCCAATACCATGGAGATATGAATATTTTCCGGCGCTGTTTTTTCTATTGTTAGCTAACTACACTTAATTAGGTTTACTAATGCCAGGAACGGGTCAAAAATAATGTTCGAATCGGAAAATATTAATCAAAGAATTCTTAGGAAGTTTTCGATTTTTGAGCTTTCGTTAATACTATTTGTTTTGTTGTTGGCGTTTTATTTTCTGATCACAAAAACGGGTTCTTATTATGATTATTATAATTACCTTGCTACAGCGGATGGGGATTTTGAAAATTATTTTTATGGCTATTGGCTGCTGCCGCTATTTAAAATCCTCTCCTTTCTGTCATTCGAGGTAAGTTATTCTATCTGGATTTTATTGAGCGTCATAGGGGTAGTTTTTGCTGTCAGAGTATTTAACGGCAACCTGATACTGGCATTAATTTCGTACCAGATGTCTTTTTCATTGTTCTGGGGGCAAATTTCCGGGATTATTTGTGGTTTTTTGGGGTTATTCTGGTGGGCTTTACACCAAAAGAAATGGTGGCTGGCCGGGTTTGCTTTACTGATCGTGGCAGCCAAACCGCATACGGGTGGAATGTTCGCCTTTCTACTGTGGATCTTTGCCGAAATCAAATGGAAAGATAAACTCCGCGTTTTAATCATTCCGATTGTTGGGGGGATCTTATCGCTGGTGGTTTACCCGGGTTGGATGATGACTGTGATATCAGGGTCAGGTAACGCATACGCCTGGGGGAATATATCCCTCTACCAATGGATTGGGCCCTGGGCATTGTTATTATTCCTGCCGGCACTGATCGTTCCGATGCCAAAACAACACCGCTTTCTATTGCTGGCTGTCACCGGCATTCTCACAATCCCTTATTTTTTGCAAACAGATTTAATCACATTATTTCTGTTTCCGGTTGGATGGATCCCTGTTATGCTGGGTTATCTCCCGGCGATTATGCCTTTTTTCCTCGGTTATGAAGGCCAACACACCGGTTTCCTGGTTCCATTTTTTATTTATATTTCAATTTTAACCACCCAATTAATAATTTTAGGAAAATTCGTAAAAAGTAAAAAGCCAACATAAGCTCACAATTGTTATTCTCTGTCTATTCGCATCGTTTTTGCACTGAGGACCTCATATAAATGCAAAAAATTAAATTCTTTTTATTTTTCTTATTATTAAACTCCTTATTATCCATTGGGATTTTCTTCGCCACCCCAGACCACATTTTTGGCAACGATTTTTTTGACTTCCACAATGCCAGCCAGGCAACTTTCCTTGAAGGAATCAGCCCTTATTCGGAAGAAGTCACGCTTCGTAATCAATGGGGTGTTTACGGGAAACCCGCTGAAGCAGGGCAGGACCAGCTGGCTTTTAATTATCCCCCCTACGCCTTGCTTCCCTTCCTACCCCTGGCGTTCCTGCCGCTCAAATGGGCGCAATCGGTCTGGATTTCGTTTTTATTTTCGCTCCTGCTGACACTGCCCTTACTGGCATATCCACGTATTCCGCGCTGGGCATTGATGTCCTCTTTTGCATTTTACCCGATCACTTTTAGCCTGATTCTCGGAAACTACGCCATCCTGTTGGGTACCATCCTGATCTTTGTGATTGGGTATTTGTTAGATAAAGAATATACCTCAACTGGATTGGATATCTTTGCTGGTGCATTGCTGGCATTCACGACCATTAAACCGCAGTTCAGTGCTTTATATCTGCTATTCATTCTGCTGCTGGCCTTGCGGGGGAAACGCTGGCGCTTCATTCAGTCTTTTTTCATCAGTTTCCTGGTGATGGTTGCCTTCTCCTTCATTCTCCTGCCCCGTTGGCC
>SWCC01009302.1_pt1 | contig 17429 bp, 15 predicted proteins | sample 4692971 | NCBI WGS metagenome assembly SWCC01 (sample SAMN10267277, study PRJNA491770) | bioreactor metagenome | isolation source: DHS bioreactor inoculated with subseafloor sediment | place: Japan: off Shimokita Peninsula | collected 2006-08 | reverse complement strand
GTGGGTTTCCAGATTCGCAGCAGTTACCGCCGACAAAATGGTGCTTATACCTCCATTAAAATAACTTGCCCCCCCTGCCGCTTGGGCTTGCACAGAACCACTACTCAAAGGTCTAACGCGTACAGATGCCAAACCCCCATTCAGATTTTGGACGAAGGCGTTCAACCCGCACTGCGAATTCAGGGGTAAACTCCGGTCGATACGCGTTGGTGCATCAAAGGCCGCTGCGGATGATGTGAGGGCAAGCAGGGTAGCGCAGATGAGGGCAAGATGCCCAAGACAGGCATTGAGATGTTTCATATTCATTTTGTCCAAGTTCTTTACAACATTCGAAATACGACCCCCAGTCAAGGGTGCCGCAGATTTCGACCGTGTTGCCCGGACTCCGATACCAGAAATAATGGTAGGAGCATTTTAGTGACGTCGGTCTGATCGCCACAGGTCTTCAAGCGAGGCGACAAAAAGCACACTTTCCCCCCGCTGTAAATGTATTGTTCATTTACCGGTACTTACGTGCTGCGCGATGTGGCAGGCGCAACGTATTTCTCTCGACCTGACAAGATGTTCGTGGTGGTCCTGTGGGACCGGCTTTTCATTGGCGAAGTACGCGTAAAGCGCGCATGCGCCAATGTCTGCGGCATAACGAACAGCGCCCGCAGCCAACCTTTGCTGACTGATGCGATGCTGTGGTGCTGTGTCTCCGGCCCAGCCGTGCGTGCATCACGCCGTATCCTTGTTTCTGTGTCTCCGGCAGACAAGGGGCGGTTCAGAACTACCGCCACACCTTCACCGTACGACACTCCACGCGCGTGGTGTACCGTCGGCTGCGATGATCTGCGCGGAGTTGCCAGGATTGCTTTACCCCTTCGCTGGCCAGAACCATCGTCTTCTTGCCGAAGCTGTCGTTTACTTGGTCTATCGTTGCCATCAAGGCGCGTGATTTCGGGCGCACCTGTTCGAGCAAAGCGGCTTTGTGGGGCGTGGTCGTTACACTATCGTATCGGAGTTGCTCTTGGAAAACGCGCGCCGCTCGAAAAACGGGCTGGATGTCTTAATCGACAATGCGGGCAACACCAATGTCTGCTTCGACGGGTCGCTCCGCAGGAATGTAAACTAGTCAGAAGGGCCTGCTAAGGGCCGGAAGCGTACCTAATAAAAGCGGCTCTTCAAGTATCAGCCGTTTGCCAAGCACCTGACGCCAAGCCGCACTCCTCCCGAGTACTGCAGTGCAAGGCTTTCAAACCAGCCAGCGGACCAGCAGCGGTACGATCAGGCTTGTCAGAAGAGCGTTTAGTGCCATGGCGATGCCGGCATAGGCCCCAGCCACAGGGTTTACCTGAAACGCGCGGGCCGTGCCAATGCCATGGGCGGCAACACCGACGGCAAAACCGCGCGCCCGCCAGTCGGTGATCCGCAGCACATTCATCAAAGGCGTTACCGTTACTGCCCCGATGATCCCCGTCAAAATCACCAGAACAGCTGTCAGCGCCGGAATCCCTCCAATTGCTTCAGAGATACCAAGAGCCACCGGCGCCGTCGTGGATTTCGGGGCCAAAGAGAGCAGGACTTCCATCGGCAGACCAAAGGCGCGTGCCAGCAGAATGGCCGAGCCTGCCGCGACGATCGAGCCCGCAAGCAGGGCCAGCGCGATCGGTGCGACCGAGGTCCGGATGGTGTCCCGATGATCCCAAAGCGGTAACGCCAAGGCCACCGTCGCGGGGCCGAGCAGGAAGTGGATGAATTGAGCCCCCTCGAAATAGGTGGCGTAGGTCGTCTGAGTTAGCCAGAGCACCGGCGCAATCAGGAGGACCGATACCAGCACAGGATTGGCCCAGGGCGGATTGCCCAAATGCCGCGCCATCCCATCTGCAACCAGATAGGCGAGGATCGTTGTGGTGAGCCAAATCAGCGGTGTGGTCGCGAGATAGCTCCAGAGGGTTGCGACGTCTGTCATGAGGCCCAGCGTTCGGTTGCGTGGCGAACGCCAATAAACGTTCCAACAGCCGCCAACATGGACAGCACGGTCGAAATTGTCAGGATAGCCAGCAGTGTAATTCCGTCTTCCGACAAAACCTCAAAGTTGCCAATCACACCGACACCCGCAGGCACGAACAGGAACGACAGGTTCGCCAAGATGACCGTAGTGGTCGGTCTAAGCCGGTCAGCGAGTGTGGGCATCACGCCGAGCATCAGCACCAGCAGGGTTAGACCCAGAACCGGGCCGGGGATGGCGAGGCCAAAACCCCGCACCGTTATTTCGCCCAGCAGCTGGCAGCCCAAGAGAAGTCCGAGTGTCTGGAGCATAGGTTTTCTCGCCTCACGTGATAATCTAGCTCATTCTGACGCCAAACTCTTTTCAGAACCAATAGAAAAGTTTGCCGCTAAGGCAGAACAAGGCGGAACAAGGCAGAACAAGGCTGACGCGCCTGTGCGCAAGTTGTCCGGGACCATCAGTCCAGCGGTGGCAGTGGCGTTGAGCTGTGCCGCTGAAATTCAGTCTGAATGACCGTTATGGGGAAGCTGCTGAGCAGCATTGCTATATCTGCCGAATGGCCTGAATGGGCCTACGCTACACATAAATCAATGTCCTGTTTGACGGTCTGTTCCACAAACCTTCGATTTCGGGCGATCCTAGTTGGCGGCCCATGCCGCTATATATTCTGCATGGGAAATCGCAGCTTCTGCGTCAAATCGGTTGCTATCCGTTGTGTTTATTAGCGCCCTTCAGAAACAAAGAACGCTGGCTTTTTTTGATGTAAGTCCAAGCAATAAAACGACTTGTCTTCTGCCCTTGTGCCATTTCGACCACTTTATAATCCGCAACTTTAGCTTTTCGTAAAATTCTATGGAGCGGATTTAGGTTGTCTTTTTTCGACACCAAAGAGCTGAACCACAGGCATTGTTCCGCGAACTCTGTGCTCTGTTCGACCATGCGGGCGACAAACTTTATCTCGCCACCCGGACACCAAAGTTCAGCGTTCTGACCGCCAAAGTTAAGCTTTTTGGACTGCCCTTTGCCAAGGTTGCTCCACTTCCGTTGGGTGCCTTTAGTCGCTTTTTCGACAGAGGCATGGAACGGCGGGTTGCACAGGGTGACGTGAAACGCATCGTGGGGTTCGATCACGTCTCGAAAGATATTCTCGCGTATATTTTGTTGTCTGAGGGGGATGTCCAGCTTGTTGAACTGGCAAATCTGCTGGGCCGATTTGATAGCGGCGGGATCGATGTCGGTGCCAGTAAAGTGCCAGCCGTATTCACTTTGGCCAGTGAGCGGATACACCAAGCTCGCGCCGGTGCCGATGTCCAACGCTTTGATGTTAGGCCCACGCGGAATTTCTTGGTCGTTGCTGCAGGCAAGCAAGTCCGCCAGATAATGGATGTAATCGACGCGACCGGGAATTGGTGGGCATAGATAATTGGCAGGGATGTCCCAAAAATCGATACCATAGTGTGTCTTTAGCAGCGCCCGATTAAGCATACGGACCGCCCCCACGTCTTGAAAATCAATCGTGGCCTGGCCAGCAGGGTTGCTGATCGTAAAGGCCTCAAGTTCAGGTGTATCTGCCACCAAACGTACAAAGTCGTAACCATCCCGGTGCTGATTACGGGGGTGCAGCATATTTTTGGTGGCCATTGGGAAGCCTTCATTAAAGTTGGTGGAAGTCACTCGCCAGACCGCGTGTTGATCATAAACCTTCATGCAGGAATAGTAAAATTAATAGGCTGTTGAACGGGGATGGCTTGGTTGCACAACCGGCCAAGTGCTGCCGATCATGCGCGCGAGCAATTGCGATGCCATGCGTCGAACGCTAATGAATGGGCATGAAAGCCCTTTTGTCATCAGTCCTAATCAGCGTCACCGCCACGTCGGTCGCCGCACATCCGCATGTGTTTATTGATACGGGGTTCGAACTGGTTGTCGACGACAAGGGCCAATTGACCCATGTGCGTGTCATCTGGGAATACGATGATCTTTATTCGCTGTTAATCACCGAAGACATGTCGTTGGATCAAGACGGGGACGGCATTTTGACCAAAGCCGAAATCACCCAGTTGACCGGCTTTGACATGAACTGGATCGACGGGTTCAATGGCGATCTTGTCTTAGAAAACGCGAATACCAGCGTTTCACTTTCGCAACCCCAAGAGATCACGGCCAGCTTTGCTGACGGGCGTATCACCACCACCCACCTGCGTGCGCTTGATACCCCTGTTCCTGCGGGCGAAATTGCCGCAATCATGGCCTATGATCCCACATATTATACCGCCTACGAGGTTACCCGCCCTGTGACCGTGGTCGGGGCTGGCAACTGTGAGGTCCGCCTAAAAGCGCCCGAAGTAAGTTCGGGCTTGATGGCGTTGCAGCAAGAGCTGGCCACGCTTGACCCGCAGATGGACCCGCAAGACGCGGGGCTGCCCGAAATCGGGGCCCAGATGGCGACCAAGGTGACTGTGACATGCGCCGCGTCGTAACGGTTATTGCGGTCTCTATCGTGCTCGGCCTTGCCGCGCTGTGGGTGACGGGTGGCTTTGATCAAATTGCGTACTGGGCGGCGGGGCGGCAAAGGGAATTCCAGAACACGATTGCCAGCGCCCTGCGGGCGGTGCGCAGCGGTCAGGCGGGTGCCATCGCGACTTTGCTGGCGGCGTGCTTTGCTTACGGGGTTGTCCACGCGGCGGGGGCCGGGCCACGGCAAGGTGCTGATCGGCGGTTATGGCATGGCGCAAGGTGTATCCATGGTGCGGCTGGCGATGATTGCCCTCGCATCGTCGCTTGGGCAGGCCGTGACGGCGGTGGCATTGGTCTATGGCGGGTTGACCCTGCTGGGATGGGGCCGTGAAACCATGGTGGGCATGACCGAAGCCATCATGGCACCCGTCAGCTATGGTGCGATTGCATTGGTGGGGCTTTGGCTGGTCTGGCGCGGCTTGCGTCATTTCAGGGCGGTGTCAACTCGGACCGACGACACGGTATGCGCATCCTGCGGTCACGCGCACGGGCCCACGATTGCAGAGATCAAGAACGCGACGACCTGGCGCGAAACGCTACTTCTGATCGGGTCGATCGCAGTGCGGCCATGTACTGGCGCATTGTTCGTTCTGATCATCACGTGGCAAATGGGGATTGCGGCACTTGGTATTTGTGGTGCATTCGCGATGGCGTTTGGCACAGCAGTTATAACAGTCGCCGTTGGGATGGGCGCTGGCGCATTGCGAAATGGCGTTCTGGCAGGCGTAGCAAACTCCCCCCGCGCGATTGCGCTCTCCGCATTGGTAGAGATTACCGCTGGCGGATGCGTCGCACTCCTCGCTCTCGGCCTACTCCTGCGCGCGATCTAAGTAGTTTTCGTATCGCTCGCAGGTCAATAGGGCCCAGTGCAAGCAGGTCGTAGGGTGACATCTTGGTGTTCGTGATTGGCATCGAACCAGTAACGTTAAGTTTGGGAGGAGATGGGCGCGAATACGGTGACACTCAACGCATGACTGCTTCTGATACATTGTGACTAAGTTTCTTTCCGGTGTTCAGCAGGGGCAGAGTGTAGCCGTATTCGCGCGCGGATCGGGTGCCGCCTTAACGGGTCCCGCCGTTGAGAATGAATTCAGCCTTGTTCTCGAACGTTTTCCATGTGCCATTGGGGCCGTCTGGTGCCCGCTCTCGCGGGAGAATCGGGAAGCTGGTGAAAGTCCAGCACGTGCCCACCGCTGTGAAGGTGATGATCTTGGCGAATGCCACTGGAGCAATCCGGGAAGGCGCTAGGATCAGAAGAACCTCAGTCAGAAGACCGGCCAGACATTACAGTCTGTTCCACGAGGACGGTGGGGCGGGCGCTTGCTCGTATTGTTGGGGACCAAACAATGACAAACACATCCGCGCTGGCGCAGGCCGCGCCGTTTTCTGAATCCGAACGCAACGCCGTTTACAAAGCCATCTATACCCGCCGCGATGTGCGCGATCAGTTCCTGCCCGATCCGGTGCCGGACGAGGTGTTGCTCCGATTGCTTGATGCGGCGCACCATGCGCCGTCTGTGGGCTTCATGCAGCCGTGGAATTTCATCGTCATCCGCGCCCCGGAAGACCGCGAACGGATCTGGCAGGCCTTCAGTGCCGCGAATGAAGAAGCCGCAGCCATGTTTAGCGGTGAACGTCAGTCCACGTATCGGTCACTGAAGCTGGAAGGAATCCGGAAGGCACCGGTGAACATCTGCGTGACCTGCGACCGTACGCGTGGCGGTGAGGTCGTGCTGGGCCGCACCCACAACTCAAGCATGGATCTTTACAGCACCGTCTGCGCAATACAGAACCTCTGGCTTGCCGCCCGCGCCGAAGGGATCGGTATGGGGTGGGTGAGCATTTTCCATGACGCTGATCTCAGGGATATTCTTGCGATCCCAGACCGGATCGAGATCGTCGGTTACCTGTGCCTTGGCTACGTCGAGCAGCTTTATGAACGTCCCGAACTTGAGGTCAAAGGTTGGAACCGGCGCACGCCGTTAGAAGAGATGATCTTCGATGGGAAATGGCAGGGCGACCCCTAAGGCCACTTTTCGCAGGTCGTTTACAGATGAGTGCAGCGCAGCATTGGTCAATTTGGGCCCGCATCTGTCATTCGCAGCGCAAACCACCGAGGACCGGTCGAACGGGGATGTAAGCTGCGATTGCAAAGATTTCCTGCGCGGAGAGAGATGCAGACGGTGATGTTAAGAGACAGCCGTTCCCGGTTTGGGCGGCTGTTTCTTATGGCGACTAAAGACTAAGAAATAGGTCAAGTTTGTTGGGATTAAGCGTATTTCGCAGGGGGGCTCAACTCATAGGGCGATCTTCAGCCCATCCGTGCCAATGATCAGCGGCCCACCCCAATACCCTTCCACGGCGTTTTTCCAGTCGCTCTCGCCATAATTCGGATCATCCGATGGAATGAGGTGCGACAGCGCAAGGCGTTTGACGCCCGCACGGGTCGCCGTTTTTGCAGCATCATGGGCAAACGAATGTGATTGCAGCCAGTGTTCCATCAATTTTTCGCTGCCGTTTCCGACCCGAGCCATCAATGCGGGCAGCGCGCTTTCGAGCATTGCCTCATGCACCAAAAGATCGGCGTTCTTAGCGAAATCTTCCAGGCCTGCAAATGGCGCGGTGTCGCCCGAGCAGACGACGTGGACATCGTCGGTTTTAAACGAGAGAGCAAAACAATCGACCAAAGGCGGGTGCTTGCTACGGATGGCCGAAACCGTCAGTTGATCGCGCTTTAGAACGACGCCTTCATCGAACTCGTGGAACGTCACAAGCGCTCTCAAATCGGGGCGGCCTTCGTCTTCGATCCGCAGCTCAATGTCTGCTTTCATTGAGGTCAGGAAGGCGCGCCAATAGGCATCAATGCCGGGCGGCCCGTAAACGTCGACCGGTGATTTCAGCCCCGCTGTCCAAGCCGTATGTATCAACGCTCCGAGTTCGAGATAATGATCGGAATGAAGATGTGTGATGAAAATCAGGGACAGGTTCTTTAATTCCATGCCTTGATCCACCAGCCCTTTGGTGACGCCCAGCCCGCAATCCACAACGATCTGTTCGCCGTTCAAAACATAAAGGTTCGATGTCGGCATCGAAGACCCGGGGCGGATGGCAGGGCCGCCTTTCGTTCCTAGCAAGACCACATAGTTGTCTGACATTGTTTTTCCTTTAGACTTGCGCAAAACCGGCGTCGAGCGCGGTCAAGATCGTGTTTGTGTCCTGCTCGGTCAGGACAAGCGGTGGTGACAAAATGAGGTTTGGACCTGATACCCGAACCATCGCACCCGCTGCATATGTGCCTTCGAAAACGATCGCCGTTGTGTCTGCGTCAATCGGCTTTTTTGTGGCCCGGTCACTGACCATTTCGATAGCAGTCATAAGGCCATGGCCGCCGCGCACATCACCAATGATGTCGTATTTCTCCATGAGAGATTTGCACCCCTCGAAAAGCTGCGTGCCACGTGCCGCTGCGTTTTCCACCACATTCAGGCGTTTGGTTTCCGCCAGACACGCCAGTGCCGCCGCGGCCCCGACCGGATGCCCGGAATAGGTATATCCATGCGCAATCTTGGCTGATGGATTGTTTTCGAACACCTCAACCATACGATCCCCCAGCATCACAGCACCGAACGGGAAGTACCCGTTTGAAATCGCTTTCGCGGTGGCCATCATATCCGGCTTGATGCCCCACAGACGCGCACCCGACCATGCACCTGTACGCCCATAAGCAGTGATCACTTCGTCCGTGATCAGGAGTATGCCGTTTTTGTTGCATATCTCTTGGACCATTGGCGCAAAGGATTTGTGCGGCGGGATAACGCCGCCAGCGCCCAAAATCGGCTCCATGATCATAGCCGCGATTGTACCTGCACCTTGAAATGCAATTTCGTCTTCAAGGGCCTGAACACATAGGTGTGCCAACCGTTCCGGGTCCGTTTCATTAAACGGGTTCCGGTAGGTATAAGGTGCCGGAATGTGGTAACAACCCGGCAATAGCGGTTCATACGCAGTTCGGAAATTGGAATTCCCGTTCACAGAAGCACCGCCGATATGCGTGCCATGGTAGCCCTTTTTCAGGCTCAAAAATTTGGTGCGGCCTGCTTCTCCACGGAGCTTGTGATACTGGCGCGCCAAACGCAGGGCGGTTTCAACAGAATCCGATCCGCCAGAGGTAAAGAATGAACGGCTTAGCCCATCGGGCTCAAAGAAGTTCGCCAGCTCGTAAGACAGTTCAATCGCCGCATCGTTGGTGGTGCCGCGAAAGGTTGAATAGTAGGGCAGAGCGTCCAGTTGATTTGCAATGGCATCTTTTACCGGTTGGCAAGAATAGCCCAAGTTTACGTTCCAAAGCCCGCCCACAGCATCCACGACCGAATGCCCGTCGATATCCGTTACGCTGACACCGGCTGCACCTGTGATGATTTTGGGCGGATTGTCATGACTGTCTTTCGGTGATGTCATCGGGTGCCACATGTGGCGTCCGTTGTTCTCTTTCAGGAAGTTTGAATCTTTCATGATTTCGTTTCCAGTTCATGTGATTTTGAGAGTGTCGCGGCCCATATGGCCTCGATGCGTTGGGGAGTGGTGCCACCCCATCCGCGCGTTAGGTCGCGGCTCGCGGTGATCAGGTGTTCTTGGCAATTGCGTTCAAGATCCGGCGAGAACCGCGTCGCGACACAGGCCACCGAGACCGCGCCTGCTAGATTCCCGGTTTCGTCAAAGACCGGCGCGGCGAGGCTGGATACTTCGTGCTCAAAGCTCCGGATTGTGCGCCCGAAACCGGTTTCCCTTACCGACTGAACCATCTCCTCAAGGGACTCTACCGAGTTGATTGTATGGTCGGTGAATGCTTCCAGGTTTTTCGCCGCAACGGCCATCAGTTCATCCGGGCCGAAGGCCACTGTCGACAGCCCCGACGCCGTCGCATGAAGTGGAAACCTGTCCAGGTCGATAACAACTCGGGTGCTATGCTGCGTAGATTCGCACGATGCGAGCGCAAAGACAGTCGTTCCTGACAATATCGACGCGTGCGTTGTTTCACCTGTTTGATCGGCCAGCCTTTTCAGGATTGGAAGCGCGATTTCTTTGCGCGGGACCGTCATTTCACGTGTTTGGGCAAGCTGCAAAAGGGCAGGCCCAAGGCGGTACTGGCGGGTGAGGGGGTTCTGTTCGACAAAACCTACCTCTTCAAGCGCTTGCAGGTGACGGTGGGTCGTCGCCTTGTCCCGTTTGGCAAGCCTGCATAGCGCCGACAGCCCAATTTCCGGACTGGTTGCCGAAAAGTGCGACAGTAGTTGAAGGGTTTTTAGCGCTGATGACATTTTTCGAACCACCAATTCATCTGATTTCAGAAAAAAGTTTGACAGACTCATTTTCACAAGGCAACCTTTTTTTAAACCAATGGTTCACAATATGAACCGATAAGCAGGGAGAATGGAAATGCTGAAATTTACAAAGACAGCGACGGCGGTCGCGCTTGCCTTTGCCGCGGTTGCGGGAAGCGCTCAGGCTGAATATCCAGAAAAGCCGGTTGAGTTTGTTGTGCCTTGGCCTCCGGGTGATCTGGAAGACGTGCTGACGCGCATGATCGCCGAGGATTTTACCAAAACCTATGGCGTCGCTGCTGCGGTGGTTAACAAGCCAGGCGGCGGCGGGGGCCCGTTCCCCGGTGCAATCGAAGTCGCTAACGCGCCAGCCGATGGATATACTGTCGGGTCCTTCATTATCGCTATTCCGGTGGTTGGTCCCCAACTCGGTATTCCAGAGCTGAACCCGAACCCGTTTGTGCCACTTGGGAACTTTCTGACGTACCCATTTGTGATCGCAGCGGGTGGTGATGCGCCTTATGACGATATGGCAGGTCTTGCCGAATACGCGCAAAGCAATGACGTCGTTCTCGGCCACTTCGGTGCGCCGCTTGTACCGACACAAGTCACGCTTGGTTTGGCAAAAGAACTGGGTTTCGCATACGCATCTGATGCGGCCTTTGATGCGCTTGATTGCAATACGCTCGCGTCCGGCGATGTTGACGTCATCAACACGACTTTGCAGCTGATCCTGCCATGTCTGGACGACGTCAAAGTACTAGCCTCTATCGGATCCGAGCGTATTTCCCTAACTTCGGACACGCCAACAGTCACCGAAATTGCACCGAACCTTGATGTCGCGTTGTGGAACGGCCTTTTCGTTCACAAAGATACGCCACAGGACGTGCGCGACAAAATCATCGCGGTCGCCGAAAAAACGGTCATGTCCGAGCGCGCCCAGACCCTTGCCGCTGAAACAGGTGCGCTTGTTTACTGGCAAGATGCTGATGTTGTGAATGCCCAAATCGAACAAGACATTCAGACGCTTGGCGCCATCGATACGCTTCTCTCCGAGTAGGGCTATCCACTGGAAAATGGGCCGGGCAACGCTGCTGCCCGGTCTTTGGCACGAACACCAAAGCGGAGCACGACATTGACCAACTCAAAGACACTCAAGTCTCTGTTTAAAAGGTATCGCAGACCAGGTGATATTGTGTTCGCGTGGTTCTGTCTGATTTGCTCGGTTTTTCTGTTGAGCCAAATCTACGATCAGACAGCCTACAAAGCAGGGGCCAAGCTGTTTGCGCAGCCACGCTTTTGGCCAGCTGTCTCGCTGTGCCTCATGACTGGCTTTGCGGTCCTGCATCTTCTGGGGTCCGCTTTCTCACAGCGCATCGAAGGTCGCTGGCGCGAGGTTTGGCTTTGGGTTTCATCGCTTGAATATGCGGGTTGGTTCATGGCGTACGCTTTTGCTGTGCCCTATGCGGGGTATTTGCCCACCACCATTCTGTTTGCCGTCCTGCTTGCGCTGCGGGTCGGATATCGCAGCGCCAAGATGTTGCTTGCCGCTGCTGGCAGCGCCCTGTTCACCGTTTTGCTGTTCAAAACCTTGCTGAAAGTGAACTTACCGTCGGGCCTTATTTACGAGCAACTGCCCGATGGCCTGCGCCAATTCATGCTGACATATTTTTAGTAGGACCACACAATGGAGAATATTTTAGCAGGTGCCGAAATGCTGGCGCGATGGGATGTCATCGTGGCCTTGTTGATCGGGTCGATTGGCGGCGTGATCATTGGCGCAATTCCGGGCGTTGGCCCTGCTGTTGCAATCGCGATCTTGCTGCCCGCGACATTTGGTTTGGACCCGATTGTTGGCCTTACGATGCTCTTGGGGATTTACGGATCGTCGATGTACGGGGGGGCGATACCTGCTGTTCTTATCAATACACCCGGAACGGCGGTAAATGCGCTGACATCTTACGACGGATACCCGATGACGAAAAACGGCGAGGCCCACCGCGCCGTATCCTTGTCCTATAGCGCGTCCTTCTTTGGCGGCATTTTCGGCATTGTGTGCTTGATTTTGCTGTCGCCCGTACTTGCCATTGTGGCACCGATGTTCGGCAGCCGCGAAATATTCTTGGCGGCGCTTTTGGGCATCATACTTGTCGTCTTGGCGCACCGAGGGCAGATCATGGCAGCGGGTATGCTGGCGATGTTTGGGGTATTCCTGCAAACCATCGGGCTTGATGCTGTGACCTACACGCAGCGCTATACCTTTAGTCAGTCGTTCTTGTCTTCGGGGATTAACCTGATCGTTGTTGTGCTGGGATTATTTGCACTAAGTCAGGCATTTTTCCTGCTGACGGCACCGGATAGCAGCCCGGACGCAAAGCCTGTAACCGGCAAGCTGGGCGTAGGTTTCAAAGAACTGATGAAGCACAAGCGCGTCGCGACCGTCGCGTCGAGCTTTGGTGTCATCCTTGGCATGATCCCTGGAACCGGTGAATTCACCGCCCAGTTCATGAGCTATACCTATGCTCAAAAAACCTCGAAAGAGCCTGAAATGTTCGGCAAGGGTTCGCCCGAAGGGTTGATCGCATCCGAAGCGGCAAACAACGCCGTGCCCGCCGCCGCGATGATACCGCTTTTGGCATTGGGCATTCCGGGCGAAGCGTTAACGGCCATGATGCTGTCAGTCTTCTATGTGCATAACGTCATTCCCGGCCCGCAGTTGTTCCAGAACAACATCGATCTCGTTTACGGCCTGTATTTTTCACTGATTGCGTTGAATGTGATTGTGATGATTTTTCTGCTGTTCTCTACGAACTTGCTGACCAAGATCATTCGCATTCCCACCCGTTTCTTGGGCGTAATGATCCTGATCTTGTCATTCGTCGGGGTCTATTCACTGCGTAATTCACTGACCGACGTGATTATTTCGGCGGTATTCGGTGTCTTTGGGCTAGTCCTGAAACGATTGAACCTGCCGATTGTCCCGATCATCCTTGGCATGGTTCTTGGCGGCATTATGGAAACCAAGCTGCGGTCAGCCTTGCCGCGCCTCAAATCACCAATGGATATGATCGACCGTCCGATCGCCTTCATTATCTTTGTTCTGATCCTTCTTGTGATTGGCCTGCATATTCGCACGTTGGTCAAAGAATACCGCGCTTATCAGCCGGATGAGGATCACGATCTTCACGACACACAATCACGGTAAAGCATAATGAATCAGGATCAAATCAACGCGCTGCGTCGCATGCCGGTCGCACCACGCGGGCATCTTATCGATGGCAAATCCGTGGCTGCGTCAGACGGGGCGACACTGGATGTGCTGTCTCCGATTGATGGCAGTGTTCTGACACAGATTGCACGCGGGACCGCAGCCGATATGGAAGCCGCAATTGCATCCTCGCGGGCAAGTTTTGAGGATGGGCGTTGGTCCGGCCAGCCGCCTGCTGCGCGCAAGAAGGTGCTTTTGAAATGGGCCGATCTGATCGACGCAAACGCGCTTGAACTGGCGGTTCTGGGCGTGCGCGACAATGGCACCGAAATTAGCATGGCGATCAAGGCTGAACCGGGGTCTGCGGCCGCTACCATTCGCTATTACGCGGAAGCGCTGGATAAAATCTACGGAGAGATTGCGCCGACGTCGTCCGATATTCTGGGGCTGATCCACAAAGAACCCGTTGGCGTCGTGGGCGCAATCATCCCTTGGAACTTCCCCCTCATGATTGGCGCTTGGAAGCTTGGTCCTGCGTTGGCCATGGGCAATTCGGTCGTCTTGAAACCGTCAGAAACAGCCTCGTTGTCATTGATGCGGATGGCGGAACTGGCGATTGAAGCGGGGCTACCTTCGGGTGTGCTGAACGCGGTGACCGGCGAAGGCGCGGTTGTCGGCGAGGCGATGGGCCTGTCCATGGACGTCGATGTTTTGGTCTTCACGGGCTCGGGCGGCACGGGGCGACGGCTGATGGAATACGCGGCGCGGTCGAATATGAAGCGCGTTTACCTCGAATTGGGCGGCAAATCTCCCAACATCATCTTTGCGGATGCCCCAAATTTAGACGAAGCGGCGACCGTGGCTGCCGCCGGTATTTTCCGCAATGCAGGGCAGGTTTGTGTCGCAGGGTCGCGTTTGCTGGTCGAGGCACCGATCCACGATGATTTTGTTGCTGCCGTTGTGAAAGCCGCAGAAGCCATGCGTGTTGGGGAACCGCTGGACCTGAACACAACGATAGGGGCGGTGAATTCCGAAACCCAGCTTGCAGCGAACGTAGGTTTTGTTGAAACGGCCAAGTCCGAAGGCGGTAACGTCATGACAGGCGGTGAGCGTATTCTGCAGGACACGGGCGGTTACTATATGGCTCCGACGATTGTGACAGGGGTCACTCGGGATGCGACACTCACCCAAAAGGAAGTCTTTGGACCGGTATTGGGCGTGACCTCGTTTGAAGGTGAAGCAGAGGCCGTGCAGCTTGCCAATGCGACGGTGTATGGTCTGGCTGGCGGCGTTTGGACCAGCAACCTTAGCCGTGCGCACCGCATGATAAAGGCGATCCGGACAGGCGTTGTTCACGTCAATACTTATGGTGGTCCGGACGTGACTGTTCCGCTTGGCGGGGTGGGTCAATCAGGTAACGGGCATGACAAATCGATTCATGCGATTGAGAAATACACAAACCTCAAGACCGCTTGGATCAAGCTTTAAGGAGTACGCCTTATGTCTGGTAAAACGATCCTCATTATCGGAACCTACGACACAAAAGACGATGAACTGGGCTACTTGGCGGATGTAATTCGCAAGCAAGGCGGTCAAGTTGTCACGATGGATGTGTCGGTGCTGGGCGACCCGACGACGCCTGCCAATTATTCGAAACATGTGGTCGCTGAAGAGGGCGGCAGTAGTATTGCTGCAGCCATCGCGACGAAAAACGAAAACCAGGCGATGCAGATCATGGCCGAGGGTGCGGCGCTTTTGACCGCGCGTCTTTATGCCGAGGGGCGCTTTGACGGGATGTTGGTCTTGGGTGGATCGATGGGAACCGATTTGGCGCTGGATGTGACGGCCGCATTGCCGCTGGGGGTCCCGAAATACATCGTGTCGACGGTTTCATTCTCGCCCCTCATTCCGCCTGAGCGCCTTGCGGCGGATGTGCAAATGATCCTTTGGGCCGGCGGGCTGTACGGATTGAACGGCATTTGCAAAGCATCGCTAAGCCAAGCGGCCGGAGCGGTTTTGGGCGCGGCCAATGCGGTTGAAAAACCGGACCCGTCCAAACCGATGATCGGCATGACATCACTGGGCAAAACGGCGCTTCGGTACATGGTTTTCTTAAAGCCAGCCCTTGAAGAACGCGGATACGAGGTCGCTGTTTTTCATGCGACAGGTATGGGTGGCCGAGCTTTTGAAAGTCTCGCATCGCAAGGCGCGTTTGCCTGTGTGTTCGACTTTTGCACCCAAGAGCTTGGCAACCACATTCACGGCTCGAATATTTCGGCGGGCGAGGATCGATTGACCAATGCAGGGCAGAACGGAACCCCGCAGATCGTGTCTGGCGGCTGTTACGATCTGGTCGACATCGTTGGCTGGCAGGGCGTTCCAGACAAATGGGCAGATCACCCGACCCATGCACATAACCGACTGATCACATCGGTTGTCCTTAACAACGACGAACGGCGCGCGGTTGCGCGTGCACATTCCCGGCAACTCGCGGCGGCCAAGGGGCCGGTGGCGTTTATATTTCCAGAACATGGATGTGGTGAATGGGATCGCGAAGGCGCAGACCTCCACGACAAGGACGGGCTTGATGCCTTTATGGCTGAACTTCGCGACACATTACCTGCAAATGTGGAAAGGCATACTGTAGATGCCCACATCAACGACGCGGTTTTTGCGACAAAGGCGCTTGCCATCTTTGACGATTGGCGCGCGCAAGGGCTGGTCAAAGGCTGAGACGTCGCGCGAAAGGGCGTCAACGCCCTTCAACGTTTAGCCTGAAACAAAGATGTTGCTGCAAACGGTCGGGACTGACGACAACGTGACGGAGAGTGATAATGCGCGCGGTGGCGGGTATCAGGGGGCGGCCACGTGAAGTGGCTTGAGTTCCTGCAGGCAGAGGCCGTTTTTACCACTCCTCCGGTCTTGGGCGAAATCGCCAGCGACCCATAATGGGACCGCCGTCCATTTCGCCGTCCATTTCAAAAAATATTGCATCGAAGGCGACGGAAAACCCACCGGTCCCCGTATCAGCAATGACACATACAACAGGAAGTAATCTCTCATTAACAATCTAGCAGACAGTCCAGACCGGTTTGGTCTCTTGGGCCCCTCGGGCTGTCAGTGCGTTGACATATCGCTGTGGACATTGCGTGCCGCCGCCTCATCTTACGGGATGAAAAGCGGTTGCACATGGCGTGGCGCATCGGGCCGGACCAAAGATTATTCGCAAATACGTCCCCAAGGACACTGAGGCTACAGGAGCTAAGAGACCTTTGAATAAGTTGACTGTTACCATCCTTTCGTTGGGCGTCCTCGCGGGTGCTTACGGCGTCGCGTTCGGAGTGCCAGACCAGATCGCACAGTTGTGGGGGAGCGCGCAGGTCGAGAGTGCCGCCGCGCCGCAGGGGGCAAGCATGGGGCCACGTGGGCAAAGCAGGTCAACCACCGTCGTTCTGGCTCCGTTGGAGAAACGGGCATACACGCTCGTTCTGCGCACCGTGGGCAGTGCCGTTTCTTTGCGCCGCGCCAATGTGATTGCGACCGAAGCAGGCGAGGTCGTACAGGCAGCACCGCATGCGAATAAACTGGTCGAGAAGGGCGATGTTATTCTGCGCCTTGATGATCGGACCGAACGTCTGGATCTTGAAATTGCACAGGCGAACCGTGATCAGGCGCAGGCCACCGTGTCGCGGTATCGCGGGCTTCGCAACAACGGCAATGCTGTTGTCACCGATGTTGCCCTGTCAGAGGCCGAAGTCGCGCTTAGGCTGGCCGAGGCCAATGTAGGCTTGGCCGAGGTTGCATTGGAAGACCGGACGATCTTGGCACCGATTTCGGGACGCCTTGGCCTAAGTGATATTCATGTCGGTGACCGTCTTTCCAGCGGCGATGCAATCGTGACGATTGACGATTCCACCACCCTGTTGGCCACATTCGAGGTGCCGGAACGATCCATCGGGTTGCTGGCCGAAGGCAAGCCGGTCTTTGTATCAACGCCGACCTATGTCGGGCGCATCTTCGAGGGTAGCGTCACCGCCTTTGACAGCCGCCTTGATAGCGTGACCCGCAGCGCGACCGTAGAAGCCGAGATCGACAATTCCGAGGGTTTGTTGCTGTCTGGCATGACATTCACGACCCGCATGACCGAAGAAACCGATCCCTTGCCCGTGGTGCCCGCCACCGCGATCACATGGGACCGCACCGGCGCGGGCATTTGGATCGAGGACAACGGGCAGGTCAGTCGCGTTTCTGTCACCATCAGGTATCGGGACGGCGATCAGGTCTGGGTTGAAACGGACGCCCCCGACGGGTCGCAAATCGTAACCGAAGGGGCGGCCAAGCTGCGCGAAGGCTCAAAAGTAGGAACCGCGCAACCCAAAGAAGGTCAAAC
>SWCC01017905.1_pt1 | contig 17444 bp, 17 predicted proteins | sample 4692971 | NCBI WGS metagenome assembly SWCC01 (sample SAMN10267277, study PRJNA491770) | bioreactor metagenome | isolation source: DHS bioreactor inoculated with subseafloor sediment | place: Japan: off Shimokita Peninsula | collected 2006-08 | reverse complement strand
ACCAGCAAAGACGAAAGACCAGGAAGCGAGGGGGCGACTAAAACGTCGGTCTTAGGGGGCGAAAGTTTAGCGAAAATTAGCGGAATTAGCGGTCAAAGAAATATCATTTGAAAATTTCTAATTTGAAAATTTGGAAACTAATCCCTCGAATCCCTCGAATCTTAAAATCTTCGAATCTTCGAATCGTTTAAATCTTCAAATCCTTCAAATCTTCAACAACCTATACCTTCTGACTTTTTACAAATTATTGAATCAATCATAAACATATAGTAATGATTTTAACAAAAGAACTGGTAGAGGAAAAAACTACCATGAAATTTAATGAAACAGGAGCTTACATTTTTAAAAACAGACATCCGCACCAAATCGGCTATTATGCTGTAAAGAAAGGCGAATTTGATCGACTTGAACAGGCTGTAAGCGGTGAAATTTTGAATGAAAGTTCTATTACTGTTTATGAGCTTGATTTGTTTGACAACAAAATGGCCATAAAACAGGATACCGCCGGCAATTGGATTCCCCTGGGAAATCGACGATTAAGAGACATGGAAATGTTAACCATTGATGAAGAAGGAAATGTTGAGCTGTAGTACTAAAAAAATAGGAAAAAAATATCCTATAAGGTTATTTGTTTCTAATGAGAAGACAAAATAATAACAAAATAACGAACCACAAATCGCTCAGATTATCAAGAATACACTATTTAATAAATGTCCAATACCGAAAACAACAAGCGTATAGCAAAAAACACCCTTGCCCTTTATGTGAGGATGTTTTTTTCAATGATCGTTTCGCTCTATACTGCACGTGTGATATTAAACACACTGGGTGTTGAAGATTACGGTATTAACAACGTGGTTAGTGGCGTTGTAACCATGTTCGGTTTTATAAATGCGGCAATGGCCACTGGCACACAACGTTTTCTGACCTTTGAGCTGGGGAAAGGAGATGTGCCTCAATTAAAACGTGTATTCAGCATGTCGCTGAATATTCATGTTATCATTGCACTCATCATTTTTGTTCTTGCGGAAACTGTTGGACTTTGGTTTCTAAATACAAAAATGGTTATCCCAGCCGAAAGAATGGGAGCTGCCAATTGGGTTTATCAATTTTCAATTATTTCTGCCATGGTTTCTATTACTCAGGTGCCTTATTCTGCATCTATCATGGCTCATGAGCGTTTTAATATTTATGCTTATGTGGGAATAGTAGAAGTTGTCTTGCGGTTGGTTATTGTTTTTCTTTTGGTTACTATTTCCTGGGATAAACTAAAACTATTATCTCTATTAGGCCTTTTAGTTTCTACTGGTATCGCATTGTTTTATAGGTATTATTGCAAAATCAAATTCGAAGAGTGCACCTATAGTTTTAAAAACGATAATAAACTTTTTAAAACGCTGATAAGTTTCTCCGGTTGGTCTTTATTAGGGAATACATCCCATATTTTATTAACCCAAGGAATGAATATTTTAATAAATTTATTCTTTGGAGTTACAGTAAATGCTGCGAGAGCAATTACTGTGCAGGTAGAAAGTGCAATTAATGCTTTTGTTACAAATTTTATGGTGGCACTCAACCCACAAATAACAAAGAACTTTGCATCGAATAACATGGAAGAGATGAAGGTCTTGACGCAGCGTGGAGCAAAGTTTTCTTTTTTTTTGTTCTTTCTGTTGTCATTTCCAGTATTTATCGAAGCTGAGATGATTTTAAGGCTGTGGCTTAAAATTGTACCAGAATATACAGTAATATTTATAAGGCTCAACTTAATAGTTACACTGATGTATACGCTTACAAACACATATCTTACCGGAATTTTCGCAACAGGGAATATCAAAAGATACCAATTAATGATTGCAGCTATGGTTGCAGTATTATTTTCGTTAACACTTATTTTGCTTAAGCAGGGCTTTTCGCCTGAAATTACCTATATTATTTATATAGTTATAGCCCTGTTTGTATTGATTTTTAGAGTCTCTGAGATTAAACGATTGATAGGTTTTTCGATAACTGATTATATTAACAATGTATTGTTGAAAGCTGTTGCAATCGTTTTGGTTTCTATACCACTTCCACTGTTCATTTATTATAATTTTCAACCATCTTTGATGAGAATTGTTTTGGTTTCTATTTCATCTTTTATGGTTTCGGCAATAAGTATTTATGTTGTCGGTTTAACTCAACCAGAAAGGAAAGTGATTACTGTCTTTGTATTTTCTAAATTGAAATCTATAAATAAGAAGAAGTAAGCTTGATTTAATAACAATGTCACAGATCCAAACTTTAGAAATAAGTTTGCTTGATCCAAACTATTAACCTTAAATCTTTCAAAATGATTACCGATTATAAACATGTCAGAATTCTCTTGTCACTTTTGAAGCAGCACAATATCAGGCATATTGTACTTTCTCCCGGAAGTAGAAATATTTCGATAGTGAAAAGTGTGGAAGATGATCCTTTTTTTACTTGTTATTCAGTGGTTGATGAGCGAAGTGCAGCATATTTTGCAGTAGGAATTTCTCTGGAAGTTAAAGCACCTGTGGTTATTACCTGTACTTCAGCGCAGGCAACTAGAAATTATATGCCTGGGATGACAGAAGCATTTTATCGAAAAGCACCTATTCTTGCTATTACAACAGATTATGACGAGAATTTTACAGGACAGCTAAATATGCAATCGCTTAGGCAGATGAATATGCCAACAGATGCAGCGAATGTATCATTGGACATTCCAATAATCAAAGATTTGAATGATGAATATTTAGTAAATAGACGAATCAATCTGGCCTTGGATGCTCTAACACGTAATGGTGGAGGGCCTGCTCATTTAAATGTAAGGATCAATCAGCATTGGAGCCAAGGTGAAGATGTTTTAGAGCCGGCACGGAAAATCACCCGATACCGCCCGCTAGACGAGGAATGGCCGAAAATAGGTAATAAAAGAATACTTTTAGTCGTGGGCGGGCACCACTCGTTCACTAAAATACAAACCCAGGCTATTGAGAATTTTGCGGCAAAACATAATGTTGCAATTTATGTTAATCACATTTCAAATTACAACGGGCTTAAAACCGTGCACGGCAATAAGCTACTCACAACAAGCCGTTTTGTTGATTTGACGCCTGAATTAGTAATAACAATTGGAGGACATCTTGGAGATTATCCAATTGATGGTAAGTTGAAAAATGCAAAAGTAGAGCACTGGCGTGTTTGTGAAGATGGTTTATATTCTGACACCTATAACTCATTGACTACAATATTTGAATGTCCTGAAAATTATTTTTTTCAACGCATGGCTGCCTCTGCTATGGAAGACACAAACAATAATTATTACCTGGAATGGAAGGCGGAAATTGAGAAAGTGACTATTCCAGAGGATCTTCCTTTGTCTCATGCTTATATTGCTCAAAATCTAGCCCCGCTTCTCCCTTTGAATTCAAATCTTCATTTTTCAATTTTAAGCAGTTTGCGGAATTGGGAGCTTTATGATTTGGCTTCCTCCATTAAATGTTATTCGAATGTTGCTGGATTTGGTATTGATGGAGACCTGTCGACATTTTTGGGACAAAGTGTTGCCAGTAAGGTTTTAAACTTTCTTATCATAGGCGATCTCGCCTTTTTTTACGATATGAATGCATTAGGAATCAGACAAATAAAGAATAATGTCCGTATTGTCTTGGTTAATAATCACGGAGGAGGAGAATTCCGGCTTTTTACTCATGCAGCAGATAACTTTGGAGATTCTTCAAATCGTCATATTGCAGCAGCAGGTCACTTTGGGGAATCTGCTGAGGGCTGGGTGAAAAACAATAATTTCGAATATTTATCTGTAAAAACTAAAGAAAAGTTGGGTGAAGCTCTTCAAATACTTGTCAAACCTTCTGAAAAGCCTATTCTTCTGGAAGTTTTCACAACAATGAAAGATGATTCCGATGCTTTAGAAACGATTATAAAATCCAATGTGCACATAACACAAAGCGAAAGAATCAAGCAATCAATTAAAGATAGCATACCCTCTGGATTAAAAAAAGGGATAAGAAAAATAATTGGGTAATAAAAATGAAAATAATAAACAGTATTATCGGTTTCATCTCCCGCTTGTGGCGAACGGCCAGAATGGTTCGCAGATACTGGCGGGAAGGAGATATTGTAAAGGTAAATATTGCACAAATTCAATATGGTGGGATATTAAAGGACAAAAGTGTACTCATAACCGGAGGGAGTTCCGGCATCGGTTTCGCCATTGCCCGTAAATGCCTAAACGAGGGGGCAATAGTTATAATTACAGGCCGCAATGAAGAGAAACTTCGCGAGGCAGCATTAAAACTGAATAACCCATTATTAAAGACACTGGTTTGGGATGTAAGTATTATATCGCAACGTGATGAAAGGTTTGCTGAGGCTTTATTATTTGGTGAAAATAAATTGGATATATTAATTAATAATGCTGGTGTTCTTACAAATGAGTCTTTTCATACAGTTACGGAACAAGGTTGGGATAAAGTTTATGATACAAATTCAAAAGGGCTCTTTTTTTTAACGCAATTCACTTCTGACTTTTGGATAAAGAAAAAAGCATACGGAAAAATTATTAATATATCATCAACAGGTGGTTTTCTTGGCGCTACTTATCCTTATAGAATGTCGAAATGGGATTTAGTTGGATTAACAGCTGGATTGGGCTCTATTTTGTCAACTCATGGCATTATCGTAAATGGAATAGCGCCAGGCAGAACGGCAACTAATATGCTTGGTGCAAATGCAAGTGAGAATGCTTATGACACTCATCAACCATTAAAAAGATTTGGATTACCTGAGGAAATTGCTGAATTGGCTGTTTTTTTAATGAGCGATGCAGCAAATTATATTGTTGGACAAACTATTATTTGTGATGGTGGCTATACTTTGAAAGTTTAAATCAAAATATGAACACAAGAAAAATTAGATAAAATTAATCCCTAATGAAAAAAATCGGAATCCTTACTTTCATTCAACCCCAGAATAAAAATTATGGAGCTGTACTGCAGGCGTATGCTTTAAGCAAAATGGTTCAGCAAATGGGATATGATGTTGAATTGATCGATATAAGGGAGGCAGGAAATAAAGCAACCTTATCAGTTTCTTTGAAAAATTACATCAGAGAAACCATGGAGGGAAATCCTTTTCGCTCCTTCTTGGGAAGTCAAGTATCCATATCAAAGCCTCTATATTCGTTTAAAGAGCTCGAAAGACATGCAAGCCAATATCATGCGGTTATAGCTGGTAGTGATCAGGTATGGCGCCCAGAGTATTGTGGTACTCTTGCCTTACATTATTTTTTGGATTTTGTGCCTGATGATGTAAAACGGATTTCTTATGCCGCTAGTTTCGGGTTGGATAATTGGATTTATGAGCAGCCATTTACGGAAAATGTTAAAAAGGAAATTCAAAAGTTTAAAGCCGTTTCTGTTAGGGAGGATTCCGGTGTAGATATCTGCAAGGAAGTTTTTGAAATAAATGCAACGCACGCAATTGATCCAACACTTTTAGTTGACAAAAGCTTTTTTTTTTATTTTTTACCCCAAAAAAACACCCCCCCCCCCTACATAGCAAGTTTTGTTTTAGATAGAACTCAAGAAACGGAAGCTATCGAATCGTATATTTCAAGACAAACCGGCAACCCAATTCATTCGCTAAATAAACATGAAGTTGGATTCTTAGGGCGTAAATGGACCAAATTTCTTATGATAAAAGAGTGGCTTATGAAATTAAGAGATTCAGAAATGATCATTACGGATTCGTTTCACTGTGTCTGTTTTTCTTTACTGTTTCAGAAAGAATTTATATGCATCGTTAATAAAACAAGAGGATTAGCCAGATTAAACAGCCTCTTACAATCAGTTGGTTTGCAAGACAGAATTTTCATAACCATTGAGCAATTAAAGAATTCGAAAGTATTGGATGCCAGAATAAATTATTCCGAGATAAATTCCCGTTTAAATAACCAACATCAAATTTCATTTGATTTTCTAAAAAATGCTTTGGCTGAATAATGAAAGTGAAAAAAATATATATTGGATTTGCTTTTAGTCATCATAAAAATTCGCAGGGCGGCTATCATCATATAAAGGATTATCTGAATTACGATACCATTATTGATGTTCAACGTGAAAAGGAGTTTTATGAAAGTTCATCAAAGAATTTATTCTTTAAGGTAATCATAAGACTATACATATTCCTTTTAGGACAAGGTACACCCTTTGGTGTGTTACGATGTATTTTTCTTGCAATTTTTAATAAAAATCAGGTTTTTCATTTTATCTATGCCGAAAATACATATAAATGGCTGCATCACTTTAAAGGAAAAACAAATAAGATTGTTTGCACTTTTCATCAGCCAGCAAGTTATTTCGTAAACCATCCTGAATGGATTCCCTTGTTGAAAAAAATTGATAAAATTATTTTAATGGCGGATGCTGATCTGGATCAGTTTAAAATCTGGACTGGTAAGGATAATGTTTTTTTTATTCCTCATGGAATCAATAGTGCTTTTTACTCTTATGATAGTAGTATCACGAAAACTAATTCTATCTTATTGGTTGGCAATTGGTTGCGTGACTTTAAGCTGGCAGCAGATGTATTTGAATCAATAAATCAGGATTTACCCAATGTAGAAATCAATGTTGTAACATTCCAAAATAACTTCCATCACTTTGATTCGGTAAGAGTTAATCTTTACACAAATATTTCTGATGAAGAGTTGAAAAATTTGTACCAAACCACAAAACTGGTATTTTTTCCTTTAAAGCAGTTTACTGCAAACAATGCTGTTCTTGAAGCTGCTTCATGTGGATGTGAAATTGTTATTTCTACGCCGAATAAGCCGGATTTTTCTTACTTTTCAGACCAATACATCCATTATGTAAATAATGATAAAGAACAAATCATAACAAAACTAATCCAGCTTTTTTATACTAATTGTCCTGATTCAGCTGAAAGAATGAGCACTTATGTGCAAGAAACATTTTCATGGCAGATGATAGCAAAAAGAACGGAGTGTATTTTGTTGCTTGAATGAAACCTTTAAGTAAACAACAAAAAGCGGGTTGCATATATAAATACTGAATTATCAATGACTTTAAATACATAAAATAACAAGCAAAAATTTACAGAAAATTATACAATTAAAATCCATTTGCTCCCAACTTTGGTTGCATAGGAGCTACTAAATAATAGCATTATTTATGAAAGTACTCTTGTTTACAAATACCCCATTTTTATTTAACAAAACAAACCAAGCATATAATGGTGGTGGATGGATAGAATCACTTGAACAAATATTGTCAAAAAGAGAAAATATTGAATTGGCAGTAGCTTTTTTTTACCTAGATAAGTGGTTTAAAGTTAAGCATGATAAAACAACATATTACCCAATTTCAATCTATAAAAGATAAATAAATAAATAAAATTCTCTAAGTACATGACAAAAATAGGCAACATTCTCTAAACTTCTCTAAGTTATTCATTGACAGTACATTTGACAAGTGCGTGAGTCCGTACTTGAAAAAACTCGTAGCTTTTCTTCCGTGTTTCTTCACTTTAATTGGTTTGATCGAGTCCAGGTAGATACCGACTTTGTATTCCCAGACAAAAGCAATCAGGAGTAAGCTAAAAAGTTTTGCAACCCGGTCTATATCGGTCAAGTGAGTGTCTTCAATGTTAAATCCGCTCGATTTGAGTGCTCTGAATGCAGTTTCAATTTGCCATCGTTCCTTATATAAAGATTGTGCTTCATCTGGTTTGTTGAATGAGACGATGATCTGCAATTCTGGAACCCCTTCTTTATTTTTGATTTTGGATGCGGATAAATAACAAAGCTGTCCGTTGACATAGACGATTCCATGAAAAAATTCAAACTGATTAATTCTCAATCGGTTGAACAACCAGGGCAGAAGTTGTAATTTGCTTTTGCTGCTTATAATTAAATAGGATGCCGGTTATCAAAAAACAGATATAAATGAGATTTTCCATTAAGTCATTAGTGTCTTATCTTCCTTTACTCATGCTAATCGTCTTCAGTGGTAATCCACTGTTGAGCTTAGAATCAAATGCAAAAATTTTGCTAACGTCATATACAACGTTATGGGCATTATATGTATTTACTTTATTTAAATGGAATGTTAAAAAATATTTTATTAATAAATTTCTAACATTATTTTTCTTTATTTTAATATTAATTATTTTTCAGATTTCTCTTTTAGGTTCTGTTAGTATAGCAGGTGTAATTGGTTTTATCTTGAAAATGATGCTTGCTTTTACAACAATCCTATATTATTATAAGAAGAAGATTAATTTTTTTCATACTTATATAAAATTAATGAAATTTCTTGTCATTGTGGGGCTTCCTTTTTGGATTTTAAACCACTTTGGTCATTATGGTTTAGCATTTAAAGATATTTATTGGCGCACATTTATTGTTTACACATCATATCCACAAACTGGTGGTTTTTTTGAAATACGAAATTCTGGAATGTTTTGGGAGCCCGGTGCATTTGCAGGGTACTTAGCTCTTGCATTGATATTTATAACTTACATAAATGGTAAATTTTCTATTGGGATTTATAATAAAGAGGTAATATGGATAATTGTTGGAATATTATCAACAACCTCTACCACTGGTTATTTAGTCTTAGCGCTTTTTATAATAGTGTACTTCTTACAGAATTTTACCTGGCAACGTATTTTTTTAGTTCCAGCATCCATCTTAATTATAATTTGGGGTTTTTTGTCACTTGAGTTTATAAACACAAAATTAGAAGAGCAGTTTTATAACGCCCAGCTATTATCAAAATATGATATATCAAATTCACGTTTTGGAGCACTTAAAATGGATATGCAATACATAAGGTCACAGCCATTGATTGGCAATGGATTAGGAGTTAAGACACGCTATCGTTTTCATACCCAGGTTACCGAAGATATTGGTCATGGCAATGGAATGTCAAACTTTATTGCATATTGGGGTATCCCATTTTTTCTAATTTGGTTATATAATGTTTATAAAGTTGGCTATCATGAATCCCGCTCTAAAACAACTTCATGGCTAACCCTTCTAATTATAGTTCTTTTATTACAAGGAGAGCAATTTTTAAATTATCCCTTATTTATTTCCTTTTTCTTTTTTGCTAGAGGCCGTAATTTTAATAAGCATTACCAAAATTTATCAACTAATCTTCCATTCCTAAATGAGAGTACTTTGGATAACAAATAACCCTTTGCCAGCGGTTTATCATGAATTTAATGAACCTGTCCCTGTTAACGTTGGATGGGTGAATTCAGCGGCCATAATGTTGAAGCAAGAAAAGAGTGATATAGTAATTGGAATAGCATCATTTTATAAATTTAAAGAATTTAGAAGTTTATATAAAAATAACTTTTTTCATTATCTTATACCTGCTAAATCAAAAGAAAAAAATAATGATTTATTGCATCATTGGAACGATATTATATATGAATTTAAGCCTGATATAATTCACATTCATGGTACTGAATATTCTCATATTTATCCATTACTTCAAGTGATCAATAATAGTGTTAAAGTTGTTATATCCATACAAGGTTTAGTAAGTGTTATTGAAAGGTATTATTTTGGAGGAATAAATTATTTTGATTTATTAAAGTCAATTACTGTAAGGGATTTAATAAGAGCTGATAATGTTTTTTCACAAAGGAGAAACATGAAAAAACGAGGTAATGTGGAGAGAGAGGTTCTTATGGGTGTAAAACATGCAATAGGCAGAACAAGTTGGGACAAAGCACATGTTTATTTAATTAATCCTTCTTTAAATTATCATTTTTGCAATGAAACTTTACGAGAATCATTTTATAACAAAAAATGGGTCTTAATGGATTGTGACAGGCATAGTATTTTTTTAAGTCAGGCTCATTATCCTATTAAGGGAATTCACAAGATAATTGAAGCATTGCCTTTTATTCTAGAAAGATATCCCAACACTAAAGTCTATGTCGCTGGGGGCGATTTTTTTTCTAATAGAGGCTTATTGATTAATGGCTTTGGTAAATATATTAAAACATTGATTGAAAAAAAAGGTTATACCCATAAGTTTATCTTTTTAGGCTTGCTTTCAGAAGAGTTAATGTGCAAGCAGTATCTAAAATCACATGTTTTTGTATTACCATCAGCTATAGAAAATAGTCCAAATTCAATTGGCGAAGCGCAACTACTCGGAGTACCTTGTATTTCCTCCTATGTTGGAGGCACGCCTGACATGATAGAAAATGAAGTAACAGGGTTGTTATATCGGTTTGAAGAATTCGAAATGTTGGCATATAACATTTGTAGAGTATTTTCGGATGACAACTTTGCTAATGAACTATCACACAATGAAAGAATTGTAGCATCTTCAAGACATAACCCCCATACTAATGCCATTTCACTTTATGATATTTATAAAAATATTTTAAATAATTCCCATGGCGACTAGCCAAAAAACGTTTTCTTGAAACAACAAAAATTTATTCAAGTGATTTTTTTAACTTTTTTATAACTAATATCTTACTTAATGATAACCTCATATAAAAGATTGGCTGTATTAATAACTTGTTATAATAGAAAGCGCACTACCATTGCATGTTTAGATTCTTTTTATAAAGCAATAACTAATATTTATGATTTTAGTTTTGATATATTTTTAGTTGATGATGGAAGTACGGATGGCACTTCAATAGAAGTTAAATTTTTTTTTCCTGATGTAAATATTATACATGGAAATGGAAGTCTTTTTTGGAATCAAGGTATGCGTCTGGCATGGGAAACAGCAGCTCATAATCACGATTACAATTTTTATCTCTGGCTTAATGATGATACATTATTGTTTCCTCATTCCATTGCTCAATTATTAAAGGAAAGTCAATTCCTTTTAAATAATTCAATTATAGTAGGATCTACTGTTTCAAAATCTACGAATGAAGTGACATATGGTGGTCGTCTAGCTAAAAAAGGAATAATAAAGCCCAATGGCTCATTACAAAAATGTGATTTATTTAATGGGAATTGCGTTTTAATTCCAAATCATGTTTATAATTCGTTAGGTAATTTAACTTCCTATTACCGTCATTCATTAGGTGACTTTGATTATGGCTTAAGAGCAAAAAAGAATCATATTGATGCCTTTTTATCTTCTGATCCGATTGGTACATGTGAAATGCATATAGGAGTTGAACCGTGGATGGATAATAAAATTAGTTTAATTAGTAGATTAAAAGCATTATACCATCCTCTCGGAAGTAATCCTTTTGAATTTTTTTATTACGATTTTCACAACAACGGATTGTTCAATGCCGTATTTCATTTTTTTACAATCCACTTAAGGGTTTTAATGCCCGGGATTAAAGGTTAACTTTTTTAATAATTCAATTTGTTCTATGAAGAAGCTAATGATAATTCAGCCTTATCTGGCACCATACAGAATTGATATATACAATACTCTTGCTAAACAATTTAACTTAATGCTGGTATACTGGTATTCGCAGGCACCGGAGCAAAATTTTGATCTTGAAACGTTAAAGCAAAAATGTTTCTTTAGATTTGTATATTTAAAATATGGATTTAGTATTAAAGGAAGAGTAATTAAATTTGATATTATTAATAATATTTTAAAATTTAAACCGAAAATTATTGTTTGTCATGAATATGGTTTCTTTACTTTCATAACTCTACTTATGAGTTTTTTCCTAAGTTTGAAAGTTATTATTAACACTGATGACAACATTGACATGTTGCAAGAAACAAAGGGTATTAGAAAAATGCTACGCCATATGTTTTTAAATAGAGCTAATGGCGTAATCACTACAAATCCTGAGTCTCTAAATTATATTATTAATTATTTCCCACATTTGAAAGAAAGTTCGATTTTCTTTCCAATACTTCAGAATGAGATCTATTTTCGTCAAGAATTAAACCTTTCTCTTAAACACTCTCAGAAATATATAGAAACTTATCAATTATCTGGGAAGAAAGTATTGCTATACATAGGTAGAATTGCCCCTGTTAAAGGACTGGATGTGTTAATCAATTCATTTAGAATTTTGGCAGAATCTGCAGATGACGTAGTGCTCGTTATTGTTGGTTCTGGTCCTGACGAAATGCTATTGAAAAAAATGGTTACAGAGTGCAAGTTGGAAAAAAAAATTATTCTTACGGGAAGAATGGACGGTAAAGCATTATACGCATGGTATAATATCGGCCAGATTTTCATTCTTCCCAGCAGATATGAACCTTTTGGTGCTGTTGTTAATGAAGCGCTTATTGCTGGATGTTTTGCAGTAGTAAGTAGTAAAGTGGGAGCTAAATTTCTAATAGGAAATGGGAATGGCCTCATCTTTAAAAATGAAAGTACTGTTTCTTTGAATGAAAAAATTAATTGTTTTTTACCCAAAATTTCGGCAATAAATGGAGTTTGCGAAACCAAAAACTCTAATTCAAGTCATAATTTTAATTATTATACAAGTAAATTTTCGGAATTCTTAAATAGTTTATAGATATGAATATACTAATTTCAGCATATGCAGTTAGCCCAAACCATGGTTCTGAACCAGGTGTTGGTTGGCATTGGGTCACCGAAATCGCTAAATATTGTAAAGTATATGTTATTACAGAATCGGAATTTAAATTAGAAATAGAGGAAGCTATTCTAGATTTACCCCAAAAGGATAATATTTCCTTCTATTTTAATGATATTGGAGCAAAAGCACGAATAATGTGTTGGAATCAAGGAGATTATAGATTTTATTATTACTACCGTAAATGGCAGCAGCAAACTTATAGCATTGCGAAAAATATTATTGCTAACCATAAAATTGACATTATTCATCATTTAAATATGATAGGTTATCGAGAACCTGGATATTTTCATAAAATTAAAGACATACCATTTATTTGGGGACCTATTGGTGGCTATGTTTTTGTGGAGCCATCTTTTCTTTTATCTCTTGGAATCAAAAAATCAGTATTTTATACAATTAAAAATTTACTTAATTATATTCAAGCTACTCTGAGTATCAGAGTAAAAAAATCTATTACAAGAGCAAATTTGTTATTAGCAGCTTCAGGGAATACTAAAAGAGCAATTTGGAAATATTATAATAAGGATAGTATAATTTTAAATGAAACCGGTTGTACCATTTCTGATATGTCTGTATTACTGGACTCCAAGAAAGTTGATCAAGAATCCTTTGATATTTTGTGGGTAGGAAGATTTATTCCAACAAAAATGCTAGACCTCGCACTTAAGGTTATAAGTAATGTGAAACACCTTGAAGGTATAACGCTTCATATCGTTGGGAATGGGAATAGTGGAAAGTCAATTAATCATTGGATGAATCAGGCAGATAAGGTTGGTGTCTCCTCTGTTTGCAAATGGTATGGTGCAATATCGCATAAAGAAGTACAAGATTTGATGCAAAGTTCAGATCTACTCCTTTTTACAAGTATTGTCGAAGGCACATCTCATGTTATACTAGAATCAATTTCAAATCATCTTCCAATTTTGTGCTTTGACAGTTGTGGTCATGGTGAAATTGTAGATAATACTATTGGATGTAAAATTCCATTAACTAACCCAAAATTAAGTCTAAATGCATTTACAAAGGAAATACAGTATTTTTACAATAACCGTAATGTGCTAAACGAGATGTCTAAAAATTGCGCATCAAAAATTGATCAGCTTTCTTGGGAGGGAAAAGGGAAACAAATAATCAATTATTATCAAGATTTAATAAAATGATTCCATACTTTAACTTAAATATTGAATTTAATCATTCAGAACTGCTAAAATCCATTGACTATAGAGCCAAGTCTGCAGGGAAAGGTTATGTATGTGTAATTGACGCCAATGTGCTTACAATGGCTCAGACAGATTTAGATTATCGGAATGTGATTAATGAAGCTTTTATTAATACATGTGATGGCAGTTCCATTGCAATGATGGCAGGTTGGATACATCATCAAAAATTCAGAGCATTAAATGGCCCGACTATTTTTAGCAACTATATTGAGCAACCAATTAAACAGCTTTTATTAGGAAGCACAGTTGAAACATCTACTCAGATAAAGAAAACGCTTGAAAATAAAGGAATAAATTCTGACCATATTAGTGTAATGCCCTTGCCATTTAGGTCAGTAGCCGATTTTGATTATCTTGCAATAGCTGGAAACATTAACAAGATTGCGCCTGACATTATCTGGGTGTCTCTTGGGGCACCAAAGCAGGAGCTGTTTATGAATCAGATGTTACCCTACCTCGACAAAGGTGTTATGTTTGGGATTGGAGCAGCTTTTAATTTTTATGTTGGAGCCATTGGTATGCCTAAAACCAGCATTGGTGGTTTTCGTTTTATTTGGTTAAGCAGACTTATTAGCGAACCAAAGAAACTTATACGAAGGATAATTCCATATCTATTAATAATTCCTCGTTTATATTTTGATGAAAGAAAAAAAGTAGTGCATATCAGACGAATGGATAAAACAATAAAAACCCAATGAAACATATCCTCATCACCGGTTCCTCCGGCTTTATCGCCACCAATCTGTATGAACAATTTCATGCAGATTTTTTGCTTTATGGGCTGGATGTAACTACAAAAGGCAAGTTTCCTGAAGAAAGCGTGTTTGCCTGGGATAAACCATTAAAACTGCCACCCGTAAATACCATCATTCACCTGGCAGGGAAAGCCCACGACCTTAAGAATACCAGCAATTCGCAAAGCTACTTTGATATTAACGTGGGCCTTACGCAGCGTATTTTTGATTATTTTTTTGCATCCGAAGCGCAGCAATTTGTCTTTTTTAGTTCGGTAAAGGCAGTAGCCGATAAAAAATCAAAGAAAGTTACTATATAATTGATATTTAGACTTTAAACAAACAACTATGCATGAAAAATTATTAAAAGTTCATGCATTAATCAAATACTTCACTATCTTTGCAAAAAGAATCAGGGCATGGATGGTTTAAAAACACTCAAAAAGCAATTAAAGGCCGGAAAGGTATATCGCAGGGCAGACCTGTTGAAATACACCACCGCGCCCGACAGGCATTTGTCAGCACTGCTCAGCGAAGGTTCGCTCACGAAAGTGTCGCAGGGTGTTTATTATGTACCACGAACTACCGTTTTCGGAGTTTCGCCACCAGATGATAAAACACTGGTTAAGTCCTTTTTAAAGGACGACCGCTTTCTTATCCTCTCTCCCAATATGTATAATATGCTTGGCATAGGAACCACGCAACTCTATAACGAAAGAGTGGTTTACAATCACAAGCGGCACGGTTTTTTTGAGCTCGGAGGCCTGAAATTTCGTTTTCACCGCAAGCAGGATTTCCCATCAGGACTTACAAAGGAGTTTCTATTGGTTGATCTTGTTTCAAACCTGAAAACCCTGGCTGAAGATGAAAATGTCCTGCTGCAAAATGTGAAGCGAAAAGCAGCAGCGTTGGATAGCGACAAACTGCGCAAAGCGGTGAATAGATACGGTAGCATTAAGGCCAAAAAATTCTTTGAGCCCCTGCTAAACAAATCTTTAGCTAATGGCTGATTTCCTGCACAATCACAAAAGTTTCAAAGACTTGCTTTTGATTCTTGAAAGAGAAAAGAGTATAGTTCCGGGTCTGCTCGAAAAAGATTACTGGATTATGCACGTGCTTTATGGTTTGAAAAAAGCAGGTTTCTCTTTTGAACTAAAAGGAGGAACCAGCCTTTCAAAAGGTTTGGGCATCATAAATCGTTTTTCTGAGGATATTGATATCCGGATAAATCCACCTGTTGAATTGCTGGTTAATGAAACGGGTACTAAAAAAAATGCAGTAGCCTCCCGGTTCAGGTTTTACGACTGGCTCGCAGCTACGCTAAAGATAGATGGCATTGTTAAGGTATAACGAGACCATGAGTTTGATAGCCCAAGTGGTATGAGCGGTGGAATACGGCTGTTTTATGATCCGGTCACGGATATTGTTGAAGGTCTGAAGCCTGGTATATTGCTTGAAGCAGGTTTTGATCAGGTTACACCAAACCAGCCTGTCGATATTGGTTCATGGGCATTTGACAAGGCAAAAGCGACGAGAAGCATTGCTTTTATTGATAACACAGCCAGAGAAATTCCCTGCTACGACATGCGCTATACCTTTGTTGAGAAACTACAAACCATCGTAACCAAATTCAGGCAGGAAAGGACTGATGGCAAGGAACGCAAAAACTATATGCGGCAATACTATGATGTGTATTGTCTGTTGCAGGAAAAGGCAGTTGTGGAATTTCTTGGAACCAATGAATATCTGACACATAAAGTAAAGCGATTCCCGAAAATTGATACATTAACAGAGATAAAACACAACGAAGCATTTCTGTTATCCTCTGACGTGACCAGATCAGTTTTTAGAGAAAGATATCATGCCACATCTCCTCTTTATTATAAGGGACAACCTGATTTTGATGAGGTTATTCAGGGAATCAGAAAGCATCTGCCAGAAATGTGATTTACCAAAGACCAACAGCCAACTACCAAAGACCAACCACCAAACACCAAAGACCAACTACCAAAGTCCAACAGCCAAAGACCAAAGACCAAACCCCAAAAACCATTTCATCCTAATTTATGAACATCCTTATCACCGGCGCATTCGGCTTTGTCGGCACCAACGTTTCCCACGCACTTTCAGCCACGGGAAAACACAAGCTAATTGCACTCGACATCAGCAAACCGACGGATCATAACTACGCTGAATTTCATACCTGGGCAGAATTACACACGCTTTCGGGGAAATCATTGGATGCCATCATCCACCTTGCCGGCAAAGCCCACGATCTTAAGAACGCCAGCAATCCGCAAAGCTACTTTGATATTAACGTGGGCCTTACGCAGCGTATTTTTGATTATTTTTTAGCATCCGAAGCACAAAAATTTGTCTTTTTTAGTTCGGTAAAAGCGGTAGCCGACAAGGTGGAAGGGCCATTCCTTACGGAAACATCAGCGGCTAAGCCACTCACGCCTTATGGTCAGTCAAAGTTGCAGGCGGAGCAATACATCTTAAGCAAACCCCTGCCACCGGGGAAAAAGGTTTATATCCTTCGCCCCAGCATGATACATGGGCCGGGCAATAAAGGCAACCTTAATTTATTGTACAAGGTGGTAAGTACCGGCCTGCCCTGGCCATTGGGTGCATTTCACAACGAGCGGTCGTTTACCTCCATTGATAACCTTTTGTTTATTCTCCGCCAATTGATAGAAAAGGAGATTGAACCGGGGATTTATCAGGTATCCGATGATGAAAGTGTTTCAACCAACGAAATCATTCAACTGCTGGCACAATCGCTGGGTAAAAAGCCGGGCATCTGGAATGTCAACCCCGCAATGGTTAACTGGCTTGCCAAAACCGGCGATTTGTTGCATCTGCC
>SWCC01005041.1_pt1 | contig 17500 bp, 15 predicted proteins | sample 4692971 | NCBI WGS metagenome assembly SWCC01 (sample SAMN10267277, study PRJNA491770) | bioreactor metagenome | isolation source: DHS bioreactor inoculated with subseafloor sediment | place: Japan: off Shimokita Peninsula | collected 2006-08 | reverse complement strand
GTGGCTCACCCACGAAACAGGGGTCAGATAGCACCCTCAGGAGCGCGACTGATTTTTGAGAGTCATGAGCAGAGAGGTCCACAAGGAAAACCCCCGGCAACGTGATGTTGCCGGGGGTTTCTTGCGTTCAGGGTCTCCGTGTGGCTCCGCTCAGTGGCGGTATCGCTTGCGCGGGTTCACACCGCTACGTCGATGGGGTCGCACTGATCACGTACGTCGACTTGGTCACGTCGATCGAAGCGTTCCTGCCATCTGCGTTGGTGGCTTCCAGCGCCATGCCGTCGGGTTCCACGTAGTCCGTTACCCATCCTTCCGCGCTGTACTGGGCAATGAACCAGTCGAAGATTTCTTGGGCCTCCGCGTTGGGCACAGAGAACGAGACGATGGCGATGTCACCCACTTCACTGGATGCCGCAACCCTGGAGCCTGGGTAGAGGGGGAACCCTTCGGATAGCCAGTCAGGAAGCTCGCCGTCTTCATCCTCGATGTCTTGAGCGTCCGTGTCGCCATCTGCAGCGGGTGCGTCTGGTGCGTCTGCCGCCGACGTTGTCACGCCTTCAGCTTGGGTGGTCTCTGCGGCGGCGCCTCCGTCGTTGTCCTCGGTCGAGCACCCCCCGAGAAAAACCACGACTCCCATCGCGAGCACCGCCGCAAGTGGTGCCGGGGCACTGTGTGTCCGATTCTTCATGATTACTCTCCCTTGATCGCAGATTGTCACGTAGTCCCTGAGCCGAATAACAGACTCGTGGCAGTTCGTGTTTTCCCGGCCCTCCCGCGAAGCCTCCACATGGAGAGGTCTCCTTTTGTGGGGGCGACGTCCCCCGCAGCGTAGGAGAGAAGGCCTGGTGTTTCCACAGGCAACAAACTATCGTCGCGACACAACCCTCGCTGGTTGCCTCGATCATTTTGAGTAGTCCGTGCTGCTGATCTCGATGATTATGAGTAGAAAATACGCGTTCCGGATGCCTCGTGATTCTGAGTGGCGTGGCAACGTAGTGCTGTCTAGGCGATACTTCGCCGTTCACGTGTCCCCCACGTCGCCTGGACGAGGAGACAAGATGGTCTGGCTCGATCTTTTGCTCAGTGCGCCCGATGCCCCATGGAGCCCGCCGAAGTGGCTCCCCGTTCTTCTCGGTTTGGGGACGGGAAATGAGCCCACTGAAGACGAGCTCATGGACGCCATCATGGAGCAGAAGGGCAAGGTTCCATTCGACTACATGTCGCTCGCTGAACCGGCGTACTCCCAAGGCAAGAAGAACGTGAACGACTACGTCGATACGGGGACGAGCGGAAGGAACAAGCTCGACGGCATCCTCTACAACTCACGGGATGGGGACTCCAGCCCCATCGTCAAAGGCGACGGTGATGGCGAGTGACCGGCACGCGCACGGGTAAGCGGACGGCCATCACGTGGGCGCTGCGGGCGGCGTCGGTGGCGGGGTTCGTCTTCGCGGGATTTCGGCTTGCCGAGGTCGCGCAAGGTGAATGGGCGCAGGTGCGGGCGTCGGCGCTTCACCAATTCTGGCTACCCGCGATCCTGCTCGCACTTTCCTTCTCGGTAAGGGGCCGATCCACCTACCAAGTCCTGGGAGCGGCAATAACGGGCTTTCTTTCCTCGATCGGACTCGCCATGTACTTGGGACGGTGGATCACGGAGTCGATGGGCCAGGTCAACCCCATGAGGCTCGCGCTTGTGGTGCCAGTCGTAGAAGAGACTCTCAAGCTCATCCCCTTTGTGGTGGTGCTCCTCATCTTCAGGCGTCAGCGCAGGTCGCCTGGGATCATCGACTTCACCCTCATCGGTCTAGCGGCCGGTGCGGGCTTTGCGTTGCACGAGGACGCTATGTGGTCGCGCGTGACGAGTGCGGGCTTCAGCGGGCCCATCAGTTGGCTTACCCCTTCCGTGCACACGCAGACGGGGTTTGTGGCGGGACACGCTGTCTGGACGGGCCTGGTTGGCCTCGCCGTCGGCATCGTGGTGACACGGCGGTGGGCGGCGGGATGGCTGGTGGTGCTGGCCGTCTACGCGCTTGTCGTCTTTGATCACGGTAGCTGGAACTATCAGCCGTTGCGCGACGATTGGCGGTGGGTGGTGGGCTTTGGCTGGCTGCCGGTAGCTCTGCTCGTACTAGGTATTGCGCTGGGCTTCTGGCTTGATACACGCTCGCTGCGCCGCATCCCTCAGGAACTCCGTTTGCTCCCCGGTGACGTGTGGCGCTTTGCCCGCAACGGAACCGTGACTCACCCTGCGGCCCGCTGGTTCAGGGGCCGCAGTCTCATGAGGGCCGCGGCACGTGCGGCCCATACCAGGGCGGTTGAACCGTGGACGCCACCCGAGGCGATGCCTGTAGCAACGACGGAAGGTGCCTCATCATGACGTGGTCGCGGACTCAATCAGTGGGCCTTGCCAGGCTGTGGTCCCTGCTCCTGATCGTGGTGCTGTCGGTAGTGGCCCTGACCGCGTGTGAGGACGCCCCAGACCCGAATTGCCCTGGCCCCGATGACCCGCCCCTGATGTCTGTCGCTGATGGTGGCCCATCGACATGCGATCCACCAGATCCTGACTGCGAAGGCTGCGGCGGCGCTTGGGGCGACCCGCACATCACGACGCTCGATGGAGCGGTTTACGATCTCCAAGCTGTGGGTGAATTCACGGCCGCATCGTGGGAAGGAGTCGAGGTTCAGACCCGATTTGCCCCGTGGGGAGACTCCCGGACAGTGTCAGTGGTGACTGGCGTCGCGGTGTCTACACAAGATCACACAGTGTCGATGATCGTGGACCCTGCCACGAGTGATATTGGCGTGCGCGTCGACGGCGAAACACGCGATCTCACGGTGGGCCCCGTGCGACTGGGCGAGGCTTTCGTGGGAATTGCGCCAGGGGGCGACTACGTCATTTCCTGGCCAGACGGATCGCATGTGGCGGTCGCTGGCCGCGGGTATCTGAGCGTCTTTGTCGACGCAGCCGAGCAACCAGCATCGTCGGGGCTCTTTGGTGACATCGATGGCGACACGGCCGATGCCTACACCACCCGAGACGGAACCGATCTGGGACTCGGGATCTCAGACGAGGACCTGTACGGAGTCTTCGCGGAAAGCTGGAGAATCACCGATGAGGACTCCGCCTTCTGGTACGCCGACGGCACGTCAACGGAAACGTTCACCGATCGGACGTTCCCTGACGCTTACGTGACCATTGACGACTTTGACGCTGCGGAACGCGATGCGGCGTTGGCGATCTGTCAGGACGCAGGGGTGACGGAGGGACCTGTTCTCGAGGCGTGCGTGTTTGATCTTGTGGCGACGTCAGATACCTCTTTCGCCCAGGCCGCCGTGATCGCACAGCAGCGAACCAACGCGACGGCTCTCACCGGCAGTTCAGACCTCACAGCGGGCACAGACCTCGCAGCCGGCGAAGGAACCGAATGGATGACGGTTCTGCCAGGGCGCGATCTGAGCGCGAACGATTTGATCCATGCAAGTGACTCCAGCCAGGTCTACGTGCTCACCACTGACTCCGAGGGGACGGAATCCTTGACCGCGATCAACGCCGCGACTGGTTCCGAGGTGTGGACTGTCGATGGCGTGGAGGCGGCCTGTGGCGTGGGAGTGCTCAACGACGGGCGGCTTGCCGTCGTAGGCACCGCGGATGGTTCACTTGCCGTGAAGGACGCGGCAAGTCTCACAGTCCTCGATCCATCGACGGGAGCGGCCCTTGCGTCGACTCCGTGGGAGGGCCAGGGATCTCTTGGAATCTACTGTTCCCCCATGGCCGTTGCAGGCGATATTGTCGCCGTCACGAACTCGCAAGGGGCCGTCAAGGCCTGGGACGCGTCTCTTGAGTCCGCACCATCGTGGGACCTCACTGATCTTGAACGCGTTGGCGGTTCCCTTGTTGTTGTGCGTGACTCATTCGTGGTGACAAGCCAGTCCGATGACGGGGGCCGCCAGGCGGTCCTCATCGATGCCGCTACGGGGGAGGTTCGCGACACGCACGCCGTCGCAGGACGGGACCAGTACTCGAACGGAATCACCATGCTGGTGTCAGGCGATACCGTGGTGATCTCCCTCGTTGGCGACGTTGACGACCCGTCACGCCTCGGCACCATCACGGCTCTCACTGTGGAAGAGGGCCAGCTTGTGCCCGCGTGGGAGTTTGGCGCGTGGGATGACTCCGCAGGTGAGGATGCGGATCACACCTTCTCTCGCTCGTTGGGAGCGTTCTCGACGGGCGATGGACTCGTCATTGGTCACGCGGGCAACGAGCTCTTTGCCATCGATGCCAGCACAGGCGCCTTGAAGTGGCGTTACGTTCCTCGGGGATTCCGATGGACGGAAGCTGCCGCGCCCGTGGTGAACGGGGTCATCTGGGATGGCGCCTTCGGCGGGCCACTGCTTTCGACAGTCTCTACCGAGGGTGAGCTTGTGGCCGAGGAGTTTGGAGACACCGTCTTTGTGGGAGGTTCTCGAGGAGCCACGGCCACGGTATTCGGGCCGCTTGTGGGCGACGTCGTGGTGATTTCGACGCAAGACAACGATGGAAATCTCCTCATTGCGGGACTCGCCGCGCAGCGCTAGACGGCAGCGGCATACGTCACACGCGGCGTGTCGCCGGCTTGGGCCCCAAGTGTGACGTACTCCATGCTCAATTTTGGCGTATCTGAATAGCGAACGCCCAGGTAATGGTGCGATTGGTGGTGTGCATCATCGAGATCATGCCGTGGTGTGACTGACGCCACAAAAGCCCCAAATGTGACCAGTGTCGGGCCTGGGTGCTTGCTCACTTTCCCGAACCTTTGGCCCCCTTCGAGCCGATTCTTATGACATGGGAAACAAGCAACTGAAGGTCGCAGCCGGGGCGCTGGGTCTTGCGCTCGCCGTTGCTGCGGCGGGCATGCCGTTCGACACGGCAGCCGCGGCTAACGCGCCCACAGAAGTCAAAGAGACATCGTGGACCCACGCAAAGAAGCAACTCCCCGAGATTCGCAGGGTGCTCCACCAGCGCCACGTGATCGCGCTGGCCGACGCTAAGACGTCGCTCCAGGCGAACGTCAGGATCGCCACAGCTCTCTTCGAATCGTCAAAGGGCAAGGCCAGCGTGGCCAGCCGCCAACAACTCGCAGTGGAACGCAACCGCGCATCTGCCGTGGTCATGGTGTCCGACGATGAAGTCGAGGCTTCTCTCCAACAGTTTCCCCTGCAGGCGGCCGTCGTGACGGTGACGGATGAAGTGACAGCGTGGGAAGTGGCCGAGGCGGCGCGCATCGCTGAAGAGGCCCGGCTCGCTGAAGAGGCCCGCGCTGCGGCGGCGGCGAGCAAGGCGCGTGGGGGCAAGAAGTCTGGAGGCGCCGCCGCAGCGCAGGCCGCGGGTCAGACCCCTCAGCAGTACCTTGAGGGTGTCGCGGCAGCCTACGGAGCCTCGATCTCGTGGACAGGTACACCATGTGGGCGTGCGGCGGCAGGCTGCTACCAAGGAGGATCGACACTTTACGTCTCGACCTCTCTCTACTCATCGTGGGATCGGGCCAAGGGGCGTGGGCGAAACGTTGTCCTGCACGAGGCTAGCCACATGATCATTCAGAACAAGTGCGGCACCGTTCTGCTGGGTGGGGCCCGCTTCGAGAACGTGACCGATGCTTACACGGTCCTGCTTGGCGGTGGTCAAACGGGTTACGGCTACAACGACAACGATATGGCTCTTGCCTCGGCGGCACTCGGAGGTCAGTGCCTCGCAGGGTAGTTCCTCAGAGTGTTATAGTTGTTCTATAACAGTGCTCTTAGGAAGAGGCAAGGTCGTGGGCGAGGTTCGTCAGGAATTGGTAGTACGGCGGTTTGCATGTGTTGCACTCCTCGTGCCCGCGGTTTTGACTGCGGTGACCGTGGGATTGATCTTCGCCTGGCGGGCGGATGTGCCGAGCACGGTCGCCACGCATTGGGGCGGCGACGGCAGTCCTGACCGCTTTGGCTCACTCGCGACGGCGTACGCCTTGTCTCTCGTTCTCGGATGTGGACTGCCTCTCATCGTCGCTGCCACCACACTGCCCATCCTCAGGCGTGGCGCCCGCGGACCCAACGTTCGCATCATGGGTTCCCTGGCCGCAGGCGTGTCGGCGCTGGCAGCCGCGCTCAATATGTGGACTATTGCGATGCAGCGTGGCTTGGCCGATGCCCAAGACGGGCCGAATGGGTGGCCCGCGGTGGCCGCTGGCGTTGGCGCTGGCATCGCTTTCGGAGTGGGTGCGTGGTTCGTCCAGCCGCAGCAGAGCACTGTTGTTGAAGGTCTTCAGCACGGCGCACCGCTTGACCTTGGACGAGGCGAGCGCGTTGTGTGGATGCGAACGGTGGCGCTCGGCCGGCCGTACGCGGCACTGCTCTACGCAGTGGTCGGGGGTCTAGGGCTGGGCTCGGTCGCATCGTTGAATGCTGGGGATGAGGCGGCGGCATGGGTGTTTCTAGGGGCGTCAGCATTTGTGGCGCTCGTTGTCGCTGCTACGACAAGTTTTCACGTGAAGATCGACGCCACGGGGGTCAGTGTTGTCTCCGCACTGGGTGTGCCGAGAATGCGTGTGGCAATCGCGGATGTGGCCGATGCGGGTGTAGCGCACGTGAATGGACTCGCCGAATTTGGCGGCTGGGGTATACGCCAAAGGCCGAGTGTGACGGGAATCATCATGCGCAATGGAGACGCGCTCCACATCACGCGCCACAACGGCAAGCGACTCGTGGTTACCGTCGACGACGCTGCGACTGCGGCTTCGCTACTCATGGCCTTGGCGCAAAGAGCCAGCGACTCGCCTTCGTCCGCAGCGTCAACAACAGAGTGAAGCCATGCTGATCCGCATCGATGCTTCGAGCGACGTCTCGATCTTTGAACAAGTGGCGGCATCAATCCGTACCGACATGGTCGCCGGCACAGTGCGCCCCGATGACAAGCTGCCCTCCGCTAGGGAGGTTGCCGCGTCGCTTGGGGTCAACCTGCATACTGTGTTGCGTGCCTACCAGCTGCTGCGAGATGAGGGACTCGTGGACATGAGGAGGGGGCGAGGAGCCGTGGTGACGGCGGCCGCGGGCGACCTCACCACACTCATGGGAGACATCGTCAAACTGGGAGAGAGGGCCGCGAGATTGGGCATGACGCCCGACGCTTTGGCTTCTCTCGTGCGTGACTCTCTCACGACGCCGCGTTCTTAGTTCTCCCCAGCGGCCATGGGTGGCACGATGGCCAGGTGGCCACATTCCGGGCTACACGAGAGGGACAATCGTGAACAAGCGCACCGCCGTCGTCACCGGAGCATCAAGTGGGATTGGAGCAGCGAGCGCGCGTGCCCTCGCGTCCCAGGGATGGCACGTTGTGGTGGGAGCACGCCGCCTCGATCGGCTCGCGGACCTTGCGCAAGAGATCGGTGGCACCGCCGTCGCCCTGGACGTGACAGACGCCGCGTCTGTGGAGGCCTTTTGCGCCCACATCGATGAGTGTCACTTGCTGGTCAATAACGCTGGCGGCGCGCTCGGCGTGGCTTCTATCGCGCAGGCGGACGACGCTGAGTGGTTGCGGATGTTTGAGATGAACGTCATGAGCACGCTGCGCGTGACAAGGGCGCTCTTGCCCAAACTCATCGCCTCGGGCGATGGTCAGGTCATCACGATTGGGTCTATAGCCGCGCACGAGTCCTATCGGGGCGGAGGCGGATACAACGCGGCCAAGCACGCAGTGGCGTCGCTGATGCGAGTGCTGCGGATCGAAATGCTCGGCCAACCGGTGCGCGTCAGCGAGATCGATCCAGGAATGGTCGAGACGGAGTTTTCGGTGGTCCGCTTTGGCGGAGATCAGGCCCGTGCCGACGCTGTCTACGCGGGCATGACGCCACTCAGTGCGGAAGACATTGCCGACACAGTCGCGTGGGTGGCCTCGCGGCCTTCCCACGTCAATATCGACCACGTCACCATCTTGCCGCGCGACCAGGCCGCCGCTCAGATGGTGCATCGCACCTCGTAGCAGGGAACGTCTCGCGAGAACCTAGCGAGCGTCCATCATGGAAGGGACGGCCACGAGGGAAAAGAGATCCTTGGGATCATCGGGCGACGTGATGAGGTCGATCTCGCCAGCAAAGCGGGTGCCTCGCACTTGCTCGTCAAGGTACTCGAGCGCGACGAAGTCCTCGATCGCGAACCCCACGGAGTCAAAGAGCGTGATCTCAGCATCTGTCACGCGCCCTGGAGCGAGCCCAGCGACAACCCGCCACAAGGGCTCCACGGGATGATCGGCGGGCAGCAACTGGATCTCGCCCTCAATGCGGGTTTGCTCCTCGTGTTCCACAAAGATGCGCGCCCGTCGAGAAATTGCTGGCTCGAGCTCGGTCTTGCCAGGGCAGTCCCCGCCAATAGCGTTGAGGTGCATTCCGGCCGTCACCATGCCATCTTTGAGCACCACGGCGTTTGCCTTGTCGGCGGTGCACGTGGTGATGATGTCGGCGCCGCTGCAAGCATCTGCAGCACTTGTCGCCCGGTAGATGTCGAGCCCCCAGCCGGCCATGTTCCGTTCGAACTTGTCCATCGCTGCGGGGTCGATGTCCCAGATGCGCACGCGTGTGATGCCCAGGATGGCGCGCATGGCGAGCGCCTGGAACTCAGACTGGCTACCCGTCCCTATCAAGGTGAGTACCGTCGCGTCACGGCGTGCGAGGTGCTTGGCGGCCATCGCAGACGTTGCGGCGGTGCGTAGCGCCGTGAGTATGTTCATCTCGGCGATGAGCACCGGGTAGCCGGTCTCAACATCGGCAAGGACGCCAAAGCCCGTCACTGTTTGCAGTCCGCTCGCGGGGTTGCCAGGGTGACCATTGACGTACTTGAAGGCGTAGTGGTTTCCATCCGATGTGGGCATGAGTTCGATGACTCCCGCCCGTGAGTGCGACGCTACTCGTGGGGCGCGTTCGAACTCGAGCCACCGTGAGAACGCACTTTCCATACGGTCAACGAGGTCGAGGATGATCGGCTCTATCCCACGCTCCGCGATCCACTCGCGCATGCTGGGAGTCTCAACACACATCACCATGATCACTCCACTTCTGCCCGCGCAATGCGAGCGTGCAGCACTTGACGCCGCCGCCGCCGAGTAGCAACTCGGACAGGTCGAGGCCGATGGGTTCGTAGCCGTGCTCCCGCAACTGATCCTGGAAGCCGGTGGCGCTCGCGGCCGTCACTACGTGGAGGCCGTCTGATACCGCGTTAATGCCAAAGACCGCGGCATCGGCCTCCGCGACCTCGATCGCATCGGGATAGCGGCGACGCAATTCTGCGAGGCTCGCTGCATCGAACGCACCAGGGAAGTACGCGACGTGTTCGTGGCCAACGCGGTCGTCCAGCACTGCGAGGGCGGTGTCGAGGTGGTAGAAATCTGGCCTGGTGAGGCGCAGCGGGACTACCTCGCGCCCGAAGACGGCCGATGCTTCGGTATGGCTAGCTGGATCGGTACGGAAGCCGTGTCCCGCGAGGATCACGTTACCGATCGCCAAGAAGTCGCCCTCGCCCTCGTTCACGACAGTCGAATGCTTCACGACGTAGCCGGCACGTTCGAGCCACATGGCATAGGCGGGCCCCTCGGCTTGGCGCTGGGGATAGTGGAAGCTTGCCGTGTAGGCGACGCCGTCAATCACCAGGCCGCCGTTGGCGGCAAAAACCATGTCGGGTAGACCTTCGATGGGGTCGATCTGATGCACGTCGAAGCCGAGGCCCACATACGCGTCGCGGAGCTTTTCCCACTGGGCTATGGCACGGAGGGTGTCGGTGGGCGAGTCCGGATCCATCCACGGGTTGATGCGATAGCTCACCGTGAAGTGCGAGGGGCGGCACATGAGAATAGTGAGCGGGATGGCCACGCGAGTGACGCGCTGGGACGGCGCGGTGATTGTCATTGTTCCTCCTAGGCCCTAAGGATCGCAAAGAATTGGGGCAGAAGTCCTCCCTTTTGCGCACGAAACCTGCAATCGGCAAGCGCGTCGTGAGAGAATCGTGCGTAAGAGGAGGAATGATGGCGATAGACGATCTTGACCACCGCATCATCGACGAATTGCGAGTCGACGGTCGAGTGAGCTTTGCCGACCTAGGAATACGCGTGGGCCTGTCGGCCTCTGCTGTGAAACGCCGAGTGGACAAACTGGTCGAGTCTGGGGTGATTCGCGGTTTTGGGGTGCGGCTAGACCCGGCGATTGACGGGCAATCCATTGAGTCCTTTGTCGAACTCTTTTGTAGGGGCACCGTCGCGCCGCATGAACTGACGCGCATCCTCAGCTCGATCCCTCACGTGGTGGAGGCGATTACTGTGACGGGCGATGCCGATGCGATTGTCAGGATCCGAGCAGCGACGATGCCCGACCTCGAGGTCGCTCTTGAAAAGGTCCGCGATGCCGCGCAAGTGGATAGGACCCGCAGCGCCATCGTCTTGTCACAACTCATCGATGAGCGGTTGCGCTAGGCACCCATGCCAGGTGTGTGCGACGGGCTACATCCACAACAAGCGCGCACAAACAAAACCGGCCACTCCACCAAGGGAGGCCATCAGGATGATGCCCAGCGTGGTGCTGCGAGCAAGTGCCCAGCCGTTGTGGCTAGCGGTGGTGTCACGGATCGTCTTGGTCTCCATGCCTCTACAACGACCGCCGAGGGAGTTCCGTTGGGTCTGTTTCTAAAACTGAGCGCTCCACGCTGAGTTACCAGGTGGGAAGCCAGACATGGATCTGGCGGTACCACGAGGGAATCGGCTGGCCGGTCCACACGGGGTAGAAGAATGCAGCGAGCACGAGAACGGCAACCAGGAACCAGCCCACGCTGAGCGCGCGTGCCCGAGAATATCTGCCCTCTAGGTGGTCTGGGCGCGCGAATCGTGCCAGCGCCCACGCGAGGGTCATGACCACGAACGGTGCCATGACGACGGAGTAGAACGTGAAGATCGTGCGGTGGGCGTAGGGCTCCCACGGGAGCCAGCCAATGAGTATCCCTGAACCAAGGATCAGGCCGATGCTGTCGTTCTTGAGGAAGAGCCTCCAGATCGCGAAACACAGCGCCGCGAGCCCAGCCCACCAGATGAAGGGGTTCCCTACAGACGTGATCGATTGGACGCAATCGCCGCCAAAGCATGCGGAGGGATCGGCCTTCTCGTAGTAGAAGGCAGTGGGCCTGAACTGGATGATCCACCCCGCAGGGTGCGCGTCCCATGCGTGGGGGCTGTCGAGGTTCTTGTGGAAGTTGAACATGCTCACGTGGTAGTTCCACAAGGACCTCAGTGCTTCAGGAAGCCAGGTCACGCCTTCGCCTGGGTGCTTTTGCGCCCAGTCGCGACCATAAGAGCCGCTCGTGAGGAACCAGTTGGCCCATTGTGCGATGTACGTCGCGGGCATGAGGATCACTGTCGCGAACGCACCGGGGATTGCTGAGCGCAGCGCGGCACCCGTCATCCATCGCTTGTAGCCCGCCGCGCGCCGGTCTACAGCATCGAGCACGACAAAGATGACCAGGAACGCTGCGGCGAAGGTAGCGCCCGACCACTTCACGCCCGAGGCAAGACCAAAGGTGACGATCGCGGCGAGCCGCCACCAGCGGATGCCGACGCGGGGGCCGAAGGCGCCGGTGGCATCGGGAGGGTGCGCGGCATAGATGCGTTGGGCTCGCCATCTGTCGAGCCACAGCAGCGCGAAGCCTGCGACAACAAAGAACGCGAGGAAGATATCGAGGATCGCCGTGCGAGATAAGACGATGTGCTCGCCGTCGACCGCGAGCATCATCCCCGCGACGCCTCCCCACACGGTGGATCTCAGGATGCGACGTACCAGGAGCGCCACAATCAGCACTGTCACGGTGCCTAAGAAGGCGCCCGCTAGGCGATATCCGAAGGGGCCATTGCCCCCGATCTTCATGCCGGCCGCTATGAGAAGCTTGCCCACCATGGGGTGCACAACGTAATCGCCCTCGGTCTTGAGGTCCGAGAAGTCGCCCTGGGCGAACCGGCCCTCGTCGTCGCCCCAATCGCCTTCGTAGCCAAATTGGAGAAGAGAATAGGCGCCACGCGCGTAGTACACCTCGTCAAAAACGAGCGCTCGCGGATGGCCAAGATCGGCGAACCTGAGCAAAGCGGCGAGCGCAGTGACCGATGCGGCCATGACGGTGACTCGCCAGCGCCATAAGGTCCCCATCACACAGAGAGCCTAAGGCCTCGCGCGGGATGCGTCAGTGACGGCGCCGCCCAGTGTGTCACCCTTGGGGCATGAGCGGGCGAATCGTGTTGGCGGCCACCCCCATCGGAAACGTGCGGGACGGGTCTGCACGCCTATGGGAGGCGCTTGAAACGGCCGACGTGGTGGCGGCGGAAGACACGCGCGTCACTCGCGAACTCGCAGCACGTGCTGGCATCAAAATCGCGGGCGAACTGGTTGCTCTTCACGAGCACAATGAGGCTCGCACGGGCGCATGGCTGATCGAACGCGCGCTCGCGGGCGAGACCATCGTGGTGGTCTCGGATGCAGGGATGCCACTGGTCTCAGACCCCGGCTATCGTCTCGTGTCGTTGGCTGTCGAGGCTGGCGTGGAGCTGCGAATCCTCCCTGGACCATCGGCGCCGCTCGCCGCGCTCGCGCTTTCGGGGTTGCCCACTGACCGCTTCGCCTTTGAGGGTTTCTTGCCACGCAAGCCGGGAGAGAGGGCCGCGGCGCTCGCCTTGCTTGTGGGGGAGCAGCGGACGCTGATCTTCTTCGAGGCTCCGCACAGGGTGGCCGTCACGCTGCAATCGATGGCGACGGCCTTTGGCCCCGAGCGCCAGGGATCGGTGTCCCGTGAGATCACCAAGAGGTTCGAGGAGACCCGCAGGGGGAACCTTGCCGAACTCGCGCAGTGGGCATCTGAGAATGAGCCGCGTGGGGAGATCGTGGTGGTAGTCGCGGGGCGGCCCCTTGAGGCACCCTCGCTGGATTCAATTGTGAGCGAGGCTCTCCGCAGGATTGCGGAGGGAGAACGCGCCAAGGACGTCGTGGCGGATCTCGCTGCGACATTTGCTGTGCCGCAGCGAGATCTCTACGCCGCTGTGGTCGAGGCGCGCTCTCCCCGCTAAAGGCGCCTAGACGCCGCGTGCCTTGAGCGCAGCGTCCACTGCCGGGTCGCCCAACTGGCCCAGCCACGTCAGCAGGTCTGGGTACGTGGACGGGTTGGATGCAACCGCCGCGCGCAACTCAGGAACGTTCGACGCAATATCGAACAGTTCCTGCGCGGAGGTTCCGGGGTTTGCTGCCTCCGCCGCCCGTGCGTGGACGGCGACGGGTGCAGGGGGAGCCACCGGGGGAGCCGGGGGAGTCACCGGGGGAGCCGGGGGAGTCACCGGGGGAGCCGGTACCTCGGCAACCGGGGCAGAAGGTACGACTGGCGCCGCGGTGGGCGGTGCCAAGGGTGCAGCGGTAGGCGGTGCCAAGGGTGCAGCAGTGGGCGGTGCCAAGGGTGCAGCGGCGGCAGGCGCGCCAGTGCCCGCCAGCGGCGAGCCGAAGTGAGCCCTCATGCTCGCGGGAACAAGCAGCACCACGAGCGTCGCAATGGGCAGGCCAAACGCGTAGATCGGGTCCATGGGGCTCACCAGATCCGCGCTGTTGGCCAGGATCATGGCCACAATTCCCACCACCATGGAGCCCGCGATGATCGCGAGGGCAAGCAGGCGAGTGCCTGACTTGCCCGTGCGCACCATCATGAACGCCACCGCGGCCAAGGCCGCGATGATCAGGAGCGTGAAGATGTAGCCGATCGCCTTGCCACCCGAGAGGCCCTCGTCTGCAAGCAGGAACAGGATGGTGCTGAGCACAATCGCAAGGACGAGCGCGGCCTGTGCCATCAGCAGGAAGCCCGCAGTGCTCACATAGCGCTTCACATCGTCCACTGGGTGCATGGCGTCGCGGAACACGTGCGAAGAGGCGAGGGCGCCCAGGGTGACGAAGGCAATGAGCCCGAATACAGGCCGGTGCACGGACTCCACTCCGATGCCTGACAGGTCCCAATCGGAGAACCAGTCAATGATCATGACGCCGAGGACGATGCCGCCGCCCGCGAGAGCGACGGTGCGCGCCACGGCAGACCGGCGGAACAATCCAAATGCAAGCAGCGCGAGCGGAATAAGAACCACAAGAACGCGGACGGCAAAGGAGAGGGTCAACGCAAAGTTGTCGTACACGGGTGCCAAGTCAGCAAACACGTTGATCAGATTGATGAACGACATGAGGACCCAGAGTGCGGCGAGAGCGGGGACCGCAAGACGCATGACAGTCGCCTGGAGCGCGTTCGCTGACGAGGAATCAGCCTCGGACTTACGAGGCATCCCGGCGAGAGCCGCGCCCGCAAGTCCTAACGCGGCGCCGTAGCCGAGGCCCCCCGCCTTGTAAAAGTCATCTCCCACCTTGGACACGTCAAGGAGCAGGAAGAACGCCACCACGAGGGCATAGGGCGCATTCGCAGCCGCCCGAATAAGGCCAGCCTTTGCTCCCGTAAGCCCTGGTCCGAACACCTTTGCGCGGGCCAGGTACGTCACGCCTAGAGACAAAATCGAGAGAATGGTCACGAGGATGACGACGATGTGTCCCGACGACTTCTCGATGCCAGACGACGTGATGTTCCACGGCAGCGCGAAAGAGATGAGGAGAAGAAGAAGTGCTGCGCCGTCCCTGATGAGGTCCGGTACAGGGATGCCAGCTAACGGGTTCGGTGTCTGCGGCGCAGCTCCGACCGGTGCAGGGGTGGGTGTGGGCTCGGTAGTCATGGTGTCGTGCCTTCCGTTGAACTGGTCATCGCACCGTTGCGGTGTCGTCACACGTGAAAAGTGCCCGCCTTCAGCGGCGGCCATCACCCACCCTATCTAGGACAGTGGTCCCAGTGCCAGGCATGACGGCGGCTGCGGAACAGCCCGCGACGGCACCCGCTCTCGAGTCCGACAATTCGGCGGGCCGGGAACGAGGGCCTCGGTAGGATGAGGCCCATGTCACGCATCCTCTCCGCTGTCGCCTGGCCGTACGCGAACGGCCCCCGCCACATCGGCCACGTGGCAGGTTTTGGTGTGCCATCCGACGTTTTCAGTCGCTATATGCGCATGGCGGGCCACGATGTCTTGATGGTGTCGGGTACGGACGAGCACGGTACGCCGATCCTGGTCCAGTCGGAGAGGGAAGGGGTGAGCCCGCAAGAGCTCGCGGATCGCTACAACAGGGTGATTGTTGAGGATTTGGTTCAGCTGGGCCTTACCTACGACCTCTTCACAAGGACGACCACGGCCAACCACTATGCCGTGGCTCAAGAATTGTTCCGCTCGGTCCACGCCAACGGCTACATGGTGGCGCAGACCACGCGCGGTGCGATCTCGCCTTCAACCGGCCGCACCCTTCCTGACCGCTACATCGAGGGCACGTGTCCCATCTGTAGCTATGACGGCGCTCGCGGCGACCAGTGCGACAACTGTGGCAACCAGTTGGACCCCGTTGACCTGATCAACCCTGTTTCCAAGATCAACGGCGAGAAGCCCAAGTTCATCGAGACGGAGCACTTCTTCCTGGACCTTCCCGCGCTCGCGGCCGAGCTCTCCCAGTGGCTCGGCGCCCGCGACGGGTGGCGGCCAAACGTCCTCAACTTCTCGCTCAACTTGCTCAAGGATGTGCGCCCACGTGCGATGACTCGCGACATCGACTGGGGAATCCCCGTCCCGCTCACGGGATGGGAAGACAACCCCACCAAGCGCCTCTACGTGTGGTTCGATGCCGTAATCGGCTACCTGAGCGCCTCCATCGAATGGGCGCGTCGTCAAGGTGATCCCGAGATGTGGCGCTTGTGGTGGAACGACCCTGCAGCGCTCTCGTACTACTTCATGGGCAAGGACAACATCACCTTCCACTCGCAGATTTGGCCCGCAGAGTTGCTCGCGGCCAACGGCAAGGGCTCACGGGGCGGCCATCTAGGAGTTTTTGGCGAACTGAACCTCCCCACCGAGGTGGTGTCGAGCGAGTACCTCACGATGGAATCCAACAAGTTCTCCTCGTCACGTGGCCACGTGATCTACGTGCGCGACATGATGGCGCGCTACCAGCCCGATGCGTTGCGGTACTTCATCGCTGTGGCGGGCCCGGAGACCTCGGACGCCGATTTCACGTGGGCCGAGTTCAAGCGCCGCACCAACGACGAACTCGTTGCCGGCTGGGGGAACCTTGTCAATCGCACGGTGTCGTTGCTGCATAACAACATTGGCTCCCTGCCCGCCGTGGACAAGCTTGAAGACATCGATAGGGCAGCACTCGCACGCTCGGGTTCCGGGTTTGACGAGGTGGGCAGGCTCATCGGGCTCCAAAAGCAGCGTCAAGCGATTGGCGAGGCCATGCACGTGGTGGGCGACGCCAACAAGTACCTCGCAGATACAGCGCCGTGGAAGCTCAAGACCACTGACCCTGAGCGCATGAAGACAGTGCTTGGCGTGGCAGCTCAGCTCGTCTCCGATGCCAACACCCTCTTGTCTCCCTTCTTGCCGCCCAGCGCCTCGTGCACCTTCTGGGCGCTGTGTGGCAAGGGGGTCTTCTCGCCGATGCCTCACATCAGCGAGGTCGAGGACCTCGACCGCGCTGGCACGCCGTACCCGATCATCGAGGGTGACTACTCGGCGCAGCATGGCACGTGGAAGCGGTCCTCCCTCGTTGCGGGGACCACCGTGCCACCACCGGTGCCCGTGTTTACCAAGCTTGACGACGACATCGTCGATCAAGAGCTTGAACGGATGCGTGCCGAGGCGTAAGGGTGGACTCACGATGACCGTCACGTGGGCCGTGCCGCCTGCACCCCTTCCAGGCCCGCTCGTAGACAATCACTGTCACCTAGATTTCCCGTACGACGGCGCGCCCGAGCGATCGATGACCGAGCGGCTCGACGAGGCGACGGCAGTAGGTGTCACGCGCGCTGTGACCGTGGGTTGCGAGATTGAATCCGCGCGATGGACTGTCGATGCCGTTGCCCGCGAGCCGCGGTTGGTGGGAGCGGTCGCGTTGCACCCCAACGAGGCGCCCCGGCATGCGAACGGGAACCATTCATCGGGCCTCGGTTACGAAGAGGCGATGGCGGAGATTGCGCGGCTGGCGCGCATGCCGCGCATCCGCGTGATTGGGGAGACGGGACTCGACTATCACCACACAGGGCCCGAAGGGCGTGCGGCGCAGAAGCTGTCGTTTCGTGACCACATCGCGTTGGCTAAGGAACTAGGCCTCGTGCTGCAGATTCACGATCGCGACGCCCACGCGGATGTGCTTGAGGTACTGGAGGCCGATGGTGCCCCAGAACGCACTGTGTTCCACTGTTTCTCAGGCGACGCTGAGATGGCCCAATTGTGCGTCCAGCGTGGGTACTACGTGAGTTTCGCAGGCAACGTGACCTTCAAGAACGCAAGTGAACTGCGAGGCGCGCTCGCTGTGACTCCACTTGAGCGGGTGCTCGTCGAGACGGATGCTCCGTT
>SWCC01000850.1_pt1 | contig 17632 bp, 18 predicted proteins | sample 4692971 | NCBI WGS metagenome assembly SWCC01 (sample SAMN10267277, study PRJNA491770) | bioreactor metagenome | isolation source: DHS bioreactor inoculated with subseafloor sediment | place: Japan: off Shimokita Peninsula | collected 2006-08 | reverse complement strand
CGGAAATCTTGAACCTGATATCCGTGACGGCGCGCCCCCGTTTGCGAATTTCCGGCACCACAACGATGTTCGACGTTTTGTTTACCTCGGCCACGGCCGGTTTGATGATCTTGGCGTTCAGCTGGACCTGTCACGCTTTGGTGCCGCCCTAAGTCCTCGTTTAAGCCACCTTCCGTTCGAATGCGACAAGGCTTTTCCAGCCCAATGCTGAATGGTGGCATCGCGGATTATAGAACCCTGTGATGTATTCGAAGATTGCCATCTCGGCTTGCCATCTGATTTCCTATGACCTCCGCCAGATCAGCACAGCCTTGATGGTTTCGAAGAAGGTCTCGACCGCCGCATTGAAGCTCCTATATTTGTCAAGCGGCGATTTGAGCTGATTTAGGCACACACAGCTGGCGGTAGATTTCGCGAACGATGTAGCGTTTTAGACAGCGAATGATCTCGCTTTTACTCTTCCCGTCTCTGGTGCGCTTCTTGACATAGGCAAGGGTCGGTTGGTGGCTTCGCATTCTAACGATCGCAACGCGATATAGGGCAGCGTTGGCTTGCCGATTGCCACCTCGGTTCAGGCGGAATCGATGTGTTTTGCCGCTGGAAGCCGGAATTGGACAAACTCCGCACAGCTTTGCGAAGGCAGCCTCTGAGCGGACGCGCGTTGGATCGTCGCCGACTAAAATCAGCATCTCTGCCACCGTCAGCGTCGCAATACCATGAGATGCCATCAATTCGGGTGCGCGCTCTGTGACAAGGCGTTCCAGCTCCTTGTCGTGTTCGATAGTCTCTTCATGCAGCCACAACCATCGACGCGCCAATGCCCGCATGGCCGCTTTTGCTGAAGCCACTGGACTGTTGATGTCACCGGGTCGAAAGGCTGCAATATGCCGGATCAGGGCAACTTTTCCACGGATCTGATCCAGTGCGTAGCGCAAATCGGCTGGTGCATTTATGATCAACGTCTTTAACGTCACCATTGCCTGCGAGCGTGACTTAACAGCGGTATCACCTGCAATCTTTAGATGCCGGATCATTTCTGACGACCCCGTTTGTGTTTTGGGCCGTGCCGTTGCCTGCCCAGAGAGAACGGATCGCGCGGCCCCTTCTGCATCCAGACTATCTGTTTTGCCTTGCGTGTATCGCAGTTGCCGATTTGGCCGCGTAACCTCAATGACATGGTGGCCTTGAGCTACCAACGACCGAGAAAGGCCCGCGCCATATGAGCCGGTGCCTTCGATCCCAAATGCCACAACTTGCCCAAGCGATCGCGACCAACGTTCCAGTTCCAAATACCCCTTCGGGTTGGTCGGAATGGAGAGCGCCGCCAAACGGGTGCCTTGCGTATCAATTGCAACAGCGACATGAGTTGCTTTGTGCGTATCGATGCCGATGATAACTGGATGTGTGGTCTTCATGGTGCCCCCTTGATTTGAGAATGCCCAGGCACCGATCCGAGGGGACAGGACTGTGATGGGGCGTCCCCGTCAGGCTCCTATGAGGTCACATCTCGCCCGTTGCCGGGGCGACTTGACGGTCGACACGTCAACGCAATGACACGAAGTCAATCGTAGCATGGGTCAGGCCATCAAGCCGCAATACCATATTCACAATCTTAGCAATTGCCTTTGCCGCGGATGGAGGCTTTGAAGCCATGCTGGCGCAGGATCTGCTGATAATCATGAGGACCCATGGTCCGTCTGGTGAATGTAGCCTTTGGGTCGTGAGCAGAACGCCATTGCCATCTTCAGCGCCCGGATCGCCAGATCGCGTTTCATCCGGCTGCTCACGGGTCAACCGATGACCCGCCGCGAATGCAAATCGAGGATCACAGCGGGATACAGCCAGCCTTGACGCGTCCAGACATAACTGATGTCCATCACCGGGCAGTGCATTCCGAAGGAATGTCACGAGTGGGACCCGCACATTTCTGGTTCGGTTGATCCGCTGCAAAATTGCGATCCAGCAGGTTTGGCGCGGTATTGAACTTGTGATTGCCATCCGTTGTGACCTTATGATTGCGTGTTCTGATCACGGATATGCCATTCTGACGCATCAACCGGCCGACACGACCGTGCCCGACGTCCAGGCCGATCTCCTTCAACTCTTCCGTCATCCGAGGCCGCCCGTAGCTGCCCAGGCTGAGACGCGACTGTTCTTTGATGTGTGCCAGCGCGACCAGGTCAGATCTTTTTCTGTGGCTGGCAGGGCGGCAGCGGAACGCCCGCAAACCACGCGTGCTGACGCCAACGACACTGCACAAACGATTGGCTGGGAAGTGGCTCACGTGTTCCAAGACAAAACCACGGCCGTCACTCAACTGTGTCAGACCGACCTCATCTATCTGAAGATCATCAGCCGAGGCTGATTCTATCTCAGCACGATCTTGGACGATTACAGCCGCTACACCATCTCGTGGAAACTCTGCACCAACATGAGGACTGAGGATGTTACTGATACGTTGGATCTGGCTTTAGAAGCGTCTGGTTGTGACTAAGAGCACGCTGTTCACAAGCCGCGTTTGCTCAGCAACAACGGATCCAGCTACGTCTCAGGTGAACCGGCTGAATGGTTGCAAGGCAATGGAAAGAAGCACTCGGGCGGAGCGCCCTAACATCCCCAAACCCGAGGCAAGACCGAGCTGGCACCACTAAACCGCCGCGACATGCGGCAGAATGAAGCTGCTGTTGTCCAGCGGTGCCTGATTAACCCTGAGCGTACAACCGTATGCCTGCGATAGCACCTCGTCCGTCATCACCTCCTGCGGTGTGCCCGCTGAAAGAATGCTGCCCCGAACCACCATCACCATGTGATCAGCAAACATTGCCGACAGGTTCAGATCATGCATGACCGCCACCACCCCGCCGCCGCGCGCAGCGTAGTCCTTTAGCAACCGCATGACCATCAGTTGGTGACCGATATCGAGGCTTGCAACGGGTTCGTCCAACAGCAGCCAATGCGGGGTATCTGCTGGGTCAACGGGATCCCACACTTGGCACAGAACCCTTGCCAATTGGACCCTTTGCTGCTCACCACCCGACAATTCTTGATATAATCTGTGGCTGTATCTCTCTAGTCCGACACGGGCCAAGGCGGTGTCGGGCAGATGGTTTCTTTGCCCCGAATGACCGCTCAGCAGACCCATGCGAACGACTTCGATCACCGTAAAGGGGAACGCCAGCGTGGTGGATTGCGGCAACACGCCCCGAATGGCAGCCAGCTCCCATGGGCGGGCCAGTTCGGCGTCCTCTCCGTTGAAACGCACCTGGCCGGAAAAATCGATCTCGTTTGTGATTGCCTTTAGAAGGCTCGATTTACCCGCACCGTTCGGCCCGACAATGGCAGTAAACTGCCCCGCTACCGCACGAAAAGACACGTCTTGCAGAATGGTTTTATGGCCAATCCACGCCTTTGTTATGTCTGCCTCTAGCATCATAAATCCACCAATCCGCGACGGCGCAGCAATATCCACAAAAATACCGGTGCGCCCAGAACCGCCGTGATGATCCCGATGGGCAGCTCTGCCGGGGAAATGATCACTCGGCTAATCACATCGGCAATCAGCAACAGGCTTGCCCCAAGGAGCGCCACATTGATCAGCAGCGGCCGGTGATCCGGCCCTGTCGCCAAACGCAAAAGATGGGGCACGACAATACCGATAAAGCCAATACCCCCAGACACCGCAACCGCAGTGCCTGTCGCTGCAGCGACGGTAAGTATCGCGATATTTTTGACTCGTTGAACCGGGATGCCCATATGCGCCGCCGTCGCTTCGCCAAATGCGAGGCCGTTCAGCCCCCGCCCAAGGCACATCGCCACGCCGACCGAAGCGGCGATAAGCGGGCCGGCCACCAGCATTTTTGCCCACGTGGCCCCGGCCAGCGACCCCAATCCCCAAAACGTCAGATCGCGCAGCTGCGCATCATTCGCAAGATACACAAGAATACCGGACACGGCCCCTGCCAAGGCACCCAATGCGATGCCCGCCAGCAACATAGTCGCCACAGATGTGCGGCCCCGTCTGGTCGACACGCGGTACAGCAGCATGGTAGAACCCCAGCCGCCGAAAAAGGCGGCCAGCGGGACCAGCCAAATTCCAAAGACCGCCATAACGCCCACTGGCAACAGACCGCCCAATACAATCGCGACAATTGCACCCAGACCGGCACCCGCACTGACACCGACCAGACCCGGATCGGCAAGGGGGTTGCGAAACAGCCCCTGCAGAACCGTGCCGGATACGGCCAACGAGGCCCCTACACAGATGCCCAGAATGACCCGGGGCAACCTGATATCCCACAACACAATCCGTTCCATCTGGGTCAGCGGTTCGCCGATGATCAGCTTTTGCAACGCCCCCCAAAGCGACGTACCGGACGCACCAATGGCGAGGCTGGTGATGCTGATCACCACCAACGCCCCTGCCAGCCAGAAATGGGTACGCCGGGCGGTGGTGCGACGGTCACGTGGTATACCGATATCTGCAACATGCGCCATTAGATCAGCTGCCGTATAGCGCGGCAGAAAGGTCAGACACAGCATCCGCAGTGCGTGGCCCGAACCCTAAAAGGTACAGCCCGTCCATCCGGATCACCGCCCCTGTTTGACCGGCGGGCGTCGATGCAATCACTGGCAACGCCAAAAGATCGGCGACAGTGCTGTTGTGATCACCCTCCCGCTCCATCATCAAAATCGCATCGGGTGCGGCAGAAATCACAGCTTCGTCTGTCATGGGTTTGTACCCGTCAAACCCCACAGCGGCATTCTGTGCGCCGGCCATTTCGATCATCGCTGACGCGGCAGTGTTTTGCCCCGATGCCATGATCCGCCCGCCTTGGGTGCTGAGGATAAACAGCACCTTCTTAGGCTCTTGCCCCGCATCTTGTTGGGCCGTCTGCACCACCGCATCCAACCGCGCCGTCAGATCACCGGCAAGCTGCGTTGCTTTTTCCGGCTCGCCAATCGCCTGACCAACCGCGTTAATCTTGGCGATAATACCCTCGGCCGAGTACACATCGGGCACGGTCAGGAACGGAATGTTAGCCGCCTCGAGCACGTTGATCGTCTCAAGAGGACCAGCACCGTCTTCCGAGATAATCATCTGCGGATCGACCGACAGTACCCCTTCGGGGGACAAGGCGCGCATATAGCCGACATCAGGCAGGGCCTGCGCCTCGGCGGGATAGTTTGACGTGGTATCGCGGGCAATCAGCCGGTCACTGGCACCGAGGGCAAAAATGATCTCGGTAATCGAACCGCCGATGGCAACAATGCCACCGGGTTTGTCTTGGGCTGCAACCGGAAAACCTGACGCAACAAGCAGCGCAAAAAAAGATGCCCGCAGCGTGAAACCTGATCGACAACAGATCATGCTGGCACCTCGGACTTCAGACCTTCAAGGCCCTCAACCAGTTTACCCCATGCCGGGCGGCTATCGCGCCCCTCTTTGCCGACGCCAAAGACCTGAAAGATCAGCCCGCCATCTTTGTTAAACGCCTCGACCGATACAGCCGGGCCGCGCTGCGTTGGTTTTTCGACCGCCCATACTTCGGCGATGTGATCAAGCCGCAGGTGCAGGTTGAACCGTGAGTCCAACACGTTCTGCCAAGGGCCCATTGCCTTGAGGGTTTCAATCGGGCCGGAGTGAATCTGGATACATCCCCGGTTGCCGGTGAACACCATGACCTCGAGATCACTGGCAGCGACCTGTTGCAGCATTTGATCCACGGCACCCGGTACCAACGCCCGGACGAACGGCGCGCCAACGATGCGATATGCGCCCAAACGGTTCATCTTCAGCTTCGAGGTCAGGCGCATGAACTGATGCGTGTCCGTCATTCTGGCCCATTCCTTGCGCAGAATATCGACCTTTGTTTCGTCCGCCTTTGGTGTCTCATCGGGCTTGCGCTCTGACACATCCACAGTTTGCGATTGATCCTCCAGCTGCAAGGTTTCTTTTGCCTGCGCCCATGCGTCCAGATCGGAACGGTCGCGCAGAAAAATCTTGTGAACCGCATCGCCTGCCGCATCAAACACCTGCAAGCTGCGCCGCACACCGGCGTCAGTTTCCTTTTCAACCATAAAGGCGTGGCACCAATGGCTAGGGAAAATCCGCAGATCGATTTCATCGTTCAGGATCATCGACGCATGCGGACCCGAACGGTAGTTGTCATACACACCGACCTTTTCATTCACGCAGGACGGGTTGCGCGTCAGGGCCATCACCTCGCCCAAGGTTTGGGCAGCACCCATCACTTTGTCGGGGTGTGCATCTATCCGGGTCACGCCCTCACCACAGAACGCGGCGATAAGCTGGGCCTCGCTGATTTTTAGCTTTTCCGCAATGTCACGCTCGCGCAGCTTGGAATGTTCAGCGCGAAAGTCGCGAATATAGGCGGGGGATACCGCTTCTGGATTGGTCATGATGCACCTATTGGCTGGGTTATATGATCTGAGAAGGGGCTGGCATCGCGCATCAAAACACGGGCTGGCAACGGGTGAGTTAAACACTCAACCTTTATTGTTGACACTTTTAGTAAGCCTTTCTAGAAACCGCAAGAGCGCATCGATAATCAGCGCGGATATCTCAAAACGCCACAGCCAGCCCACAGCAAGCACTAGGCCACCTACATGCTTGCGAGGCACGAAATGACCCCGACGACGAGAAAACGTTCCCTTTTGCTGGGTACGACCAGCCTGTTACTCATCACGATCAATGCTGCAACGTTGCACGCACAAGAAGCCGACCAAGGGTTTCTGGGCACGCTGGTTCTGGGTGAAAGCAAGCGCAAGGTTCAAACAAATACTGCCGTTCCACAAACAACTGTCGATCAGGATGAGATCGATGACCGGCAAGCTGGCACTGTTGCCGAGCTGATCGATTCCGTGCCGGGCGTTAGCCTTGTGAACGGCTCCACCCCTCAGGGGTCTGGCATCAACATCCGGGGCTTTGGTGCCAACAGCACCTACGGGACCGACCAAAAAGTTGCGGTTCAGATCGATGGTGCCAATGTCGGGGCCGAAGAATTGTACCGGATCGGGACGCAATTGTTCACCGATCCCTTCTTGTACAAAAACGTCAGCGTCATCCGCGGCACCGTCGGCAGCTTTGAATACGGTTCTGGCATCGTCGGTGGTGTTGTTCGTCTGGAAACCAAAGACGCCTCTGATCTGACAGGCGGCGAACTGGGTTATGTCCTTGGACAAACGCTTGAGTTCTCAAGCAACGGCAACGGCCTGACGTCCTCAAGCGTGCTGGCGTGGCAGCCGACCCAAGACATGGAGTTCATGCTGAACTACACATGGCGCGACCAAGACAACCAGCAAGACGGCAATGGCGACGACATCGGCAACAGCGCCTTTAACCTGCCCTCCGGCTTGCTCAAGGCGAAATACACCTTTGGCGAAAACCGCGATCAATCGCTGACCTTCAGCGCGACCAAAACAACATCCAGCGAACGCGACGCGCCGTATGACACGTTCACCACGACAACGGATATGTTTGGTAATGTTGATCGTGACACCACATCACGTACCGCCGCGCTGACCTATAACTTCAACCCGGCTGACAATAACCTCCTCGATCTGGATGTGCAGCTTAGCTATGCCGACCAACAGATTGACCAGACCTATATTTCAGGCAGTTCATCGCTTGAAGGTACGCCGGCGGGTGCCGGACTGTTGCCACTGACAAACGCCGACCACCGGTACCAAACCACAAAACTGTCGGTCAAAAACACCAGCCTGTTTGACACCAATGCGGTTAGCCACGAGTTACGCACCGGGCTTGAGCTGATCCGCAAAGAGCGGCTTAATGCGAGTTCGGCCTACGGTGGCGTCGATAACAGGGTCGCCGTCTACGCGGTCGATGACATGCGCATTGGTAACGCTTGGACGATCACGCCAGCGCTGCGCTATGAAACGTCGGAAATCACCGGCTCGACTGCGCCAAATGATGGCGTCTATGACAATGATGCGCTGATGGGCGGGCTGTCTTTGCGCTATGCCTTTGACACCGGTTTTGCCGTGTTCGGTAGTGCCGCCTATACTGAATCCCTCCCCATCATCGACGACCTCAACAACGCGACACTTATGGCGCGGTCCGAAAAGGCAAAGACCTACGAGCTGGGCGCGTCCTATGACGGGATAGATCTGTTCCGCAGCGGCGACACCTTTGCAATCAAGGCCAACCTGTACAAAACAGAACTGTATGACATCACATCCTTTACGAGCGGCGGGAGCCACCTGAAAAGCGTCGATACCGAAGGGTTCGAGCTTGAGGCATCCTATGCGATGGAAAGCGGTCTGTACCTTGATATGAACGCCAACATCACCGATGGCACACAAACGGCATCCGATGACACGGTATCAGACTGGGAGAACACAGCCGCTGATTCACTGCGCTTTACCGTGGGCAAAAAGTTCGGCGAAGAACTGGATCTAAGCTGGGAAGTGGTCGCCAACGCATCGACTGATGTAAGCGGCACCGAAACCCCCGGCTTTGGCGTACACAACCTGCGTGCCACCTATATCCCTCAGCAAGGGGTGTTGAAGGATACGCAAATCCGCGTCGGCTTGGAAAACGTGTTTGATCGCGATTACACACCACATCTGTCGACCCGCTCTGCACCGGGCCGCAATCTCAAGCTGACGTTGTCGCGGACGTTCTAAGGACAAACGAGGATAAGACCGCGCTGCCTCGCGCGGTCTAACCTCTCTCGAATCTGCTGGGCTTGATTGGTGGCTTTAGCAGACGGCGGGGTGCCCATCCCCTCGGGTGGGTGCCCCGTTTTCACGTCAATCACCGGCAGAACCGCCCATCTACAACGGCGCGCGCCCTACATCCCGGGTAGCCAAAGCGCCAGTTGCGGAAACAGGATCAACAACGCCACCAACAGCATCGAACAGCCCATATAGGGGAATAGGGTCTTGTTGCACAAATCGCGTCCTGTAGGATTCACTGTATAAATCCAGTGTAATAGCAAGCTGCTATGAGCAGCTGGGCACCGACGAAATACAAGACCCGGAACTGGGCGGATTACAGTTTTTCACTCAAGCGACGAGAATCGTTATCGATCTGGTTTGATCCGCAGATGGTTTGGGAAGCTGAGGCACCTAGTCGAAGGGGGCGTCAGCAAACCTACAACGATGCTGCCATTAAGGCTTATCTAACCTTCAAATTTTTTTTCGGTCTGCCCTTGAGGCAGACAACTGGGTTTGTTGAGAGCCTGCTGAAACGTGTTGGGCTGGATTGGTCGGTGCGCAACTTCAGCACCCTGTGTCGTCGCCAGAGAACATTATCAGTTGCCATCCCTTACACGGCGTCGGCGGGCCGACAGCTATTGGTGGATAGCACAGGCATCAAAATTGAAGGCGAAGATGAGTGTAACGCGCGCAAGCACGGCGGGTTCAAACCCCGACTGTAGCGCAAGATACATATTGGTATCGATGAGGAAACGCTGGAGATACGCGCCATTGAGGTAACGACCAGCGGGATCGACGATGCGCCTATATGGACCTGTCGTGGTTTGATGCCGCACCTTTGATAGCGTTTACTGCAACAAAGTAGACTGACTATGCACTGCACGTAAGGGTTATGCGAAGCATGATCCCGAGAGTGGGACTGAAACAGACGGACGAATTTCGCCAAGATGCGGTGCGGATTGCGTTAACCAGCGGGCTAACGCGTAAGCAAGTGGCGGATGATCTTGGCATCGGTATGTCGACGCTGAACAAGTGAATCGCCGCGCGCAGAGACACAGACGTGGTGTCGAAAGAAGATTTGAGCCCCGCTCAAGAGAATGACCGGCTTCGGCGTGAGAACCGCATTCTCAAGGAGGAGCGGGACATCCTAAAAAAGCAATGCAGTTCTTCCCGAGCCAAAAGCCGTGAGGTTTAGGTTCGTGGAAGAACACCGGGATGCCTTTCCGGCAGCGCGCCTGTGCCAGGTCATGGTTGTCAACATGCGTGGTTTACGTGCATTCCGCAGTCGGCCAGCCAGTCGCAGGCAGCGATCTGATATGGTGAAGTTGGCACACATCAAAGAACAGTCGCGTCTCAGCCTGGGCAGTTATGCACTGCACGGCAGGGTATTGCGCAGTAATGTCCCGAGAGGGGCAGGCCACGGATGACGGAAGAGTTGAAGGAGATCGGCCGGATGAAACGCGATCTGGCGATCCGGGCGCTGAAGATGGCAATGGCGTTCTGCTCACGACCCAAAGGCTGCATTCACCAGACGGACCGTGGGTCCTCATGATTATCAGCAGATCCTGCGCCAACACGGCTTCAAGTTTTCTATGAGCAGCAAAGGCAATTGCTACAATAATGCCGCCGTCGAGACGTTCTTCAAAACCATCAAGGCACAACTGATCAGCCGGCGTTCATGGGAAACGCGGCGGCAAGCCGAGATGGCGATCTTCGAATACATAAACGGGTTCTACAATCCGCGACGGCGGCACTCAGCACTGGGATGGAAAAGCCGAGTCGCTTTCGAACGGAAAGTAGCTTAAACGAGCACCAGGGCGGCACGAAAGCGCGACAGGTCCATCATCAGGTTGTTTGTTAAAGTTCAGCGCAGCGTCGACACCATCAAGCTCGCCCTAATTGAATGGGGTGAACACTGATAGCCATAGCAAAGATAACCCGGCCACCAGATTCAATATCCTGCGTCGGCTATGTGCTGGGTGCGTACGACCACGCCGGAAACCGAAGGCAATATCAAACGATTGTCGCCACCACAATTGGGCGATCATCAGACATAGCTACTCGGTCTTTAAAAGCGATAGGTCGACTGCGACCTAGGCTGAAGCGGCACCTTTATCACGTGTCAATGTCCGTGCCCCCGAGCGAGCGCGATCTAAACGATCACGAGTGGGCACAAATAGGGCGGGCGTGGTGCGGTCACATGGGGCTCGAGAACTATCTGATTGTACGGCACGATGCGCATATTCACGTTGTTGCGTCACGTATACGCCTTGACGGCTCAGCAGCTTCAGACAGCCACGACTACCAACGGAGTGAGAAGCATCTCCGTCAAATTGAGAGGCAATTTGGCCTTCGGAGAACATCGTCATCGCACTTATTGAATAGCGCTCGACGCCGCGTTCATCGCAAAGCCCGGTCAATGAACGAATGTTATTCCGTCCTTCAAGATAAAGGGCGGTCCCATAGAGATCACTTACGCGACGCGATAGATCAATTCCTTTCAAATACGGACATAGGAGCCGATTTTACGAGGCAACTCGCTCGCAAACGGATCACGGTACGCATCGGGCACCCGAAAGGGATGCGCCCCAAATGTATCGTTTGCGTACGACGGCCGTATCTACAGTGGTAAATCATTGGGGCACGGATATGGGTCGGCGAGTTTGACGGCCCGCAGACTGCAGCTCGACCAACCTCCGTTTACAGTGGAGGCAGAAACGTCGCCGCCACGGCTATCTGAACGCCCGTTGGAGCCACCCGACCAACGGGAACAATCGTGTGCAATACTCGCAAGCTCTGGGGAAACTGCGCGCTTTAGGCAGCCAAACACGAGAGATTGTCGCCAGTTTCAAGGCACAACCAAAGCCACCAAGTCCGCTCAAGCGGTTTTAATGAGACATAGCTCATTGACACGGGGTTACTCCGATCGCGCGTCTTTCTTGAGCGCTTCAAAGCCGATTATCACATCCAAAAGCTCTGTGGTGATCGCGCTTTGACGCAGGGCGCGCGTGTCGGATTTCAAGGCATCCAACCTATCGTCAACCGATTGCTCGGCTTGCTGCATGAGTGCAAGGCGCGCCGCGTTCTCTGTGACCAAGGCCTCTGCCGCTGCTCGGAAGAGGGACGCGAAAAGATGCCCGCGGATAAGGGATATGAACAGATCCTCGGGCGGCATCGAAAAGTGGGGTAAACTGCGCGAGACCCATCGCTTAGACTGCAGATCGCGCACCAAATCGGGATCAAGCGGCAGCAGCGCATCAATCCTGAGGGCCTGCATCCCTTGTTCGGACCGCGCGAAATAGGCAAGGGTTACAGATATATCGTGGGGGCGACGGGCGCGTCGAATATCATCCAGCTTTTGCGTTAAAAGATTGGCAAGCCGCCCAATACCGTCAACCGAGGCCGGTGGGAAAAACGTCTCTTCCACCGCAAGGTCAAGGTCACAAAGCGCCCCTTCCATTTGCGCCCCGATGCACAACACCGTGGTTTCTGCGTCTGTGTCAGACTTAATATGGGTGCCAACATGTTCGGCCAGCGCCTCGTTATAGTTGCCACACAGCCCGTGATCAGACCCGAAAACCACGATAACGCGGGCCGCAGCCCCCACCCCTGCGCCCTTAATCGGGCCCGATTGCGATAGCAAAGCATGCAACCCTGTCAGGACCGTTTCATGATAGGCCTCGATCGCGCGGGCGGCCTGTTCATAAGGGGCCGAGTTGATCACCGATAGGGATTTCATCGTATGCACGACACCGCGAATGCCTTGCATGCTGGTGATCCGGCGTGACAGGCTTTCAAGCGATTGTGCCATCGGCGTCGTCCAATGTAGCGCGCGCTTGTTGTCCAAGCGTGATCATGCGGGTCCGGGCGGCGTCCTCAAAGGGTTCGTTTTGTGCAATCTGTTCGGCGATATCGCCCAGATCACGAGCGGCCGCGATTCTGATGGCCCCCATCACAGCAAAGATATCCGCCTCGTTCAGGCCATCAAACTGACCATCCATCGCGGCGACCAAAACCGCCAGCTGTTCGACAGCGGGAATGGGGTCGCGTTCCGCTTGACGCAGCGATGCGCGCACCGCCGCACCACGGGTCAGTCGCGCACGGGTCGCGTCATCCAGCCTTGTGCCAAAGCGGGCAAAATCCTCAAGCTCTTCGAACTGCGACAAGGTCACGCGCAGGTTGCCCGCAACAGAACGAAACGCACGGCTTTGCGCTTTGCCCCCTACCCGGCTTACCGACACCCCAAGGTCTACGGCGGGGAACTGGTTCTTGCGCACAAGGCGTGGCGACAGATAAATCTGCCCGTCTGTAATCGAAATCAGGTTGGTCGGGATATAGGCAGATAGGTTTTCGGCCTGCGTTTCGACCACGGGCAAAACCGTAATGGAGCCACCGCCAATGGCATCGGTGAACTGCCCTGCACGTTCCAACAACCGGGCGTGAATATAGAAAATGTCGCCCGGGAATGCCTCGCGCCCCGGTGGGCGGCGCAGCAACAACGACAGTTCGCGATAGGACCGCGCGTGATGCGTTAAGTCATCCAAAACCACCAAAACATCATGGCCCTGCCCTGCAAAAAACTCTGCCATCGTGAGCGCCGCATAAGGGGCGATATAGGCCAAACCTGCTGCATCAGCGTCACCAGCGGCAAGGATGATCGTACGGTCCATCATTTCACCATCGGTGATGGCACCAATCACCTTGGCCACCGCATCGCCGCGCTGGCCAATCGCGCAATAGATACAAATCACATCGGTGCTTTTTTGGTTCAGGATCGCATCAACCGCCAATGAGGTCTTGCCGGTTTGCCGGTCTCCGATCACCAATTGGCGCTGCCCAAGCCCGATCGGCACCGCCGCATCCACCGCTTTGATCCCTGTCGCCAGCGGTCGTGTGATCGCCTTTCGACTAAGGATCTCCGGCGCTTCGGCCTCTACCGGGCGGGAGGTCACAGTTTTGATCACCCCCTTTGCATCGGCGGGATTTCCGAGTGCGTCGACAACCCGACCCAACAGCGCGCTGCCTACTTTTGTGCTGACAACGGTGTGGGTTCTGAAAACATTTTGCCCGACGCCGACATTCTCGGAAGACCCCAAAAGCACGACACCCAACCGCCCGGGTTCCAAATCCAGCACGATGCCCTGCACGCCGCTTTCAAACTGCAGTAGTTCGTCGGACAACGCCCGCTCTAATCCGGTTACAATGGCGATACCGTCGGTAATTTCGGCAACCTGCCCGATCTCGCTCAGTCGGGGGCGGGGTGCCGGGCACTCTAACAGGGATTGCACCAGCGCATCGGGGTTCGTGTCGATTTTATGGGCATCAAGGCGCATCAGTTGCCACCTTCGGCCCGGCGCTCGTGTTCAAACGATCCTCCATCAGGCTTTCAAGCCCCTCAATGTAGGAATCAAGCGTCCAAGCGATCTGTGCCCCACCCAAGCGGAACATAAGACCCGGCGCTTGGGCGCTGTCCGTTTTGAATGTGACGGTGGCATTGGGGAATAGCGCCAATATTTCAGCGTTCAGGCTGTCCTGAACAGGTGCTGGCAAGGCATCATGGCTCACCAAGGTTGCTGCGGTTGCACCTCCTGCGGCCTTTTTCAAATCCTCTGCCATCGGTTTAAGCTGCTGAACAAGATGACGCGCCATGCGTTCCTCAAGGGTTTCGTCGGCCAGATCGGTCAACGCCTTGCGCGTCAAAGACAACAGCGTTTCAGCCCCCACACGGTGCAGATGCGTGGTGAATTTGTGCGCCTCGTCACCCAGATGCGCCTGCCAGTTTTCGCGCTCGGTCTTCATCTGCTGGGCGGCCTCGGCCAGCAATGCGTCACGTTGATCTTCTGCCGATTTGCGGATCGTTTCGGATATTTCGGATTGTGAAACGTTCAATGCGCGCAGTTTCTCGTGATAGTCGGCCTCGACGGCTGCGGCCTTGTCCTTGGCCTCGACCGCTTCGTTCATCCGGTTCGAAATCTCCGCCTCGCGCGCGTCAATGCCGTCTAGGATAGGACGATACAAAAACCGTTTCAAAAGCCATACGAGCACCAGAAAATTGGCGATTTGCGCCATGACAGTGATCCAATCGATGGACATGCCTTACCCCCCTGTAGATTGCGCAGCGGCCAGTGCTGCGATCCAGAACGGGTTCGCAAAAATCAAAATCATCGCGACGACAAAGCAATAAATCGCCGTGGATTCGATCATCGCAAGACTGACAAACAGCGTGCGTGAAATGGTCGGTGCGGCATCGGGCTGCTGCGCAATCGCGTTCAACGCGGTCGCCGCTGCACGCCCTTCGCCCAGGGCCGGGCCAATTGCCCCGAATGAAACGGTCAGCCCCGCTGTGAAAATCGAAATGGCGGCGATGATGGCAAGTTCAGTCATGGTGTATCCTTTTGAGGCTGGGGTGTGGGTGCGATGGCGCTGGAGATGTAGACGGTCGCCAAAATCGCAAAGATATAGGCCTGGATCATGCCGGTCAGCAGCCCCAGCACATCCATCACCACTGGAAAGAAGAACGGTGCCACAGAAAGCAGGATCGCAGCGATCACCGCCCCGCTCATGATGTTGCCGTACAGACGTATCGCGAGCGATATACCGCGTGAAAATTCGGAAATGATATTGAACGGAAGCATGATGAACGACGGTTGAACATAGGTTTTAAGGTACCCGCCAATGCCGCGACTGGTGATGCCAAACAGCGGCACCGCAATCAAAACAGAGATGGCCAGCCCAGTGGTAGTCGAGAGTGACGACGTCGGAGGTTCAAACCCCGGAACAACGAGCAACAGGTTTGACGTCGCGACAAACAGGAAAAGCGTCCCAGCATAGTAAAGCAAATACCGAGAGGAGCCCCGCGCGACTTCGTTGATCTGGCTTTGGATGCCCTGAACGATCACCTCGAGCGTTGTGCGCCACCGGTTCGGCGGCACGTCGGGGCACAGATTACGCGTGATCAGCATCGACCCGACGGTCAGCAATATCATCACGACCCACGTGTAAAAAATCGTCGCGTTAACCGGCTGGCCCCATGCCTCGAACATGATGGTTTGATCGGGTGACAGGTTCATGATGCGCCCCTTGCAGGCAGGCCGATACGGGCAAATGTCGTGGCAATGATACGTGTCAAAAGAAACGCCAACGCATACCCGAGAAAGGCCCAAGGCCCGCCCTGCCCCAGCACGACCCATCCCACCCCAAGCAAGGCCGCAATCCGGATCACGGCGCTGACGGCCAGCAACACGACCGGGCTTTCACGCCGCAATGCCTGCCGCATGCCAAAAGCCAGCCCTACAAAGAATAACGCGCTAAGGACAAACCCTGCGGCAGCACCCATCAGGAGCGCAGTCCAATCGATAGCAATCATTTGTCATCCCTTTCTTTGTTGATCCATGATGCGGCGATAATTGCGCCCACCACCACGCCGCCCAAAATCAGCGCGAGGGTCCATGAGAACCCTTGTGGGGCGACACGGTCCAGCCAGAGACCCAAAAAAGCGCCGCCAACGGTGGGCACGACGATGGACCATCCGATCATGCCAAATGTGCTGATGCCGCGCAGCGGGCTGGGGCCAGGGTTGTCGCGTCTGGATTTCATCCGCTTGGCCTGACGGATGATGTCGCCGCTGGATTTATCTGGCTTTGGCGTCATAGCTGCGGCCTTTTCAGCTCTGCAAATCTGCGCACCATGTCTGCCTCAAGCCGCGACAAGGCTGCCCGTGCTTGGCGTTCGTCCTCGTCCATTTGTATGAAACTCGCCTCGACCGTATCTTGCAGCGTGCTCAGATTGTCACCACGCACACCGCGCAGGGTACAAACGGTAATCTGGTGGCCCTTTTTGACCAACAACCCCTCATCCAGACCAAAAACTTCTTCGGACCCGTCACCAAGGCGCAGGGTCATGACCGATGGCACAATCGCCGTGACAAAATCCATGTGGTTGGGCAAAATCCCGAACGACCCGTTCGGTGCCATCCCGGTCAGTTGAACCGCCTGCCCTTCGAACAATGTCTGCGTCGGCAACCGCAGCGTGACGGTCATGTCAGACGCCATGCTCATGATGCGTTCTCCAGATCATCCAATCCGCCGATCATGTAATAGGCGCTTTCCGGGTGCTCGAACTCGGTTTGGCTTAGGATTGTTTTGCAGCCCGACAGGGTATCCTCAATCGGGACGAGCTTGCCCGCCACCCCGCTGAAAGATCCAGTGGTAAAGAAGGGCTGCGTCAGAAACCGTTCCAACCGGCGCGCGCGACCGACGGTGGCACGATCGGCAGATGACAGCTCCTCGAGGCCAAGCATCGCGATAATATCGCGCAGTTCCTCATACTCAGCGAGGGTCCGGCGCACTTCGCGGGCAATATCATAGTGGCGCTGTCCAACGACCGACGGCGTTAACATTACCGACGCCGAGGCCAAAGGATCGACTGCCGGATACAGCCCTTCGCTCGCCCGTTTGCGCGACAGAACGACCGATGCGGATAGATGCGAAAAAATATGCGCCGCGGCAGGGTCGGTGAAATCATCAGCGGGCACATAGACCGCTTGAATAGAAGTGATCGCGCCGCGTTTGGTCGACGTGATCCGTTCCTCTAACCCGGCCAGTTCGGTGGCCAAGGTCGGCTGATATCCGACGCGCGATGGCATGCGGCCCAGCAGGCCCGACACTTCGGACCCCGCTTGCACAAAGCGAAAGATATTGTCGATCAGCAACAGCACATCCTGACCTTTGTCGTCGCGGAAATACTCGGCCATGGTCAGGGCAGTGTGACCTACCAGAAACCGCACGCCGGGGGCCTCGTTCATTTGGCCAAACAGCATCACGGTTTTCTCGCGCACCCCCGCTTCGCACATTTCGCGGTACAATTCTTCAGCCTCGCGCGACCGCTCACCGATGCCACAGAACAGGCTGACACCCAGATGGTGCTGCACAGT
>SWCC01000041.1_pt1 | contig 17636 bp, 15 predicted proteins | sample 4692971 | NCBI WGS metagenome assembly SWCC01 (sample SAMN10267277, study PRJNA491770) | bioreactor metagenome | isolation source: DHS bioreactor inoculated with subseafloor sediment | place: Japan: off Shimokita Peninsula | collected 2006-08 | reverse complement strand
GATAGCGCGTGGACACTCGCCGCGGCCCCTGTTTTTACCGGCGTTAGTGCGGGAAGTTTTACGGTTACTCTCGCATGGAACGCCTCGGGCAATTCGTCCGTCACAAGATACGCCCTCTCCCGCTCGACGGACAATTTTGTTTTGAACATAACGACATTTGTTTCACTCACGGATAATTTCGTTTCAAACACAACGATTGCCGCCGGTCTCTGGCTGAACACAACTTACTGGTTCAGAATATGGGCGTACAACAACGACGGCATAGCGTCAGTTATAGTGGAAACGGGTCCCGTGAAAACGGATAAGACGACGCCTGTGCCGCCTTCGGGCGTCGCGGGTGTGCCTGCGACGGTTTCTTCCATTATGTGGAATTGGACGGACGCTCTTTATGAAGACGGTTACAGGATGATTTCGTCAACGGATTCTTCCGTTCTGGATGAGTTGAGCGCGGACACGACTTTCTGGCTGCAGACGGGTCTTTCGCCCGACACTGCCTATAATATTTATGTTGAAGCGTGGAGCTCGTATAAAGGTTTTTCATCATCTTCTGCCTGCGCGCTTGCGCCGCCTTACACTTATCAGACGCCGCCGTCGGCATCAGCCACCCCGCCGCTTGTTTCCACAAACACGGCCACAATTTACTGGAGCGCCATTTCCGGAGTCGAATACCGTATAGAAAGAGACGGTGTGTTTTTAAGTTCGGTTACGGCGATTTCCGCGGATGCGGGTTTTGAGGACACAGGCCTTGAGCCTTTTGTCAATTACACATATACGGTTTACTCCGTTAATACCGCGCAAGAGTGGGACCTCTCCGCCGGATTGGATATAGCCGTTGTGACAGAAAAAGTTTACAGCATTTCGGGCTATCTGAAAGATATTGACGGGACAGGTATTCCCGGCATTACGGTTTCTCTAAGCGGTAACGCCTCGGCGGATTATGTGTCTAATGCCGTAGGTTTTTATGCTTTCGGCGGTCTGGTAACGGGGAACTACAGCGTGACGCTTGCCTCTTGCGTTTATGTGTTCGCGCCTGTTTCGCGCAGCACTTCCTCTCTTTGCGCGGATATAAGCGGCTGGGATTTTCAGGTTTTGGTGGTGCCGGACATCATTCCGGGCAAGCCCGGTTTTGTTTCAATTGATTATCCCCTGGTTTTTGACGGCGCTGTGAAGATAGAGATATACTCGCCGGGCGGGAAAAAAGCCGTGGATATAGACGGAAACACATGGTACGGCACGGAAAATAATTCAAAACCGGGGAGAGCTTCGGACATAATGGAATCGGGGGCGTACATATATAAGACGAAGACGGCCGCGGGGCAGAAAAAATACGGAACGGTGATAATTGTAAAATGATAAAGAAAATAATTCTGACAATTGCGTTTGCGGCGGTGTTCCCGGCATCAGATTTGTATTGCGCTTTTTATAATCCCGGCTGGTCAGCCAGAGCGGAAGGCATGGGCGGCGTTTTCTGCGCCGCCGGATGCGACGCTTCTGCGCTTTTTTATAACCCCGCCGCCATAAGAGGGCTGGATTCTCCCGAGCTCGTGCTTATGGGCTTTAAGCCGTACATGAGTCTTTCCGGCGTGGAATGGAAATACTATCAGTTTTCGGCGGTCTATCCCAAAGATTCATTGACGCTCGGTATGGCTTATGCCGGTTTTAACGCACAAAGTCTTTATATGGAAAACAGCCTTTTGTTTTCCGGCGCTTTTACACGCGGGGCTGTTGATATCGGAGGCAGCCTTAAATATCTCAGTCATTCTTACAGCATACCGCATGAAATGAAGCCTTTTTTCGACGCTAAGGAGGCTTCGGGTTTTACCGCCGATATGGGCGGGGTTATGCACATCAACAAAACTTTTGCGGCGGGACTCTCGGTCGAAAATATTATTCCGGCAGATGTGGGAATAAAATATGAAGACAAGGTGCCGTCAATTTACAGGATAGGGTTTGCGGCAAAATCTCCGGAGCTCGGCTTTTTTCAGAATGTTTTATCAGGCGTTGATATAATATACCGCGCTCAGGACTGGGGAGATAAGCTGAGCTGGGGAATAGGCGCGGAAGCGTGGTTTGCCGATAAAACTCTTGCTGTGCGATGCGGATACAGTGAGACGGCTCTTAATATGGGAGCGAGTTTTGTCGTCGAGGATAAAAGTGTGGGGCTTGATTATTCCTTTTCGCTTCCTCTGGAAATTAAAGATAATTCGGGTTCCCACCGCATTCAGATGGTTTTCCGCTTTGCTCCGCCTAAGGAGCTTGTTTTGCCGGAAAATCTTAACGGCATAAAAGTGCCGTTAAGAACAAAAACAATAAAGACAGAGAGCGTTCCCGCCGCGAGGGAATCCGCGCCGGAGGATGATCTGCCCTCTTTGGAAATTTTACGCGCGCCGGCTTCGCCCGCAAAAAGGGATCCCGCCGTGAAAGCCAGGATGGGCGCTCATTTCAATAAAGCGACGGAACTTTACAAACAGGGCAGATATGAAGAAGCGATAGAGCAGTGGCATGAAGTTCTCAAAATAGAACCTTCCCACGAACTCTCAAAACAGAAAATCCAAAAAGCCCGAAGTCTTATTGACAGCAAATAACGTTAATCTTTAAACGTTATCATTGGGATTGCAAAAAAATGGCGTTTGAACCTAATTGAACCCTTGACAGGCAGAGCCGAATATTTGTTAAATATAGGTAGTATATTAGGCAAAATTTACAAAAAATGAGGGGTTTATAAAAATAAATGGATAAAAACATTATAATTGAGATTCTTCAGGAGTGGAATTTCTGGAAAAGAGAACAGTTTACAGGTTTTTTCAGATACAATTATATCCCGCGATTAAAAAAACTGTTGAAAACAAATCAGGTTATTACCATAACCGGTCCGAGAAGAGCGGGCAAATCGTTTATAATGAAACAAACCGCAAAGGAGTTAATAAAAACGGGGATTCCTGCCGGAAATATACTTATTGTTAATTTAGAAGACCCGAGGTTTACAGAAAAAGGTTACAAATTACTGGAAAGAATTTATGAGACATATCTTGAATTTCTGTGCCCCGCGGGGATGCCTTTTATTTTTCTTGATGAAGTTCAGGAAATAGACGGATGGGAGAGATGGGTGAGAATGATGCATGAACTCAGGAAGGCAAAAATTATTGTGTCCGGTTCAAACGCAAAATTATTAAGCAGGGAGCTTGGAACTTTACTTACGGGCAGGCATCTTGACTTAACGGTTTTTCCTCTTTCTTTTGAAGAATTTCTGGGATTTAACAAGGTTCGTTTAAAGGACAGGATGGATGTTATAAGCAGAAGAATTGAAATAAAAGGTTTTTTGCGGAAGTATCTTGAATTCGGGGCATTTCCGGAAGTCGTTCTGTCCGCCGAAAAGAAAGACATTTTGCTTAATTATTTCGGGGATATCGTAAACAAAGATTTAATGATAAGATTCAGGGTACGGAAACAGGGCGAGTTAAATTCTCTGGTGAATTTTTATATGAGCAATATTTCGTCTCTGACCACTTTCAGGGCAATGGGAAAATATTTAAATTTGTCGCCTGATACAATTGAGAAATTTTCCTCTTATATTGAGCAGGTTTATCTGATTTTTTTCCTGAAAAGGTTTTCTTTTAAATTAAAAGAACAGCAGAAAAGCCCGAGGAAGGTTTATGCTGTTGATACTGGCCTGAGCAATGTGATTGGGTTCAGGTTTAGCGAGAATATCGGCAGAGCGGCGGAAAATGTTGTTTTTTTAAAACTGAAGAGCCGTACATTTGCGGATCCCGCAAAGGAAATTTATTACTGGAAAGATGAACATCACCGTGAAGTTGATTTTGTGGTAAAAGAACGGACTAAAATAAAGGAACTGATACAGGTGTGCTGGAATCCCGGAGAGATAAAAACAAAGCAGAGAGAAACAAGAAGTTTACTGAAAGCGATGAGAGAACTGAATTGTGAAAATGCCTCAATAATTACGGAAGAATATGCTGGTGAAGAAAAGTTAAAAGGAAAAAGAATAAAATTTATCCCCCTATGGGAATGGCTCTGTGAAAAGAGCGCTTGAAGTTTTGATTGTTTTACTACGTTTTTTCGCGGCCGAGAACAAGCTTCTGTATGCGGCGCGAAAGATATGACTGCCGCCGGATGTTGTAGCCGACGGCCATTTTAACGACATCGTAGGGCATGATCATTATGAGTTTTTCTCTGGCGCGGGTTATTGCCGTATAAAAAAGATTTTTATTGAGCAGAAAATAACATCCGCTGCGGGTGGCCAGAAATATAACAGCCCTTGATTCGCTGCCCTGGGATTTGTGAACGGTCATTGCGTAGTTCAGCGTGATGTTATCCATCCTTGAATAAGGAATACTTTTTTCTTTTCCGTCAAAATCTATGCTCACCGTTTTTTCGCTTTGGCTGTCGTCTTTTATGATTCCTATATCGCCGTTGTATATATCCAGATCGTAATCGTTTTTTCTCTGCATCACTTTGTCGCCTATACGGAACTCCCTGTCATGCACGAGAAAGGAAATTTCTTCCGAAGCCGGATTCAGGTAGTCGCGCAGCCTGAGGTTCAGATTGGAAACGGAGATATCGCCGCCGCCTTTGTTGAGCGGCGTGAGCACATTTATATCTTTTATGGGATGGTAGCCGGCGTTTTTAAGTTTATCTATCGAGCTGTAAAGAGCCTTTATCATATCTTCGGCTTTGCCGGTGTCTATGAATTCAAAATCTTCCGCGTTTGTCATAGGAAAGGGCTTTTCCATATTTATCATTGACGCGTTTCTGAGAATTGTGGATTCTTTCTTCTGGCGGAATATTTCGGGAAGCATTATTTGCGCGACGGAATAACTTCCCACCAGCGCCCGCAGCGAGTTTCCCGCGTCAACCGGCGGCAGCTGGTAAGGGTCGCCTATAAAAACGATTCTTGTGTTTTTTCCGGCGCCTTCACAAATGGCCTGAAGAAGAAGTATGTCAACCATTGAGGCCTCGTCCACAATCAGATAATCTTTTTCAAGAGGTTTTTCACCGTTTACGCGGAAACCGCTGGAGGGGGCATATTTGAAAAGACGGTGAATAGTGGACGCTTTTTTGCCTGTGAGGTTTTCAATTTTGTTGGCGGCTTTTCCCGTCGGCGCACACACCGCGTATCTTTTCCCCAGTTTATCCAGCAGAAGCAGCAGCCCTATACAGAGAGTGCTTTTCCCTGTGCCCGCGGCGCCGGTTATGACCGTCATGGGATTTTCAACGGCTCTTTTTATGGCTTCTATCTGGTCGGATGAGAATTTTATTTTCACTTCTTCTTCTATTTTTTTCATCAGTTCGGGAAATTTTTTTAACTCCACGGCGGGAAGCTTTATTTTTTCTGCAATTTTTTCGGCGACGGCGTTTTCGGCTTTATAATATTTAGGCAGATAAACCATGTCGTTTTCTATGACGAGGCCATTGCTTGAGAGTATTTCGGATTCGGCGTAGGCGCGGGGTATTTCAAGAAGCCGCGACGAAGAGCGAACGACATCATTGAGATACAGAAAATTATGGCCAGTCTTCTGAAGAATCGCGTTTATGGAAAAATAGATGCCGGCGGCTATTCTCTCGCTGTCCATTTTTCCCACGCCGACATTCCCCGCGATAATTTCCGCTTTTTTGAAACCTATTCCCTTGAAATCGCGTATCAGCCTGTAGGGGTGTCGTTTGATCAGGGATGCCGCCTCTGCGCCGTATTTGAGGTAAATGCGGCTGGCCCACTTCGGCGAAAAACCTATGAGAACGAGTTCTTTGACGCTTGTGTTTATCATAGCCGCGCTTGTTTTTATTTTATCCAGCAGTTTTTCGTTAATGCCTTCCACTTCAAGAAGACGCCCCGGGTTTTCCTCCAGTATTTCCAGAGCTTTGTCTTTGAATTTTTTTACTATTCTCTCGGAGAGCTGTTCGCCCACGCCGTCCACGCAGGCCATCATGAATTTTATAACGCCTTCTTTCTGAAAAGGAAGCTCTCTGTAGAATTCATCAATCTGGAGACTCTCGCCGAATTGGGGGTGGGTGGTTTTTGTGCATCTTGCGCAGATTTTATCACCGGTTTTTATTCCGGGGAGATAGCCGCAGACTTTTGTGTGTTTTTTTCCGTCGGAGTCCACTTCCGCCACTTTCCATCCGGTGTCGGGGTTGGCGTATATTATTGTTTTTACCTCACCGCTCACCTCGGCGTAATTTTTTTCTCTGTCGGTTATGAAATCAAAATCCAGCTGGTCTTTGTCAGAATGTTTATTCATGAAACAACCCTAAAGGATTTTCTGCCGACTTTAACTCCGGTTTACATAATTTTAGTGCGGGGCAGTGTCTGCACAGAGGCCCCGGTTGTTTGGGATAAGATTTGTCAGAGGCGAGGCGCTGGATCAGATTTTCTATTTCCGCGCCGAAAGTTTCGGGATGGGAAGTTTCAAAACTGACCTCGTTCCCGTCGCGAAGATATGAGAGTGTGAAACGGATGTTTCTGTGATGTTTTCTGTAAAGAAGGAAAGATGCGCACACATAGAATTTCATCTGTATGTCTTTTTTCAGTTCTTCTTCGCCTATTTCGTTTCTGCCGGTCTTGTAATCTATTATGTGCAGCGTTTTCGCGTCCTTTCCGGTGACAATGTCCATTCTGTCTATGCGTCCGGTGAGATGCACTTCCCCGTCGTTGTAGAAGGGCAGGTCAAACATTTTTTCAACAGCGTAAATGTTTTCAGGGTTCATTGTTTTCGAGGCGAAGCGGTTCAGGAATATGTCCGCTTCAAAGAAAGAGAGGTCTCCCGTTTCAGGAATCCCCTGAAATTCTTTTTTGCGCGCGTTCGCCGCGGCGTAAAGTTTTTCCATGTCCTGAGAGCTGCCGCAGGCAATCAGCGATTTGCTGTAATCTTCTATAACGGCGTGTATGTAAGAGCCGAAGCGCGTCGCCTGCGTTTCCTCTTGAAAGATGCCTTCGCCGTAAGCGTAATAGTAGCGGCGGGGGCATTGAAGATACATCCGCAGTTTTGAAGCGGAAACGCTTTTAAGCTCCACCTGTTTGATGTCCGTCGTCATTTTTCAATTTTATAAAAAAACGGCGGAAATTGACAGTTTTATTCGGGGTCTGTCTTAAGGCGGCGGAGATATCCGTTTCGGAGTTTATTTGATAAAATGAAAATATGGGAAATCAAAAGTGTGAACTTTGCGGCGGGAAGGCAGGGCATTATTCTTCAGCGGCGCATTATTTTATATGCGAAAACTGCGACTTCGTGTTCCTCGACAGGGCGCGCCTTGTTTCCCCGGCGGAGGAAAAAGAGCGATATCTCAAACACAGAAACAGCGCCGGTGATGCCCTTTACACGGGAATGCTTGATGAATTCATAAAGACATGTGTTGCGCCTTTCGCGCCCGACGGAGCGTTTGTGCTGGATTACGGTTCGGGCCCTGAGCCTGTTCTGGCGGGGCGTTTAGAGAAAATGGGATATAAAGTTGACCCGTATGACCCTTTTTTCTCGCCGCAAAAAAAATTTGAATCTGAAAAATACGATGCCGTGACGGCTGTGGAGGTTGTCGAGCACATGAAAAACCCGTTAGCGGAGATGAAAATCATAGCGGATATTTTAAAGCCGAGCGGAATTTTCGCAGGGAGAACGATGTTTCTGCCGCCGGAAGAAAAAGATTTCGAGGCCTGGTGGTACCGTTTTGATATCACTCACATTTCATTTTATTCGCCTAGTTCGCTGTCTTATATAGCGGCGGCATCCGCCATGGAGCTTATTCTGACCGAACGGCCCTGCTTTTTTACTATGAAGAAAAATGGCTAAATTAAAAATAATAAGCTGGAATGTAAACGGCATACGCGCTGCGGCAAGAAAGGGTTTTCTGCGCTGGATAGATGATGAGAAGCCCGATATTCTCTGCCTTCAGGAAATAAAGGCTGCGGAAAATCAGCTGACTGAGGATATAAGAAAACCCCGGAATTACAATGTTATATGGAATCCCGCTCTCCGCGCGGGGTATTCGGGCACGGCGCTTTTCTCCCGCCTTAAATTGCCGCGGACGGAGAAAAAGCTGGGTGTTAAGATTTACGATGACGAGGGGAGGACAATTATTGCTGATTTCGGGGATTTTGTGCTTATAAACGGCTATTACCCTAATGGAAGAGACGATCTCTCGCGTGTCCCTTTCAAACTCCGCTATTATGATGAGATAATAAAAACGGCTTCAAAACTTGTTTCAGGCGGAAAAAATGTTGTTTTGACAGGGGATTTCAACACGGCTCACAGGGAGATAGATCTCGCCCGGCCCCGTCAGAACGTAAATAACACGGGCTTTCTCCCTGAAGAGAGAGCAAAGATAGACGAACTTATAAAAGCGGGTTTCACGGACACCTACAGGAATTTCCATAGCGGATCAGGAAATTACAGCTGGTGGTCTTACAGAGGCCGGGCGCGGGAAAAAAATGTGGGCTGGCGCTTGGACTACTTTTTTGTCAATAAGAGTTTTCTGGAATCAATTGAGGATTCATATATGCTTCCTCTTGTTCAGGGAAGCGATCATTGTCCTATTGTCCTTATAGTAAGGACTTAGCGGTCATTACCATGAGAAAAAGAGATTATATGTAAAAAAACAGGCGAAACCGGATTTTGTCCGGTTTCGCCTTGTTTAAATTAAGGATTAGAAAAGTTATTAGGCTTTGCCGACTATTCTGAAAACCTTTGTTCCGCACACGGGGCACACGCCTTTGAGCGCTTTCATGCCGTTTTTCATGATCACTTCTTCCGCGTCTTTGATCTCAACATTTTTCTTGCATTTCATGCATCTTCCTTCTGCCATTTTGTTTACCTCCGCTAAAATTTCTAACTTAAACAAATTTCAATTGGTATTGTAGATAATAAAGAAGACGAAGGCAATGAGGAAAGGCGCTATTATTATACACAGCCTCACTTGATGTCAATTGAAGCGCCTGCAATTAGGTGGATATGTCTAATGTCAAGACCTGACCCCAGAACAAATTATACATTTTGAGGACGATTTTATACAATTTCAATAATATGAGCAGAAAATTTCACATTAAGTTTATTCTTGCACTGTCTTGCGCGGCGCTGTGCTTTGAGACGGCACGCCCCGGCGCACTTTCAGCTTTTGCGGCAGGGGTGAGTGTTCAGAACACTGGTGGCGGTATTCTGGAATGTTCGGTGGAAAACGCCCCGCTTGAAATTACACGCGCGGGGGGCTTTGACCTTGTGAGAAGCCCCGGCTGCGCTGAGAGCTTCACGCGCGGAGAGGCGGCTCTGCCTGTCAGACATTTTTTTGTCGCTTTGGGCGGCGCGGCAGCCGTAAGCTCTGTTGAGATTGTCAGCGTTGAAAAAGCGCCTCTTGCGGGTGTTTTCAAGGTGAGGGCTGTCGGTCTTCCAAGACCCATAAGCGCGGGCGCCTCAAAAAGCGTCCGTCACGGCGGACTTTCAGCAACGGCGGCGAGCGCATCTACGGCAAGGTCAGAATTGCTGAAATTAAATTCCGTTCAGGAGCGGGGAGGGAGTTATTTTGCCGCTTTCACTCTTAAAGCCGCGGAATATGACGTTTCCGCCGGAAAGCTTACTCACATTAAAAAGGTTGTCTTCAGAATAAAACTTGAAGGCGGTGTTTCCGCCGCTCCCGGCGCTTCCACTTCCGGCGACAGGCGTTTTGTTTCGTCTTTTGCAGCGGCCGAGAGAACTTTTCCGGCTGTTCCGGCTGCCCCCGCGGGCTATCTTCTTATAACAAACGACGCTCTTATGGCTTCGTTCCAACCGCTTCTTGACAGTCATTCATCCGTGTTTAATTGCTCCACCATAACGCTTGCTGATATAAATATTTCTTATACGGGTGATGATTTACAGGCGAAAATAAAAGCGTGCATAAAGGATTTTCACGATAACAGCAATGTCAGATATGTGCTTCTCGGCGGCGACACCGGTATAATACCCGCCAGAGGTGTTTATGCCAAAGTGTCGGGCGAAGTTCTTGAAAGAAAAGCTTTGGGCGATTATGAAGACAGCAATATTCCATGCGACCTTTACTATGCCGACACTTCTACTGCAAGCTGGGATAATAACGGCAACGGCGTGTATGGTGAATGGACGGACGGTGTCAATTTTATGCCCGGCGTTAATATAGGGCGGGCTCCGGTGAGCAGCGCCGAAGAAGCGGAGAACTTTGTCAGAAAGGCCATCTATTATCCGCTGAGAAACAATTTCAGAGAGCTTCTTATCGCGGATTGGCTGATTGACTATAGTTTGGACGGTAAGGACCTTATGACAGGAGCAGGGAAAGTCAAGGATCAGACACCCTCAGATGACTTTGATATTGGTGAGATGTACACCAGCGCGGGGACGCTTTCACCGGCCGCCGCCATAAACGAGATAAATAAAGGAATAGATTTTCTGAATCATTCCGGTCACGGCTACCATAATCTGCTTGACCCTGTGTTTAACAATTCAAATGTTTCTTCACTTTCCAACACAAAGCCCTTTGTTGTTTCATCTATAGGCTGTTATGCGGGAGCTTTTGACTATAATGACTGCGTAGGCGAATATTTTGTAAAGGGCTCCTGCGGCGGCAGCGCTTTTATAGGAAATTCCCGCTACGGCTGGTTTGATCAATATGATGCGACAAAATACAGCGGTGAGTTTATGGTCGCTTTTTATAACGCTTTATTTAATTCGGGAATGAAACGTATAGGGGAAGTTTTCGCGAAAAGCAAAATAGATTTTATCGTACCGGCCGCGGATTTGGCCGATCCCTATAACCCCTACAGATGGATAGAGTATTCGCTGAATCTTCTGGGGGATCCCGCGATGGTTCTTCCTGTGGAAAAGCAGTTGGATGTTGTTTCTTCCGTTCCGAATGTTTCAAGCGCGAGCGTGGTGATTCCGGGAGCCGGCAATGAGCTTGTTGTTGAGCTTAAAAACCTTAAATCAACGGACACTTTGAATGTGAGCGCCGTTATCAGCACGGAGGATTCTTATGTGACGCTTTTATCAAGTTGTGCTTATTACGGCGATCTGGGCCCGTTTGTGAGCAGTTCAAATGTTTCGTCTCCCTTCGTGTTCCGTGTTTCAGAGCTCTGCCCCTGCGAACACATAATAAAATTTGATCTTCTGGTAAACACCACAGATTACACATTTTACCGCAGGGTATCTGTAGCTGTTTCGCGGACGGCTCCGGGTCTGACAATGGTTTACTGCTGGCCCAACCCCGTTCGTTCGGGAAGCATATATATATCAAACATTCCGCTCGATTCCCGCCCTGTTGTGAGCATATATAATATTGCCGGCGAGGAAGTGGCGCTTTTGAGCGAAGGTTCGGGCATAATAAATCTTGATTCTTCCATGAGGGCAGAATGGGATCTTAAAAACAGATACGGCCGTCCCGCGGCTTCGGGGGTGTATTATTATTTTCTCAGGTCGCGCGTCGGCCTAAGCCGTGGCAAAATAGCCCTCATCAAATAAAAATAACAGAGCCGGTTCCGGTTTCTTGACAAGTGTTGCCTAATGGCTTACAATTATGGCATATGGCTTAGGCAACAAGGGGGCTTTAATGGGTATTATTAAAGGTGTTATAAAAGAGGAATATGAGAGGCTCAATAGGCTTATGCGTGTGTATCAAAAGGAAATAAAAAAATATTCTAAAGGCTCTATTTCTATAAAACGAAGAAGGGCCCGTCACTATGCTTATTTAGCTTATTGGAGTGAGGGAAGAGCGCATTTTCAATATCTGGGGCAGCCTTCGTCGGATAAAGTAAAAAAAATAGCAAATCAAATAAAAGCACGGCAAAAGTATGAATCTTTATTGAAAGAAACCAAGTTGTATTTTAAAGAGGTTTCAAAGGTAATTCATGGAAAGAGAATCTAAATTTTTTTTCAAAATTTTAAAAGCCTTACAAAAGGAGGATGTGCTGAGTGATGTTATATTGATTGGCAGTTGGACGCACCATTTTTATCGCATACAGTTTAAAGACAGTACAAAAATTCCTGAGGTAAGAACCCTTGATATTGATTTTCTTGTTCCCAACCCGCCGAAGATAAAAAAGGATGTTAATGTTCATGAGATACTGGAGAAACAACAATTTACAATCACGAGGAGTTACCCTACGGGATATACAAAATATCAAAATCCGAAATTGGATGTAGAGTTTTTGATTCCTGAATTCGGCCGAGAAAAAAAGCCCGGGCAGGTCAGTATAGATAAGTTACACATTGAGGCAAATAAAATCAGGATGTTAGCGTTTCTGCAGGATTACACAATAATCGTTACAGACAGGAAAAACAACGAACCGGCGGCTTACGCTCTTCACAAATTTATTGTGGCGCAAAGAAGAGTTAATCCCGCAAAAAAGGAAAAAGATTTAAATGCTGCGCGGGAAATAGCAAAATTTCTTTTAAATAATTCAAACCAGAAAAAAAGATTGGAATATATATTTGATGAAATTCCTCATGGTTGGCAAAAGAAAATAATAAATAGTGTAGAGAAAAATATGCCGGAATTATATACTTTTTTAAAAACTTAAAAAATATAGCCGGGATTTAATGTTTAAGAATTGATTTTTATCACCGAAGGATAGAATTGCTGATTGTTCAGCCGAAGATACGGAGGAGATCGGCGCGGGTGGCCGCCAGCATTATAAAAAGTATGAAAACCAGTCCTATGGTCTGCATGATACCGTAAGCTTTTTCCGACGGAAATTTTTTTGTGATGCCTTCCCACGCGAATATGAGCACGTGCCCGCCGTCAAGAATGGGAATGGGAAACAGATTTATCAGCCCGAGGTTGAGGCTCAGCAGTGCCACAAGTTCAAAAAACGCGATCCAGCCCTGTTTGAGAGTGTCTTTCATTATTGAGGCTATGCCCACGGGGCCCGTGACCTCCGCTTTGACTTTTCCCGTTATGGTCATTATTAGAAATTTGGCGGTCATTATGACAATTCCGGCGCTTCGCTCACCCGCGCTCAGAAAAGCTTTGTGGGGCGCGATCGGGGCTCTCGTGTAAGGCGCTGTTATACCAATAAGCCCCGAGCCTGTTCGTTTGTCAAGACGGGGCGTTATTTTTTTTGTTAAACGTTCACCGTCTCTTTCAATGATGAAAAGCAGTTCCTTGCCCGCGCTGGGGTGAATGGCCTCTGTGAGGTCTTCCCACTTTTCCATGGAACGGCCGTTTATGGAAATTATGCTGTCGCCCTGTTTAAGTCCGGCGCTTTCGGCGGCGGATCCGCCAATTATATTTCCGGCTTTTGACAGGTTCTGCATAATAAGTTTTCCGCCTGCCCATGTTGTGATAAACAGTATGATAAAACCGAGAACGAAATTCCCCGCGGGGCCGGCTGTGACGACAAAAATTCTTTTCAGCGGGCTTTTTGAGAAAAATCCGTCGGGGGAGGATTCCTTTTTCTCAAAAGGATGTTCGCCTCTCATTTTAACATAACCGCCGAGAGGTATGAGCGATATAAGAAATTCGGTTTCTCTTTTTATTTTGAGGAGAACCGGCCCGAAGCCGAGCGAGAATTTTTCAACATAAACGCCTATAATCCTTGCGGCGGCGTAATGGCCGAACTCGTGTATAATTATAACAAGGCTGATGGCCAATAGTATATAAATTGAATGAAGGATGTTAACGGGTGTAAAAATGCCCGCAAGCAGCGTTAGTAAATAATCAATATTCATTTTATAAGTTTCTCCGCGTGTTCCTTTGCCCATTTTTCAACACGCAGCACATTGGGGATATTGTAGCGCATTTCCGGCGTTTCAGAAAGGGTTTTCTTTATGATACGGGCGATTTGCGCGAATGGGATGCGTTTGAGAAGAAAGGCGTTTACGGCCGTTTCGTTCGCGCCGACGAGCGCGGCGGGATAAAGGCCTCCCTTTTTGCCCGCCTCAAGAGCGAGCTTAAAACATATGAATTTTTCGGCGGGATATTTTTCAAGCGACAGAGTCATATCTGAAAAATCCATAAAATTGCGCAGCTTCTTTTTTTCAGGATAATGAAGAGCGTAGCTTATGGGTATTTTCATATCGGGAGCCGAAAGATATGCTGAAACGCTGCCGTCGGAAAATTCAATCATGCCGTGTATCATGGCCTTCGGGTGTAGCAGCACCTTGATTCTGGAAAAATCCATAGCGAAAAGGTGATGAGCTTCAATCACTTCAATGCCCTTGTTCATTCCGGTGGATGAATCAACGGTTATTTTTTTGCCCATTTTCCACACGGGGTGGGCGAGTATGAATTCCGGCGTGATTTTTTTCCGTCCCGCGCGCAGAATGGAGCCGCCGGAGGCGGTTATATATATTTTTTCGGGCGGCACTTTTGAATTTTCCATGCACTGGAAAATGGCGCTGTGTTCGGAATCCACGGGCAGTATTTTTCCGCCGTGTTTTTTTGCGGCTGCGCTTAAAATGTCTCCCGCCATGACGATAGGTTCTTTGTTGGCCACGGCGACGGTTTTACCCATGGAAAGCGCGTTTAATATAGGAATGAGAGCGGAGCTTCCGGATGAGCCCGCAAGAACAAGATCTATTTTTTTGTCCGAGCAAAGAGAGCTCAATTCTTCAGGGGGAAGTATTTTTGTCGGACCCATGACTCTTCTGCCGTATTTTTTAAAGGCCGCGGCATCTGTTATGCATGCTTTTTCCGGCCTGATTTTTTTCAGCTGTTTTGTAAAAAGAGAGGTGTTGGAATGGGCGGACATTGAAACTATTCTAAAATTCCGCGACCGGCGCAGCACATCAATTGCCTGCCGTCCTATGGAGCCGGTTGCACCCATAAGGCAGATATTTTTTTTGGGAGTTTTTCTCATCGTATGAAGATGACAATGTAATAGTAAAGAAGCGGCGCGGCCGTCAGAAGGCTGTCAATTCTGTCATAAGCTCCGCCGTGACCGGGAAACATATTTCCGCTGTCCTTAACAAGGCCGGCGCGCTTGACCATGGATTCCACAAGGTCCCCTATCTGTCCGGCGACGCCCACAATTAACCCCATAACAATAAGATCTACGCAGTTAAGAAATTTTATTCCCGCGACGGCCCTCCAGAGAAACGCGAAAGCTACTCCGGCAATCACGCCGGCGCTGAAACCGACGACGGTTTTTTTGGGGCTTATTGTTTTGGCAAGTTTTTTTCTGCCGTATTTTGATCCCGCGACATAAGCCGCGGTGTCAACAATCCACACGCCCCCGATAAGCATTAAAAAATATTCTCTGCCTAAAGGGGCTATGTCTCTCAGCAGTATAAAATAGCTTCCGAGCCAGGGAATCATGAATATTCCCGCCAGAGACACCCCCAGAGATTCAATAAAATAGCGTATATTTTTGCTGAAAAGATGACCGAGAAGAAGAAGGCCGAGTGAAAAAGTCAGCACAAAAGCGGGTATTCCTTTCTGGGTTGAAAGAAGCATTTCCGAGGAGCGCAGATAAGCCGAGGCAAGTATTAAAAAACCCGCGGGAAGGCAAATCGCTTTTTGGGGCGACATTTGCGTCGTTGAGACAATGCTGTAAAACTCATACTGGGCAATCATCAGAACAGCCGAAGCAATGATGAAAAAAGGCAGAGTCCCGACCCATATAAAAGCCAGAACGACGGGTATTACCACCGCGGCCGTTAGAAGTCTCTGTTTCATCAATATCCCCCGAAGCGCCTGTTTCTGGCGGAAAAAGTTTTAATGGCTTTTTCTATCTCGTTTTTTCCGAAATCCGGCCAGAGAGTGTCTGTGAAATATAACTCCGAATAAGCCGCCTGATAAAGGAGAAAATTAGACAGGCGCATTTCTCCCGAGCTGCGTATAATGATATCCGGATCGGGCATATCTTTTGTGTCCAGCGCCTCCGCAAAAGCCTTTTCAATATCTCCCTTAGGCGGGGAGGACAGAAGTTTTTTAACGGCTCTGGCCATTTCGTCTCTGGCGCCGTAGTTGAGAGCGAGAGTGAGGGTGAGTTTGTCCATATTCCGGGTGGCTTTTTTGAGAGCCTTTATTTTTTTCACAAGGCCTTCCGGCAGGGCGGACAGGTCTCCTATGGCGTTGAATTTTATGCCGTTTTTCAGCATGTTTTTTTTCTCACCTGCAAGATAGTGTCCGAGAAGCGAAAAGAGAAATTTTATTTCTGCTTTGCTTCTCTTCCAGTTTTCGGTTGAAAAGGCATAAAGGGTGAGATAGCTTATTCCCAGCTCCCTGCAGGCCTCCACCGTGCGCCGGACGGCTTCCGCTCCGGCGGCGTGGCCTTTCATGCGGGGGAGTTTTTTTTCTTTTGCCCAGCGGCCGTTGCCGTCCATTATTATGGCTATGTGACGAGGGGTGTTTATCATTCCGACATTATTTCTTTTTCTTTTTTCGTGCGTATTTCGTCAATAGTTTTCATGAGACTATCAACACTTTTCTGCAATTCTTTTTCCACGCCGTGCCGCACGTCTTTTGTAATTTCCTTTTCTTTCTCCTGCTCGGCGAGGTCGTTTAATTTTTTGTGGCGGAGATTCCGCACACTCACCTTGTATTCTTCGCAGACGCTGCCCACTATTTTTGAAACCTGTTTCCTTCTTTCTCCTGTCATCGGAGGCATGTTAAGACGCACGATGTTTCCCGCTATCTGAGGCGTGAAACCTATATTGGCTTTTAAAATGGCGTTGGATATCGGCTGTGTCATTTTGACGTCCCACGGATGGATTTCTATGGTTTTCGGATTGGGCACGTTGATGGCGGCGCAGCTTTTGATGGGGGAGTCCTGACCGTAATAAGTGACCCTTACGCTGTCCAGAATACCTTCCGAAGCGCGCGAAGTTCTTATTTTTCCGAGTTCCTCTTTCAGATTTACAATAATTTTTTCAGCATTTTTCTGAAATTCAAGCATATTGTTTTCCTCCTTTATAAACCAGCGTGCCGGGGCATTTCCCGCTCACCGCTTTTTTTATATTGCCCGGCTTGAAAATATTACACACCATAAATTTTATATTTGAGTTTGCCAGCATTGTCAGAGCCGTTCTGTCGCAGACGAGCGGATTTTTTATGACAGCTTCTTCGTAGGAAAGGGTTTTGAAAAACACGGCCTTTTTGTTTTTCAGGGGGTCATCGGAATAGATGCCGTTCACCTTCGTGGCTTTAATTAAAATATCCGCGCCGAGTTCAAGCGCGCGCAGCGCCGCGGCGGAATCCGTTGTCACAAAAGGATTCCCCGTGCCGCCGGCGACGATAACGTGTTCGCCCGCGCGCAGAGCCATAAGAGCCGCTTCAGGAGTATAGGGGAGGGCTATTTTTTCAATATTCAGAGCGCTGAATAAACGGCAGCGTATACCTTTTTTTGACAGAGCGTGTTTCAGGCATACGGAATTATACACGGTTGAAAGCATTCCCAGATAATCAGACTCCGCCTTGTCGTAACCGCGTTCTTTAAGCGATTGCCCGCGGAGAATGTTCCCGCCGCCGGTAACAATAACAAAGGATTCTTTTCCGGCAGAGGCTATTTCCGAAGAGAGATAAGAAATTTTTTCTTCGTCAAGAGGGTTTTCGCCGCCGCCAAAGGCTTCTCCGCTCACCTTTAAAACAATTACGCGACGGCGTGTTTTTTTTTGCGTCCTTTTTTGTTCAGACGGGCTCACTGACCGATTTCGTATCTCGTAAAGCGGTTTATTTTTACAGCTTCGCCG
>SWCC01006720.1_pt1 | contig 17679 bp, 13 predicted proteins | sample 4692971 | NCBI WGS metagenome assembly SWCC01 (sample SAMN10267277, study PRJNA491770) | bioreactor metagenome | isolation source: DHS bioreactor inoculated with subseafloor sediment | place: Japan: off Shimokita Peninsula | collected 2006-08 | reverse complement strand
ACGAGGGCTTCGGCGGGATTCTTGCCGTAGGCATGGGCTCATCCCGTCTGCCGCGCCTCGTGCGAGTTGCATGGGCTCCGGAGGGCGCTAAGCAGACCGTCGCGCTCGTGGGCAAGGGCATCACCTTTGACACCGGAGGGATCTCGCTCAAGCCCTCCAAGTCGATGGAAACCATGAAGTCTGACATGTCAGGCTCCGCAGCTGTCCTCCACACAGTGCTTGCGGCGGCGCGCGCCAACCTGCCCATCGCCGTCACCGGCTGGCTGTGTATCGCCGAGAATATGCCGTCTGCAACCGCTCAGCGCCCCTCCGACATCATCCGGATCTACGGCGGCAAGACCGTCGAGGTACTCAACACGGACGCCGAGGGCCGCTTGGTGCTCGCAGACGGCCTCGTGAGGGCGATCGAGGAGAACCCCGACGTTGTCATCGATGTCGCTACCCTCACGGGAGCGCAGGGAATTGCCTTGGGCAAACGCACGTCGGGAGTCATGGGGTCTGCGGACCTGCAAGCGGAAATCGTTGCAGCTGCCGACGCCATCGACGAGGACATGTGGCCGATGCCACTGCGCGACTACTTGCTCGACATGGTGACCTCCAAGATTGCCGACCTCAAGAACGTGGGAGACAACAGCGGGGCTGCGGGAATGCTGAGCGCCGGCATGTTCCTCAAGCAGTTCACTGGGGACGCGACGTGGGTTCACCTCGACATCGCGCGCCCGGCCTTCAACGAGGACGCCGCGTATGGTTACACGACTCCTGGTGCAACTGGCGCCGCGGTGCGCACGCTGTTCGAGTTCCTCGAGCGTCGCGCAAACTCCTAACAACGAGCGCGACGGCCTCCCCTGCGACGGGGCGGTGGTCGCGCAGTCCGCTAAATCTGGCGGTGCTTCTCGTTCCACTCACGCATGCGGGACGGATAACCCGACAGGTTCACGTCGAATACCGGAACGCCGAGGTCTTTGCCCACCTTGCGCGCGGCAGGAGCGTCCGGGACCTTGCGACGTGTCCATTCGCCCGTACTTGCGACCACAACGAGAGTGGTCTGGGTCACGCGGGTCGCGGGCTCGATGAAAGCCTCGCAGCCCTCCTTGCCCGCGACAAAGGCGCGAAAGTGCTGCATCGTCGCGGACTGTGCCTCTCGCGACGACGTGCCAGTTGGCGCGCTTGCAGGCGCCCCGCGACCAAAAATACGTCCGAAGAAACTCATGTCTCTTAGCGTAACCATGCGTCGAGCGGTTCGCTCCCACTGCGACAAATGGCAAGATGGGAGGTCACTGCTTCCTCACAAGGAGAATCTACTGCCGTGACCGAGTCAACCCCCACGTCGTTTGATGTCCTCATTCTCGGCGGAGGCTCTGGTGGCTACGCTGCTGCCCTGCGCGCTTCGCAACTTGGAATGACCGTAGGACTCGTCGAAGAGTCCAAAGTCGGAGGCACGTGCCTCCACAACGGTTGCATCCCCACCAAGGCGCTCCTGCACGCCGCTGAAGTCGCCGACGAGGCGCGTCACGGGCCGTCTATCGGCGTGCTGTCCGAGTTCAAGGGCATCGACATGCCCGCCGTGAATGCGTACAAGCAAGGTGTCATCGACCGCCTGTACAAGGGCCTCCAGGGACTCGTGAAGTCCCGCAAGGTCACCATGATCGACGGCCACGGCACCCTTGTTGGTCCCGACGCAATCGAGGTGCGCGGCGTCAGATACACGGGAAAGAACATCGTGCTAGGCACAGGCTCCTATGCTCGCAGCCTGCCTGGCCTTGAGATCGGCGGCAGGGTCATGACGTCCGACCAGGCGCTCGAGATGGACTGGGTGCCGCAGACGGCGATCGTGCTTGGCGGCGGCGTCATCGGCGTCGAGTTTGCCTCCGTGTGGACCTCCTTTGGCACCAAGGTCACTGTGGTCGAAGCTCTCCCTCACCTCGCCCCCAATGAGGACGAGGCTCTGAGCAAGGGCCTAGAGCGTGCGTTCCGCAAGCGCGGCATCGACTTCTCCTTGGGTGTGCGGTTCTCTGGCGTGACTCAAACTGACGAGGGCGTCACCGTCACCTTGGAAGACGGCAAGACGTTGTCGGCCGATGTTCTTCTGGTCGCAGTCGGCCGCGGGCCTCGTACATCGGGCCTCGGATTCGAGGAACAGGGCGTTCGCGTGGATCGGGGCTTTGTACTCACCGACGAACGCCTCCACACTGGCATCGCGAACATCTATGCGGTGGGTGACATCGTCCCAGGCCTGCAGCTTGCACACCGCGGCTTCCAGCAAGGCATCTTTGTTGCCGAACAGATTGCGGGGCTCAATCCCGCGCTCATTGTCGAGTCGAACATCCCCCGCGTCACCTATTGCGAGCCGGAGTTGGCGTCGGTGGGGGTCACAGAGGCGAAGGCCAGGGAGATTCACGGCGACGACAACGTGGTCGCCCTCGAATACAACCTTGGCGGCAATGGCAAGAGCCAGATCCTTGGCACCGCGGGCTTCGTGAAGCTCGTCCGCGTCAAGGATGGACCCGTCGTCGGCATTCATATGATCGGCTCACGTGTTGGTGAGCAGATCGGCGAAGCCCAACTCATCGTCAGTTGGGAGGCTCATCCCGAGGATGTCGCCCCCCTCCTTCACGCGCACCCCACCCAAAACGAATCGCTCGGCGAGGCCCACCTGGCCCTTGCCGGCAAGCCGCTTCACTCGCACGACTAGGCCTCGAGGAGACACACAACATGAGCACCGATGTCACGCTTCCAGCATTGGGTGAGTCCGTCACCGAGGGCACAGTCACTCGCTGGCTGAAGTCCGTCGGCGACACGATCGCCGCCGACGAACCTTTACTCGAGGTATCGACCGACAAGGTCGACACCGAGATCCCCGCACCCGCAGGTGGAGTCCTGCTCGAGATCCTCGTTGGCGAAGACGAGACTGTCGATGTGGGCACCGTTGTTGCGCGCATCGGCGAGGCTTCCGAGGCCGGCGCCCCAGCATCCGCGCCAGTAGCCGACGCTCCCGTTGAGGCCGCGCCTGCTCCTGTTGAGGCCGCGCCTGCTCCTGTCGAGGAAGCACCTGCTCCCGTTGAGGCCGCACCTGCTCCCGTTGAGGCCGCACCTGCTCCCGTTGAGGCCGCGCCCGCTCCCGTTGAGGCCGCGCCTGCCGCAGCATCGGCTCCGGCGCCAAGCGACGCCACCGATGTGTTGCTTCCCGCGCTGGGCGAATCGGTCACGGAAGGCACTGTGACGCGTTGGCTCAAGGCCGTCGGTGACACGATCGCGGCGGATGAGCCTTTGCTCGAGGTATCGACCGACAAGGTCGACACCGAGATCCCTGCACCCGCTGCTGGCACTCTGCTCGAGATCCTCGTTGGCGAAGACGAGACAGTGAACGTAGGGACAGTGGTGGCTCGAATTGGTTCGGGCACCCCCGCCACGTCCGCACCTGCTCCCGCTGCCGCACCGGCACCTGTTGCAGCTCCCGAAGCCCCCGTCGCCGAAGCCCCCGTCGCCGAGGCACCCGTGGCGGTTGCCCCAGAGGCACCGGCCCCCGCTGCGACACCTGTCGCGACACCCGCTGCGACACCTGTCGCGACACCCGCTGCGACACCTGTTGCGGCATCCGCGCCGAGTGCGGGATCGACGTCCGGATACGTCACGCCGATCGTCCGCAAACTGGCATCCGAGAAGGGCGTCGACCTCGCATCCATCTCAGGCACCGGCGTCGGCGGCAGGATCCGCAAGGAAGACATCATTTCGGCCACTCCGGCCACTCCGGCCATTCCAGCGGCCCCCGAGGCCGTCGCGACCGCTCCCGTCGCCGCTGCGCCCAGCGCTGCGCCCAGCGCTGCGCCCAGCGCTGCACCCGCGACACCCGCGACGCCTGCAGCCGACGCCTCGTCGTTGCGAGGCACCACGGTCAAGATGAGCCGCATCAGGAAGATCACTGCCGAGAAGATGCTCGAGTCGCTTCACGGTATGGCGCAGCTCACCTCAATCGTCGAGGTGGATTGCTCGCGTATTTGGACGCTGCGAGCCGCGGCGAAGGAGTCCTTCGAGGCTCGCGAAGGCGCCAAGCTCACCTTCTTGCCGTTCTTCACCAAGGCGGTTGCCGATGCTCTTGTCGAGCACGCGTTCCTCAACGCCTCAGTCGACGGGGACTCGATCGTCTACCACCCGAGCGTCAACCTTTCGCTCGCTGTAGACACCGAGAAGGGCCTCATGTTGCCCACGCTTAGGGACGCGGACAGCAAGTCGCTCGCAGATCACGCGCGCGGCATTGCTGACCTGGCCTCCCGTGCTCGCTCCGGCGGCCTCAAGGCCGATGAGATCAGCGGCGGCACGTTCTCGATCACCAACACGGGATCGGGAGGCACCCTGCTCGACACCCCCATCATCCCCGCGCCTCAAGTGGGAATCCTCGCCACCACCATCATCGAGAAGCGCGTGGTTGTCAGCAAGGGTCCCCAAGGTGAAGACGTGCTCTCGATCAAGCCGATGTGCTATTTGCCCCTCAGCTATGACCACCGCATCGTCGATGGCGCAGACGCGGCGCGTTTCCTCCAGACGGTCAAGGCGCGTATCGAGGCCGGCGCGTTCGAAGCAGAGTTGGGCTTGTAAAGCATGCGCGTCGTGGTCTCCGGGGCGTCTGGGCTGATTGGCTCGGCGCTTACGGAGTCCCTGCGCGCTGACGGCCACACGGTGGTCGCCCTTGTCCGCAGGGAATCGCGGAACGCACATGAGTCCTCGTGGGATCCCACGACGGGTCGCATCGACGACGCTGAAATCGCCTCCGCCGATGCTGTGGTCAACCTTGCAGGGGCATCCATCGGTGACAAGCGGCTCACGCAGAGTTATCAGAAGGTCGTGCTCTCGTCACGGGTTGACTCCACCACCACGATTGCGAAGGCGATCGCGCGCTCGAACCCGAGCGTCGTGCTTTTGCAGGGGTCGTCGATGGGGTTCTACGGCGACCGCGGCACAGAGCCGCTGACAGAGGAACTGCCCGTGGGCGAGGGGTTTCTTGCAGAGATCTCGAGCCAATGGGAGGCTGCTGCCGCTCCTGCAGTGAACGCCGGTTCGCGCGTCGTCTACCTCCGCACGGGACTTGTGCTCGCGCCGCACGGAGGTTTTGCGAAACGGCTTCTCCCCCTCGCGGGACGAGGGCTCATTGGGGCCCTAGGCAAGGCGACCTCGCTGCAATCGTGGATCTCTCTCGTCGACGAGGTGCGCGCCATGCGCTTCCTCATCGAAAGCGAACACCAAGGTCCCGTCAACCTCGTGGCACCACACGCGGTGTCAAGTGCGCAGCTAGTGGAGGCCATCGCGAACGCCCATGGACGCCGAGCGGGAATCCCTGTGCCGTCGTGGGTGCTTCAGATCGTGGTGGGTCCCGCTGCAGACGATTTGTTAGCGTCGCAGAACGGAGTGCCCGGCGCCCTGACACGCTTGGGCTTCGAGTGGACACACTCAACAATCGCTGCAGCGGCGGAGTACGTGGCACAGCGGTAGTCACGACCCGCCGGGGCCTCAGGTTGTCTGCGCATCGCTCACAAGCCAACCGGTCCCATCGACCCACGTCAGGGAGAGATCCACCGTTTGTTCATACCCGTCGTATTGCGTCGACTCCCCGCCTGTCGTGACAACGTGTGGGCTGAGGCGATAGCGCACCTTGACCACGGCGTCGTCACCGTCTCTTGGCGGGCCAACATCAGCACCGCTGACACGGACCGACTCCTCAACAGACCCTTCGAGACCATCGACTGAGAGGTCGCCCTGCTGCAGCGCCGCTGCCGTCGACTCCGCGTCGGCGCGCGCGGCCGAACCCTCGACAGTTAACGAGATAAGCCCATCGCCATCTCCCTGGGAAAGCGCCGCGAAGCGCGACATCGTGAGCTGAGCGGCTACCTCCGTCACAGCCTGGGCCTGTTCGACACCGGAGTCGTTGCCTGCCGTAGGGGACGCAAAGGGGCCCGTATGTGTCACCCAGGCCCCGCCTGCAACGACCCCACCAAGGACGACGATGACGGCGAGCCCCACCGCAGTCCGCCTGAGGGCACGAGTTGCCGTGAGGCGCCGCCGCCACCAACGCGACTCGTACAAGGGCACAGCACCCTCGTTGGGCTTTCGGGAAGAAGACGTGGCCGCACGGCGTAAGGCCGTGGCGACACCAGTGGTGGGTAGCTGCACCTCTTCAGGTGCTGCACACGACGCGAGTGCATGCACCACCATGGCGGCGGTGGGCCGTCCAAGCGGATCAGTGTGTGTCATGGGCTCAGACCAGGCGCCAATTCTGTCGGCGTCGGAATCCCTCACCGCGCCAGCTAACAGGCGTCCGAGTGCGGCAACATCGTCGGCAGGTACCGCGTCGTCGTGCCCATCAACCAGCCTCACGAGCCGCACCTCGCCACGTTCCACCACGATCGCGTCGGGATCGAGCGCTCCATGTACAAGACCATTCTTGTGGAGCACAGCGAGCGCCTGGGCCACCGCGATGCCGAGCCACACACACTCCCCTGCCCGGAGCGCGCCCCTCGCATCGAGCACCGTCCTGAGCGTGTCGCTTTCCCTTTGAGGCTCGCTCACTGCAACCTGGTCCCCTCGCGCCAACGTCACACGCAAAGGAACGATCAAAGACGGTGCGCCGATGCGCGTGAGGCTCTCTACACGCGACCGCACGCGGTCAAAGTCTTCTGTTCCACTTCCCACGATGCGCTCCACATGGCGCGCACGGTCCACAGACGTCATGGAACCACAGTGCCGTGTGGCGGGCGCCCGTGGGGGTTATCCACAGGATGGATTCGCTCCCAAGGGGCTAATCCTTAAAAGCACCAGCCCACGGCCACCAGGAGGCGCGGCCCACGTCGGCAATGAGTCCGGGAACCAAGAGTGACCTCACGATGAAGGTATCGACGAGCACTCCAAAGCCCACGATGAACGCGATCTGCGCGAGGAAGATGAGCGGCAGCACTCCCAATGCAGCAAAGGTTGCCGCGAGCACCAGACCAGCCGACGTGATGACCCCTCCCGTCACAGCAAGAGACCTTCGCACTCCGGCACGCGTGCCGTGGCGAAGCGACTCTTCTCGAGTACGGGACATCAGGAAGATCGAATAGTCGACGCCGAGCGCCACGAGGAACACGAATGCGAGCAGCGGTGTGGCTGGGTCCATTCCCGGGAAGTTAAACACGTGGTCAAACACGAGCGACGAGACGCCCAACGATGCCGCGAACGACAGGATATTTGCACCAACAATGAGGGCCGGAGCCACGAGCGACCGCAGAAGGAGCGCGAGCACAAGGAAGATCACAAGAAGAATCACGGGAATGATGATCTTGATGTCGTTATCCGTCGTGAGACGAGTGTCAAGAGATTCAGCAGCCTGTCCGCCAACGAGAGCGCCAGGCGCCTCGGTCTTGAGTGAGGCTCGAATCGCGGCAACCACGTCTTGAGCCTCCCGGGTTGATGCTGCGGCAGCAGTGACGACGTCAATCTCGACTTGACCATTGACCACGATCGGAGGCTCGGGCACGGCACCCCCAGGGGCGCCTTGGGCCACTGCGGGCGTCAGCAGGTATGCCGTGTCGACACCGGGCACAGCGGCAACCGCGGCGAGTGCCGCTTCGGCCTGATCCTCATTGACGATCACGCGGACAGGTGATGTGGCTCCAGCGGCGAAGTGCTCCTCGAGCACAGCAAAGCCGTCAATTGACTCCGTGGGAGTCAAGAACACGTCCTTGTCGCCAAGGCCATCGGCCTTGAGACCGAAGAGTCCCGTTGACATCAAGGCCAAGAGTGCGACAGCGCCGATCCAGACGATGCGTGGACGGGCATCAACACGGCGGGACACCTTGCCCCACACGCCTGCACGGCGCTCCACCGCCTCGATGGACTGGGCATCCTCGTCGTCATCACCCAAATAGCGTGGACGCGCCGGCCAGAAGACACCACGCGCGTGCTCACCCCCGATAAGGAGAAGAGCAGGGAGGAGCGTGAGCGCCGCGAGCAGAGCCGCGGCAATGCCGATGGCGCCCGCAGGTCCGAGCGAAGAGTTCGATTTGAGGTCTGAGAGGAGCAGGACGAGCAAGCCCAAAATCACTGTCCCCGCCGATGCGGCGATGGGCTCGAGTGAGCGCCTCCAGGCGACGGCAATCGCCTCATAAGGACTCTTTCGGTGCAGCAACTCCTCGCGATAGCGCGAGACAAGCAAGAGCGCGTAGTCGGTCGTCGCGCCCACAACGAGGATGAACATGATGCCTTGCGACTGGCCGTTCAGAACGATGACGTCATTCTTGGCGAGCGTGTACACCAGGATGATCGCGGCGGTAAGCGCAATCATGGCGGTCGTAAGCACGAGGAAGGGCAAGACCGGGCTGCGATACACCACCAAGAGGATGACCAGCACGACCGAGAGCGCTACCAAGAGCAAGATTCCGTCGATGCCTGCGAAGGCATTCACGAGGTCCGCGACAATTCCGGCGGCGCCCGTCAGGTATCCAGGCTGAGCAAGTCCGTCGGCGGCCCACGACGTCCGCACCGTCTCCGCGAAAATCTGTCCTACGGAGCTCTCGCCAACGATCTCGCCAAAGACATCTGCACTCACGCTAAAGACGACAAGTGCGGCCTCCCCGTCTTGCGAAACAACTGCCGTCGGCGTGCCTGTGAGGATGTCGCCCACAGTGCGGGAAGACTCGTCGCCAATGAGAGGTTCGGTCACCACCTTGTCGACCCAGGCCTGAATCGCGGGCAGATGCGCTTCCGCTGAGGCATCCTCGATGACGAAAAGACCTGGCACCGCATCGCTCGGGACGAACTGGGCGTGAGCCGTGGCCGCCCTGGTGGACTCTGCCCCGGATGGCAAGAACGCCGAGTTTTGGTTTTCTTGGACGGAGGACAGCACTCCAAACGTTTGGCCGCCCACTCCCCCGATGGCGAGCCACCCGACGATCAAGACAATGACAAAGACCGGCCGCAACCAGGGACGTTTATTCATGTCCCTATCAAACCCGAACTTGGCCCATCCATTCCACAGTTAGCCTGATCCGATGGAGATTGTTGATCTGCTGAATGAGGGGCCTCGCGACTATCGCGAATTGTGGGCTCTCCAACGCGAGATTCATGCCGCCGTTGTCGCCGGCACGCGCCCGGATACTGTCATCCTTGTCGAGCACGCGAACGTCTACACCGCGGGTAAAAGGACTGCAGCATGGGACCGCCCCACCGACGGCAGCGAAGTCATCGATGTCGATCGAGGCGGCCGGATCACGTGGCACGGGCCTGGTCAACTTGTCGCGTATCCCATCCTGAAGCTCCGCGAGCCTGTTGACGTTGTCGCTTACGTGCGCGCCCTCGAACGGGCCATTATGCAGGTCTGTGAAGGCCTGGGGATCGACACCCTGCGCGTCGAGGATCGGTCAGGAGTGTGGCTTCCCGCTGCGGGCGACAAGCGTGAGCGCAAGGTGTGCGCCATCGGGGTGCGCGTTGCGCGAGGCGTCACGATGCACGGGCTGGCTCTCAATTGCAACCCCGACCTCTCCCAGTTCAATCGCATCGTGCCGTGCGGTATCGCCGATGCGGACGTGACCTCGCTTTCGCTTGAGTTGAGTTCAGATGTGACGATCGCCGATGCCTCTCCTCTTGTGGTGGAGGCTCTCGCCATGGCCCTCGCCGACATACGATGGGAGCCATCGCCGGTTGCGTCCCCCAGTCCCCCCGCAACCCCAGTGCCAGCATCCGAGCCGACCAGTGCGTCGGCGCCCGAAACTCAGGAGACCGTGTGACTCTCGCCCCTGAAGGCCGCAAGATGCTTCGCATCGAGGCGCGCAATGCCGAGACTCCTATCGAGCGCAAGCCCTCGTGGATCCGCACTACAGCGACGATGGGGCCCGAATACAACGAACTCAAGTCGCTTGTGAAGACCGGCGGCCTCCACACGGTGTGCGAAGAGGCAGGCTGTCCCAACATCTTCGAATGCTGGGAGGATCGCGAGGCGACGTTCCTCATCGGCGGGTCTCAATGCACCAGACGATGCGACTTCTGCCAGATTGACACCGGCAAGCCGTCGGCCCTCGATCGCGACGAGCCCCGTCGTGTCGCCGAATCCGTCCGCGATATGGGTCTCAAGTATTCGACGGTCACAGGGGTGGCTCGCGACGATCTTCCCGACGGAGGGGCCTGGCTCTACGCCGAGACGGTACGGCAGATTCACGCGCTGAATGGTGGCACGGGCGTCGAGCTCCTCATCCCCGACTTCAATGCCAAGCCCGACCAGTTGGCCGAGGTATTCGCGTCGCGCCCCGAGGTGCTCGCGCACAACGTCGAAACCGTGCCACGCATCTTCAAGACGATTCGCCCCGCCTTTGCGTACGAGCGGTCGCTCTCCGTTCTCACGGCCGCGCAAGCCGATGGATTTGTCACCAAGTCAAACCTCATCCTGGGAATGGGCGAAACGACCGAAGAGGTCGTGCAAGCGCTCCGGGATCTGCACGCGGCGGGCTGCGATCTCCTCACGATCACGCAGTACTTGCGGCCTTCCCCGCGTCACCACCCCGTCGACAGGTGGGTCAGGCCCGAGGAGTTTGTCGAGCTATCGGATGCCGCGGAGGAGATCGGCTTCCTTGGTGTGATGTCTGGACCACTGGTTCGCTCGTCGTACAGGGCTGGCCGCTTGTGGGCTCAGGCAATGGCGCGCAAGGGCCGCGACGTTCCTGAGAACCTTGCCCACCTCACCAAGCCGATGGTTGCCAGGCAAGAAGCATCGGCCCTGCTTGCCCGTTAGACTAGGCAACACTATGGCGACTCCTCCCCCCGCACCCAAGCAGCGCTGGTACAAGACCCTGTGGCAGGCCTATTCGGTCACAGCTCGCACTGACAAGAAGCTTCCCTGGATTCTCGGGGTACTTCTTCTTGTGCCCCTGGGCACTGGAATCGTGATTGCCGTCATGTCGTCCGGGCTTGGTGCCAAGATCTACGCGCCGCTCACCGGATTGATGATGGGCCTTGTCGTCGCACTCTTTGTGTTGACCAGGCGGTTCGAAAAGCAGATGTTTGCGCAGATGGACGGGACTCTCGGGGGATCACTCGCCGTCGCTCAGTCGATGCGCAGGGGATGGCAATTCTCCGATGAGCCTGTGGCCGTGGATGCTAAATCTAGAGCGGTCGTTTTCCAGGGCGTTGGCGACGGCGGCATCGTCTTGCTCGCCGAGGGAGGACGCAACGCCAAGCGCGCAGTCGACACCACCGCGACGAGGCTCAACAAGTTGGCCCCCGGAGTACCCGTCACGTCCATTTATGTGGGTAAGGGCGAGGACGAGGTGCCTCTGCGACGCCTCAACAGGGCGATCAAGGCGACCACGACGAAGAACTTTGGCAGGGGCCTTCGCAAGGGGCTTTCTGCCGCAGACCAGCAGACAGTCAGGGCGCGATTGCGCGCCCTTGGCGGTCCGCAGATCCCCATCCCCAAGGGCATCGATCCCAACCGTGCACGGGCCGACCGCAAGGGCATGCGCGGACGCTGATCAACCCCGGACTGGGTCGAATATCGTGTCGGCCTCCTGGATTCCACCGATGCTTACGCGACCGTCAACGGCGCGCGTGAAGGTGACGTCGTCCCAGTCCATGATCCTGCGCAACCCTCGCGTGACATCGTGATCGAGGTTGCCCACCACCACTGCGAAGGCCCCCACTGCGAGCGCGGCCTCGAGTCCCGCTGGCGAGTCCTCGAAGACGACGCATCGCGCCGGGTCGACGCCAAGGGCGAGTGCAGCAGCCCGAAACCCCTCGGGATCCGGCTTGCCATGGTTCACATCGTCTGCTCCGATGAGTACAAGTGGAGCGGGGAAACCCACGGACTCCAGACGGAGCCTCGCCGCCTCCCGCAACGCTGACGTGACGACCGCCCACCGTTCGGGAGGCAGCGTTCGCGTGGCCTCGATCGCTCCGGCAACCTCGTTCACGTTGTCAAAGCGGCCACTCTCCCACGCCGCGACACGGTTGAACCATTCATCAAAACTCTCGTGTGCTGGCAGAAATCTGCGCAGCGTCGCCGTGCTCGGTGTGCCATGGGCAAAGGTGCACACAGCATGGGGATCAAGCCCAAACCCATTGGCAAACTCGGTCCACATCTGATTGACGGCAGCGGTGGAGTCCACGAGTGTTCCGTCCATATCAAGGAGGACTGCATCGACAACGAAATCTAGGTGAGGCATCACACTAGGTTACCCAGTCTCACTGGCAGGACCTGAGGCTCTGCGCAGGCCGCAAGTCGCCAAGAATCTCGCGCTTCGAAACGCGCTTGTAACACCCGGCAAACCTGGGGGTAACGGCCCAGCGCTAAGTTGGTACTTGCCAGAATGTGGCCGTGCCTATCTCAAGGAGCAATTGCGATGTTCAAGACCGCCGAAGAGGCGCTCGCCTACGTCAAGGATGAGGGCGTCGAGTATATCGATATCCGCTTCTGCGACCTGCCAGGCGTGATGCAGCACTTCAACATTCCTGCCCACCAGTTCACCACAGACGTTTTCACCGATGGTGCGATGTTCGATGGCTCCTCGATCCGCGGATTCCAGGCCATCAACGAGTCCGACATGAAGTTGCTGCCCGACGTGGCAACGGCGTACATCGACCCATTCCGTGTCGCCAAGACGCTCATCATCAACTTCCACATCGTCGATCCGTTTACCAACGAGCCGTATTCCCGCGATCCGCGCAACGTTGCAGCCAAGGCTGAGGCGTACCTCAAGACCACGGGCATCGGCGATACCGCCTTCTTCGCACCCGAGGCTGAGTTCTTCATCTTCGACTCGGTGCGCTTCGCGACCAACCAGCACGAGGGCTATTACCACATCGACTCCTCCGAGGCCGCGTGGAACACTGGAGTCGAGTTCGAAGCAGATGGTAGCCCCAACCGCGGCTACAAGACCCGCGTCAAGGGCGGCTACTTCCCCGTCAGCCCCAATGACCAGTTCGCCGACCTCCGCGACGAGATGTGCACCGTCCTGGGTCAGGTAGGCCTCGACCTTGAGCGCGCGCACCACGAGGTGGGCACCGCGGGCCAGCAAGAGATCAACTACCGCTTCAACACGCTCCTTCACGCCGCAGACGACCTCATGAAGTTCAAGTACATCGTCAAGAATGTCGCGTGGGAAGCGGGCAAGACCGTCACCTTCATGCCGAAGCCGCTCTTCGGAGACAACGGCTCTGGCATGCACGTGCACCAGTCGATCTGGGAAGACGGCAAGCCGCTCTTCTTCGACGAGAAGGGCTACGGGGGCCTGTCAGACATGGCCCGTTGGTACATCGGCGGCATCCTGAAGCACGCTCCTTCGCTGCTCGCGTTCACCAACCCCACGGTCAACTCGTACCACCGCCTTGTGCCCGGCTACGAGGCCCCCGTCAACCTGGTGTACTCGGCACGCAACCGGTCGGCCGCGGTGCGGATCCCCATCACTGGATCGAACCCCAAGGCCAAGCGCATCGAGTTCCGCGCACCTGACTCGTCGGGTAACCCTTACCTCGCCTTCGCCGCGCTGCTCATGGCGGGCCTCGATGGCATCAAGAACCGCATCGAGCCCCCCGCCCCCGTGGACAAGGACCTCTACGAGCTTCCTCCCGAGGAGCACGCCTCGATCCAGCAGGTTCCAGCGTCGCTCGGCGCCGTTCTCGACGCACTCGAGGCCGACCACGCGTTCCTCCTCGAGGGCGGCGTGTTCACGTCCGACCTCATCGAGACGTGGATTGACCTCAAGCGCACACAAGAGATTGACCCCTTGCGCTTCCGTCCGCACCCGCACGAATTCGAGCTGTACTACGACTGCTAAGTCGTGAACTAGTTGGAGTGAAGGGGCCGTCCCATCTGGGGCGGCCCTTTCTTCGTGACCACACCAATTTCTCGGCGCGCTTGCCTTCACGCGGTGCAAGCGCTTACATTGGTCGACGTGACCGCCGCCGAAGCCCTCCTCCACGCATCTCCACCTTCAGAAAAGGGCGAGGATTGGTGGCGTAGCGCGGTCATCTACCAGATCTATCCCCGCTCCTTCGCAGATGCAAACGGTGACGGCATCGGCGACCTGCGCGGCGTCACAGAGCGCCTTAGCCACCTGGTAGACCTTGGGGTCGACGCCGTCTGGTTGTCCCCCTTTTACGCCTCTCCCCAACGAGACGGCGGGTACGACGTGTCCGACTACCGCCAGGTTGACCCTCTCTTTGGCACCCTCGACGACGCCGACACCCTCATCAACGAAGCTCACCGTGTAGGGCTGAGGGTCATTGCGGACATCGTCCCCAACCACACGTCGTCGGAACACGCCTGGTTTAAGTCCGCGCTCGCGAGCGATGCGCACTCGCCGGACCGCGAGAGGTACATGTTTCGGGACGGCGAGGGCGCCCACGGCGAACTGCCACCCAATAATTGGCTCTCTGTTTTCGGTGGCCCCGCGTGGACGCGAGTCAACGAACCGGACGGGCGACAGGGACAGTGGTACCTCCATCTCTTCGATCCCAGTCAGCCCGACCTCAACTGGGACAACGAGGAAGTCAGGGCCGAGTTCGACGACGTCTTGAGATTCTGGATGGATCGAGGCGTGGACGGCCTGAGAGTGGATGTGGCCCATGGGCTCATCAAGGCGCAGGGGCTTCCTGACTACGTCCCGCACGCCGATGGAGGCTCCATGGGAGGTGACGAGGAATCAGCCACCCCGTATTGGGGCCAAGAGGGCGTCCACGAGGTGTGGCGACGTTGGCGGAGCGTACTCGCCGCCTATGGCGCAGACCGGATCCTGGTAGCAGAGGCGTGGATCCACCCTCTCAAGCGAATGGCGAAGTGGGTACGTCCAGACGAGATGCACCAGGCTTTCAACTTCACGTTCCTCGAGTGCCCGTGGGACGCCAAAGCCCTGCACTCTGTGATCGAGGAATCGCTCACGGAGTTCGGTGCGGTGGGCGCGCCGAGCACCTGGGTGATGTCCAATCACGACGTTGTGCGTCATGCGAGCCGCCTCGCAGTCTTCGGCGAGAACCCCCAGGGCCACGGCATCGGCCCCAAATCCGCGCACAAGCCCGACCGGATCGTGGGCCTTCAGCGAGCACGCGCGCTGACGCTGTTGATGCTGGGGCTACCTGGCTCGTCGTATATCTACCAAGGCGAAGAACTCGGACTGCCGGAGCACGTCGAACTCCCTGACGACGCCCGTCAAGACCCCACGTGGCTGCGCACAGACGGCGAACGATATGGACGCGACGGCTGTCGCGTGCCACTCCCGTGGACGGCATCCGAGCCCGCCTTTGGTTTCAGCCGCACGGGACGCACGTGGTTGCCGCAGCCCCGAGAGTGGGCGGAACTTGCGCGAGACGTTCAAGAGGGCAAGGAAGGCTCGACGCTGCAGATGTACACATCCGCCCTCGCACACAGGCGCACCTACGGGCTGGGCTCGGGCACACTCGAGTGGGTCGACTTGGGAGCCGACGTCATTGCCTTCGACAACGCAGGCGTCAGGATCATCGCGAATCTCTCCGCCGTCGTGGTACCGATCGAAGGGCAGGTCATCGCCTCTTCGGCTCCGGTGCACTCCGTGATCCCTCCATCGACGACGGTTTGGGTCACGTTGTAGCGGCGGTTTCACACCCTGGTAGGCCACTATCGATAAAGTACCTCCGTGAGGACTACAACGTCATGACGATTCAAAGAGTGGCCCTACTGGCCGGAGTATCCACCGCGACGGTATCCCGGTCGCTCGCAGGCAAGAGCACGGTTTCCCCCGCGACGCGCGCCAAAGTCGAGGCTGCGGCCAAGGAACTCGGATACGTCGTGTCTTCGGCCGCGTCAAGTCTTGCCTCCGGTAGGACGCGCAACATCGGCGTCGTTGTGCCTTTTCTTGACGGCTGGTTCTACATGCGCGTGCTCAAGGGAGCACACGAGGCCCTCTCCGACGCGGGCTACGACCTCACTCTCTACCACCTCGATCAATCCGCGGCAGGTCCTGGCGGGGCCGCGAACCCTCGCAGGGCTCGGCTCTTTGACGAGTTTCTACGCCGCCAACGAGTCGACGGTTTCATCGCTGTCTCGCTCGAGTTGAGCGAGGCCGAACTCGCGGGCCTCCACACGATCGGGAAACCCGCGGTGGGCATCGGCGGGCCATTGCGCGGTGCCGTGACCCTCAGTATTGACGATGCCGCCATCGCGAGACTCGCGACGGAACACCTCTTGTCGCTCGGGCACCGGCACATCGCTCACATCGGCGGCGACCCTCAACTCGACCTCGACTTTCACCTCCCCGCCAATCGCCGCGAAGGCTACGAGACGGCGCTGCGATCCCAAGGCATCGAACCCGATCCGCTCTTGGTGCGGGTTGCCGACTTTACGCTCGCGGGCGGGTATCGCGCGACGCTCCAGCTCCTGGGCGACCCACGAGTGGCACCAACGGCCGTGTTCGCAGCCTCTGACGAGATGGCGATGGGGGCCATCATGGCCGCACGTGATCTCGGGAAGCGCGTGCCAGACGACCTCTCCATCATCGGCATTGACGGCCACGAGCTCGGAGACTTCTTCGGCCTGACCACCGTGTCTCAGTTTCCGGAGACCCAAGGCAGGTTGGCGGCTGAGGCCGTGTTGCGTGCGCTCGACAGCAAAGCGACCGAGGCACACAACATCCCGTTGCCGTTCGAGCTCATCGTGAGGCGGTCCACAAGCGCTCCCACGGAGCGCTGAGCACCGCAGCCTTTCCCGTGGGAGGCGAACCGGCACGAGTAACGCAGCGGCCGCAGCGGCGTGGCGGAGAACGCCGGCGGCCTGGATGGAATGCAAGCGCTCTACATTTCTGTCGAGTGCGCAACAAATGATTCGTGGCACGCGAGTCGCGCTCTCAATGGGCGCTGACACCATACTCCCTGGTAAACGACCCATCACGGCCTCGTGATCAAAATGTAATCGACGACTGTTGCTAACCCTCCTGGCCGTATGTAATATGTAAGCGCTTGCACTCATGGTGTTAGCCGAGAGAACGGTCTCTGGGCACAGCGCGGACATGTCCCGCCGAGCCGGTGACGTTTTCTCGTCACCTCGCGCAAAGGACCTTACTGATGCACATGTCAAAGAAACTGCTTGCCGCTGGCACAGTGCTCGCGGTTGGGCTGCTCACGGGCGGTTGCACGTCGACCAGCGACACCCCCGTGGCCTCAAACACGAGCGCGGCACCCGCGACCACGGCAACGAGCTCGCTCGTCGTCTGGGTTGACGCCGAGCGCGCCGACGCTCTGGCACAGGCCGCCACCGACTACGAAGCCCAGACGGGCATCAAGGTCGAGATCGTCGCTCGCGACAACTCCACCCTCAAGGATGACTTCATCCAGCAGGCCGGCTCCGGCTCTGGCCCCGACGTGGTCATGGGCGCACACGACTGGCTCGGTGAACTCACGACAAACGGCGTGATCGCACCCCTCGAGCTGGGCGACAAGGCGGGAGACTTCCTTCCCGTCGCACTTGATGCCTCCACCTACGAAGGCGTCGTCTACGAACTTCCTTACGCGGTCGAGAACCTCGCGGTTCTCCGCAACGCTGACCTCGTACCCGAAGCCGCAGCCAACTTTGACGACATGATCGCCAAGGGCACTGCAGCAGGCGTCGAGTTCCCGTTCGTCGTCGAACAGGGCGAGAACGGTAACCCCTACCACCTGTACCCCTTCCAGACCGCGTTTGGTGCACCCGTCTTTGGG
>SWCC01000947.1_pt1 | contig 17685 bp, 19 predicted proteins | sample 4692971 | NCBI WGS metagenome assembly SWCC01 (sample SAMN10267277, study PRJNA491770) | bioreactor metagenome | isolation source: DHS bioreactor inoculated with subseafloor sediment | place: Japan: off Shimokita Peninsula | collected 2006-08 | reverse complement strand
CTGTATTCCTTTATCGACTGTCACTGCGCGGGGCGATTGCGGGAGCCTCCGGCGGGAGTTTATTTGGCAAAATGAAGCGGGATTAGGATTGGACTTTGGCAGGTAGGATCGTACCTGAGCACGCGCCAAACCCGATGCGGTAGCCGTCACCTTGGGCGTGGCCGGTGAGGATCATGGTATCGCCGTCCTCGACAAAACTGCGGGTGGTGCCGTCTGACAGGGTGATCGGTTCTTTGCCGCCCCAGCTGAGTTCGAGCAGGCTGCCGCGTTGATCCTTTTCAGTGCCCGAGATGGTGCCGGAGCCGAGCAGATCACCAGCGTTCATGGAGCAGCCAGAGGACGCATGATGTGCCAGTTGTTGCGGCGCGGAATAGTACATTGTGTTGTAGTTGGTGCGTGCGAGGACTTCTTGCGTGCCGCCCTCGGGTTGGATCAATACGCTTAGGTCGATGTCATAGAGCATCGGTTTGGGTTCTTGCAGGTAGGGCAGGAGTTCCTTTTCACGTTCCGGCGTAGAGGTGCGGAATGCTTCAAGCGCTGCGGTTGTCACGATCCAGGGGGAGATCGACGTTGCAAAGGCTTTGGCTTGGAACGGGCCAAGCGGCTGATATTCCCATGCCTGAATGTCGCGGGCGGACCAGTCGTTCAGCAGGACATAGCCAAAGATCATTTCGTCGGCTTCGGCCACGCTGATGGTGTCGCCCATGTCGGTCGAGGTCCCGACGATGGCACCCATCTCAAGCTCAATATCTAGGCGCTTGCAGGGACCAAAGGTCGGCGTGTCGGCATCGGGCGCTTTTAGCTGGCCATTCGGGCGGCGGATATCGGTGCCTGAGACAACAACTGTCGAGGCGCGGCCGTTATAGCCGATGGGAATGTGCAGCCAGTTCGGCGGCAGCGCGTTTTCGGCACCGCGGAACATGGTGCCGACGTTGGTGGCGTGGTGACGGCCTGCGTAGAAGTCCGTGTATTCCGAGACCACCAGCGGCATGTGCAAACGGATGTCCGACATGGGCACCAGATGCGGGGCGACTTTGGCTTGATCGGGGCTGCCGGACGCGAGAAGTTCGGTGAGTTGCGACCGCAACTTGGCCCAAGCTTCGGGGCCCAGATCCATCACGTCGTTCCAATAGGGTACATCAAACACGGGATCGAAATGCAGCAGGATCAGATCTTCGGCCTCGACCGCGGCCATGTCCAGAACCATGTCGCCAATCGCGACACCGCAACGTGGTTCAAGGCTGTCCGTCGAGAACACACCGTAGGGCAGGTTATTGAGCGGAAAATCAGTGTCGGCGCTGTTGGCGCTTTCCACCCATGAAGTGAGCAATGTCATAGTCTGTCCTTGAATTAATATATCTGCGTGACCCTTGGGTCAGTGTCTATTTCTTGCCCGGTGTGCCGTCGAACTTTTTCTCAAGGCTTTCCCAGCAATCGATGTAGTCATCCTGCAGGGGGGCCTCGTTTGCTGCGAATTTAGTGAGGTGCTGCGGGAAGCGGGTTTCGAACATAAACGACATGGTGTTGTCGAACTTTTCCGCCTTGAGGTCAGCGTTCGACGCACCCTCGAATGCATTTTTGTCGGGGCCGTGGGGCAGCATCATATTGTGCAGCGACATGCCGCCCGGAATGAACCCTTTGGGTTTGGCGTCGTACTGGCCATAGATGTTGCCCATCAGTTCGGACATGACGTTTTTGTGGTACCATGGCGGGCGGAACGTATCCTCGGCGACCATCCAGCGTTCGCGGAACAGTACAAAGTCGATATTCGCGGTGCCTTCGACGCCCGAGGGGGCGGTCAACACGGTAAAGATCGACGGATCGGGATGGTCGAACAGAACCGCGCCGACGGGGCAATAGGTGCGCAGGTCGTATTTGACAGGCGCGTAATTGCCGTGCCACGCGACGACGTCCAGGGGGGAATGGCCGATCTTGGTCTCGTGAAATTGACCGCACCATTTGATTGTGACGGTTGAGGGCGCATCGCGGTCTTCGAACGCGGCTACGGGCGTTTTGAAATCACGGCGGTTGGCCATGCAGTTCGCACCGATGGGGCCACGACCGGGGAGTTCGAATTTCTGACCGTAGTTTTCGCAGACAAAACCGCGCGCTGGGCCTTCAAGCACCTCGACACGGTAGACCAGACCGCGTGGGATGATCGCGATTTCCTTTGGCTCAAGGTCGATCACGCCCAGTTCAGTGCAAAACCGCAAGCGGCCTTCTTGGGGGACGATCAACAATTCGCTGTCGGCGGAATAGAAATAGGCGTCGACCATGCTTTCTGTGACCAGATAGATGTGGCTTGCCATGCCGACCTGGGTGTTCACATCGCCTGCAGTGGTCATGGTGCGCATACCGGTCAGCCATGTGAGGCTGTCGGTCGAATGCGGCACCGGATCCCAGCGATACTGGCCAAGGCTGGTCACATCCTGCGGGATATGCGGTGCGGATTTCCAATAGGGCAAATCGATTTTTTCATAACGGTGTGAATGCTTTACCGAGGGGCGGATGCGGTAGCACCATGTGCGTTCGTTCTGGTGGCTGGGGGCGGTGAACGCCGTGCCGGACAGCTGTTCGCCATACAGACCATAGTTGCATTTTTGCGGGCTGTTCATGCCTTGGGGCAGGGCACCGGGCAGGGCTTCGGTTTCGAAATCATTCCCGAAACCGGGCATGTAGCCGATGGTTGTTCCCATCGTGCTGGTGGCCGTGGTCAGGTCGGATGGGGTCACTTGGCGGTTCACGAAAGCCTCCCTTGCATAATCTGTTGCGTTTGTAATAGTTGTTTTTGTAACTAACAAGCGGTACGCTTTCATGTCTGACGATAATTTCGACCTCGCGCAGTTTCTGCCCTATCTTCTGAACCAAGCCGCCGAGGCCAGCAGTCTGGAGTTCCAGCAGATCTATAAAGACCGCTATGGGATGCTTAGAACCGAATGGCGGGTGCTGTTTCATCTGGGGCTTTACGGGCGCATGACGGCAAGCGAGATTGGCGCGCGTGCCAATATGCATAAGACCAAGATCAGCCGCGCGGTGCAAAAGCTGACCGAGCGCCGGTTTGTGACGCGTGCCCGCGATGATGCTGACCGCAGGGTCGAACATCTGGCCCTGACGGCACAGGGGCAGGCGGCTTACGACGATCTGCATCAGGTTGCCCGGCGGTATGATGGCGACCTGACCGCTGACCTTGGTCCGGTTGAACGGGCGGCGCTGAAAAAGATGCTTTTGAAACTGTCGGTCAAACGTCCTGCGGGCTTTACTTGAGCGCCGCTTGAGGTCACCGATAGGGCATGAATGATCAAGCCCGCGGCATTTTGATTACATTGATCGGCATCCTGTGTGTGGTGCCGGATTCGCTGTTTGTGCGGCTGATCGATGCGGCTCCGCTGACCATCGCGTTTTGGCGGCTGACCTTGGCGGGCGGTCTGATTTGCTGTTGGATATTGCTAACCAAAGGGGTGGGGCCGTTTCAGGCGGTGCTGAAAACAGGCCGCTATGGTGTGGTTTACATGGTTGGCACCGGGGCAAGCGGGGTTTTGTTTGTGCTGGCGGTCAGCCTGACATCGGTTGCAAATGTGGTGTTTATTCTTGCCTCACTGCCTGTCTTTGCCGCCGTCTATAGCCGCATCTTTCTGGCCGAACCGATCAGCCGAAGGATGCTAATCACGATCGCCGCTGTGGCGGTGGGGATTGCGATCATCGCCTATGGGTCGGGTGAGACAGCCCATGCAAGCCTGACCGGTGATCTGCTTGCGCTTGCGGTGTCCGCCTTGTTTGCTGCGGGCCTGACGGCTGCGCGCCATGCAAAGGCCATTTCCATGGTGCCGGGGGTGGGCATGGCTTATCTGATCGTTGCCGCCTTGATCGCGCCGTTTGCGCACCCGCTTGCGATGCCCGCAGACCAAGCACCACTTGTGCTCAGCCACGGCGTGTTCATCATGTTCAGCTCGATATTCCTCGCGCTTGGCCCGCGCTATATCACGTCGGCCGAGGTCGGATTGCTGGTGTTGCTGGAATCTGTGCTTGCGCCGTTGCTGGTTTGGGCCGTCGTGGGCGAAGACCCGGGTCGCTATGCGTTGATCGGCGGGGCAGTGGTCATTGCAACGCTATTCGCGTCGAACATGATCGCACTGACCCGCCGGAAACGGGTCAGAAGTTGATTTCAACACCCGGCAGCTTGAGCGCCTTCATCAGGTCGCGCAGTTCCTGACGGGCGGCCACGTTCGAGATGTTGAGCTGTTTGACGCCAATGTCTTTGAGGTCAAGAAGGGTCAGCCCGCGCGGGAACAATTCGCGGAAAATGACACGCTCATTAAAGCCGGGCGCAATCCGAAAGCCGATGCGCTTGCTTAGGTTCAGGATCGCGCGCTCCATCTTGTCTTTGTTGACCATCCGCTGCGCGCCCATGCGGTTGCGCACAACGATCCAGTCAATCGGGGCAAGCCCGGCCTGCGCGCGCAGTTGCCGCGCATTCCAGACCATTTCGGAATAAACCGAGGGGCCGGTGATTTTGTCGCCAGTCGCATCCGTATGGGCCAGCAGGTCAAAATCGATAAAGCTGTCATTCAGCGGTGTGATCAGGGTATCGGCCAGCGAATGTGCGACCTGGCTTAGCCGTGTGTGCGATCCTGGGCAGTCGATCAGGATGAAATCGCTGACGGGTTCCAGTTCGGCGATGGCGGCGCTGAGACGATGATCATAGATGTTCTCACCGGGTTTGAGGGCATCCGCCTCGACCTCGGGGAGTTCGTGCATGGACGGCGATGGCAGATCAAGTTCGGCCGACGCAAGAAATGCTTTGCGATTGTCGATATACCGCCCGAAGGTGCGTTGGCGCAGGTCAAGATCCAAGACACTGATCTTGTGACCCATCCGTGCGAGGGCGGTCGCCACATGCATTGAAACGGTTGATTTCCCCGCTCCGCCTTTTTCATTTCCGACGACGATAATATGCGCCATTGCTAGCTGTCCCTTCTACTCCCCCGCTTTTGCCGGGGCCACATTGGGTCGAACCATATGGCAGATATGGTGCTTTTGAAAGGACTAGCGCGCCTAGATTGTGGTTAATGTATCAGGGCTTTGTTGCGGTTCCATCCAGCGGTGGGTTTGCGGGTACGGGGCTTTTGGAGCGTTTGAATAGGCTTAGGCCGAGGCACCCAGATGGCCACGGCACGTTGTGATCATCTGGGTAAGTTCATACCGGTCGCCATAAAGCCGTTTTAACGCAGCGGCCAAAACCAATGCCTGACGATATTGCCTGCTGCGCACGAGGTTCTGGGCGGCTGACAGGTCTTGGGTCCAAAGGTTTTTCTGGCCCGTATGTGTTTGCTTTGGCACGATGGGCAAACTGCGGATTGCTGATACTTTGTTCGGTTTCTGGGATGGGCGGCGGGACAGGCAAGATGTGGTCATCAGCGAACCTTTCTAGGAGTGCTGAGATGAAACTGCCTTGAAATCCTTTTCAAAACCTAAACGCGGCTGCGCTGGTCCCTAAAAATTTTTGCGGGTGCTGTGTTGACCCGTGCGCAGACAGATTGCGCACGGATTGCATCGTCATTTCGGTCCACTTTAACGCGCTGTCAGGAAACGCGTTTTCCGGCGCTCCAGGTTTCTTGCAAGACAGGTGTGCCGTCGGTGATGGCAAACCGGATAATATCCGCCCGCTGGCCAATCTTTAGCGTGCCGCGATCGGTCAAATCGACCGCCAGTGCAGGGGCCGCTGTGACCGTCCGCATCCCGCGCGCAAGGTTTCCCCAGATATCGCCAAGCTGGACTGCCGCCATGAGCAAACCCGCAGGCACATAATCCGACGACAAGATATCCAACCGGTCCATCTGCGCCAAATCAGCCGCAGCCACGTTACCAGAGTGAGAGCCGCCGCGGATCAGATTGGGGGCCCCCATGATCGTCGCAATGCCTTGGGCATGACAGGCATCCGCCGCGGCGACGGTCGTCGGGAATTCGGCGACACGCACGCCGTAAGAATGGCTTGTGGCCACTTGGTCTGTGGTCGTGTCATCGTGGCTGGCCAAGGTCGCACCCAGCCGCTTTGCGGCGGCCACCGTCGCAGCCTCGTGTTTTGTGCCAAGGCGGGCCTGAAGCTCGTAGAGAAATTCAATATACGCGACCCATTGTTCATCCGAATACGCCCGTTTTCCACGGATATAGGTCTCGAATTTAGAGATATCGACAAACTGGCGTTGCCCCGGCGTGTGATCCATCATCGACACGATCCCGATGCGATCCTCGGTCGAGAATTCATCAAGCTCTTCGATCAGGGTTTCGGAACACACCTCGGCGCGCAAATGGATGTGGTGACTGATCCGCAAAAGACCCGCCGCACGGGCACCCATAATCTCGTCCGTCATTTGGCGGGCGTATTTGGGATAGCCGGACCCCGCATCCGACACGATTGACCCGACGCGGATCGCATCGAATACCGTCGTGATACCGGCACCGGCCAATTCGCGATCATGGGCCAGAATGGCCGCGCGAAAAGGCCAGCTTACTTTCGGGCGGGGTTCAAGATGACGCTCAACATTGTCAGTGTGCAGTTCCACCAGACCGGGCGACAGGTAATCACCCTGCAGATCGATGGCACCGTTTGGCACGCTGGCACCTTGGGCGATATCTGTGATGACCCCGTCCGTTACAACCAAAGAGCCTGCAAGCACTTCGTCGTTCATGATCAGGCGGGCATTTGCAAAAATAGTCTGGTCTGTCATCTGGTTGTCACGCTGATTTGGCAGATAAATGCATCTGCGGAGGGGAAAAGTTTCTGAACGATATGCCGTCTTTCACACGCCAGCTGGACGCCGGAACCGCTGTGGAACGCTTGCACGATTTTGCGGCGGGTACGGGGGCAGTGAATGGCCCGGTTTGCGCATTCTTGGCGCTGTTTGTCATCAAATCCATCGCTAGGCCCTGACCGGATAAAGACGGTCACGAATATCCTGTACCGTCATGTCCAGCGCGCGGCTGTTGTCGATGTTGTGGACCTGAAGATTGGGGGGCAAGGCGGGCACCACACGGTCAAGCCGGGCTGAAATTTGCGCGGCTGTTTCACGACCACGTCCGGCAAGGCGCGCGGCAAGAACATCGCGTGTAGCGGTCAGGTGGATTACCTCAAATCGGGCAAATCGGGCCTGCGCCTGAAGCATAACCGCCCGCGACAGGTTCGCCAGCACATCTTTGCCTTGGGCCAAGCTCTCGTCAACAGATCGTAAAATGCCATAGTGCAGCCCGTGGGCAGACCAATGCAGGGCAAAGTCTCCGGCCTCGGCGCGCTGCTGAAACTCAGCCTCGCTTACGCCATCAAAAGCTTCGCCGCCTGCGTCGCTGGGCCGTGTAATCACGCGACGCGCAAGAACGATACGCGGCTCGGCTGCGGCCATGGCCTCCATCACGCTGTCCTTGCCCACGCCGGACGGGCCAACAATAGCGATGAAGCGCCCCATCATGCGGCAAGCCCCGGTGTGAATTCGGTCACGTCAAACTGACGGTCGCAGATTTCATCGCGGGCGGCGTGGTCGTGGAATATCCCGATGATAGCGGCACCACGGGCCTTGGCCTCGCTGATCATGGCAAGCACGGTCGCACGATTGGTCGGATCAAGGCTGGCCGTGGGTTCATCCAGCAAAAGCGCCGGATAAGGAAAGGCAAAGCCACGTGCGATGTTGACGCGCTGTTGTTCACCGCCCGAAAAGGTCGTGGGACTAAGCTGCCAAAGCCGCTGGGGGATGTTCAGCCGTGCAAGCAAGTCTTGGGCTTGGGACTTGGCTGCGGCATGGGGTGTTCCTGTGGCGAGCAGCGGTTCGGCCACCACATCCAGCGTCGAGACACGCGGTACAACCCGCAAAAACTGGCTGACATATCCAAGCCTGTCGCGGCGCAACTGGATGATCTCGCGCGGGGCGGCGGTGGCGACATCGACATCACCCACCATTATCCGGCCCGATGCGGTCAGGTAATTGCCATAGATCATCCGCATGAGCGTGGATTTTCCCGCACCGGATGCGCCAACCAAGGCAACGCATTCCCCGGCTGCCACAGTAAGGGAGGCCCCCTCCATCACCGAAATTTCAGCGGCCCCCTGATTGTGCAGGACAAAGGATTTTGAGACATTTTCAATAGAAATCATAGGTTCACACCTGCAAGACAGAGGATACAAGAAGCTGGGTATAAGCGTGCTGCGGATCGTCCAGCACCTGATCGGTCAACCCCGTCTCGATGACATGGCCGTCTTTCATTACCATCAGCCGGTCCGCCAAAAGCCGTACAACGGCAAGGTCATGGGTAACGATAATCGCGCTCAGGTTCATCTCGCGCACAAGGCCACGCAGCAGGTCCAAAAGGCGTGCTTGTACGGACACATCAAGCCCACCGGTGGGTTCATCCATGAACACCAGCCGCGGCCCGGTCACGAGATTGCGCGCGATTTGCAGGCGTTGCTGCATCCCGCCGGAAAAGGCTGTGGGGCGGTCATCAATCCGGTCTTCGGTAATCTCTACGCGCCCCAGCCAATCGATGGCCTCGGCGCGAATGTCGCCATAGTGACGCGCATTCACCGCCATCAGCCGTTCACCGACATTGCCGCCGGCGCTGACATTCATCCGCAGCCCGTCGCGGGCATGTTGATGTACAAAGGCCCAATCGGTACGCCCCAGCATCCGCCGTTCGGGTTCGGACATGGTGATCGTATCGCGCAGCCCATCGGCACGGGTGTCAAATCGCACCGCACCGTGATCCGGCGTCAGATGCCCTGCCAGACAATTCAGCAAGGTGGATTTGCCCGAGCCGCTTTCGCCCACGATGCCCATGACTTCGCCGGGATAAAGATCAAACGACACTTCCGTACAGCCGATCCGGGCACCATAGAATTTCGCGATGTTTTCAACCTGCAACAGCGGGGTCATGCCGCGTCCTCCTTGTATGGCACACCTTGCGCGCCCACGTGCCCGTCTTTGCGGCGCGTCGTGCAGTAATCGGTGTCCGAGCACATGAACATGCGACCGCCTGCGTCATCCACGATCAACTCGTCCAGATAGCTGTCGGTCGCACCGCACAGATCACAGGCGTGGTCGGCCTTGGTCGGCTGAAACGGGTAGTCGTCAAAATCAAGGCTAACGACCTGCGTATAGGGTGGGATCGCATAAATGCGCTGTTCGCGCCCCGCGCCGAAAAGCTGGATACCCGCCATTTCCAGCTTGGGGTTGTCGAATTTGGGGATCGGGGACGGGTCCATCACATAGCGTCCCTCGACCTTGACGGGATAGGCATAAGCCGTCGCGATATCACCATGCTGGCTGATATCTTCATACAGCTTCACATGCATCAACCCGTATTCTTCAAGGGCGTGCATCTTGCGGGTCTCTACCTCGGACGGCTCAAGAAAACGCAAGGGCTCGGGGATCGGCACTTGGTACACAAGGATCTGGTCGGCGCGCAGTTCTTCCTCGGGGATGCGGTGGCGTGTCTGGATCACGCTGGCCTGTGATGTGGCTTCGGTGACAGCCACGCCTGCGGTCTTTTGAAAGAACCGCCGGATCGACACAGCGTTGGTCGTGTCATCTGCGCCTTGGTCGATAACCTTGAAGGTATCATCGGGCGTCAGCACCGCTGCTGATACCTGCACACCGCCTGTGCCCCAGCCATAGGGCATCGGCATTTCGCGGCTGGCAAATGGCACCTGATAACCGGGGATCGCCAACCCCTTGAGGATCGCACGACGGATCATGCGTTTGGTCTGTTCATCGAGATAGGCAAAATTGTAATCGCTCATTCCGCTGCCTCCCGGCTGATGTTGTCCTGCGCTTCGCGGCGCAGCTTGCGGATCAGTTCCAATTCGGATTGGAAATCGACGTAATGGGGTAGTTTGATATGCTCCAGAAATCCCGTCGCCTGAATATTATCGCTATGGTACAGCACGAACTCCTCGTCCTGCGCCGGTGCGCCAAGGTTGTCTTCACCCAGCTCTTTCCAGCGCAATGCACGGTCCACCAAGGCCATGGAAATCGCCTTGCGTTCGGTCATGCCAAACACCAGCCCATAGCCCCGCGTGAACTGCGGCGGTTGCGTTTTTGAGCCTTGAAACTGGTTCACTGTTTCGCATTCCGTCACGGTGATCTCGCCAATCTCGATGGCAAAGCCCAGTTCGGGGATATCCATTTCGACCGCTACGGCACCGATGCGCAATTCAGCGACAAAAGCGTGATTGCGCGCATAGCCGCGCTGCGTGGAATAGGCCATGCCGAGGATAAACCCTTCGTCCCCGCGGGTCAGCGATTGCAGGCGCGAGGCGCGGCTGGCGGGCAATTCCAACGGGGTGCGGGTCAAGTCGTCAGGCACAGCTTCGCCCGCAGGCTCGGTCTGGATCAATTGCTCGCGGTCCAGAAAAGACATGATATGGGGCGTCGGAGCCTGAGAGGGCGCGGCCGTCGGCGCATCTGCTGTTTCACCATCGGCGGCCAGCTTGAAGTCAAGCAGCCGGTGGGTGTAGTCGAATGTCGGCCCTAAAATCTGACCGCCCGGCGCGTCCTTGAACGTCGCCGAGACGCGCCTGTCGCATTGCATGTCCTGAGTTTCGATCGGGTTCGACCCGCCAAAACGCGGCAGCGTTGTGCGGTAGGCACGGATGAGAAAGATCGCCTCGATCAGATCACCACGTGCCTGTTTGATCGCAAGGGCGGCAAGGTCCGGATCATAAAGCGACCCTTCGGCCATGACGCGGTTAACAGCGAGCGACATCTGCTCGCGGATTTGGGCGACGCTCAGTTCGGGAATGTCAGTATCGCCGCGCCTTTCCTCGGCCAGCCAAGCGTGGGCGTTATCAATGGCGCGCTCGCCGCCCTTTACAGCAACATACATCAGGACACCTTTGTCGTGCGTGGCAGCGCCGCAAGACGGTCTGCACAAGTGAATATGAAATCTAACCCCAGCGGGAACAGCGTTGCGTTGTTTTGAAACGCTTGCGTTTCCGGCAGGGACAACGCGGCACGATCCTTGATGCCCGGACCACGCAAGGCAGCCCCTTCATTTGACAGGGTCAGGCTTTCGACAATCAATGTGGCGGATCTGTCGGGGTATTCAGCAGTGCCAGTCGAAAACGCCGCCAATGGGAGGTCGTCCCAGGTGCCGAGCGCAAACATCGCATCCTGCGGCTGGGCAAAGGGCGCGCCGGTGTGAAAGGTGATCCAGTCACGCAGCTGCGGCGTGTCATGGCTTGGGGCAAGATAGATCGGCGTTTCGGGATCACAAAGCGTCAGCACCACAACACCCGCTGCCACGCTAAGCGGCAAAGGAGGTTGCGCGCCGGTCACGCTAACGATCTCGCCGGGGCGTGCCATTGCAGTCATCACCGCACGAAAAGCATGGGATGCATCGATAGGTAGATCGGTAAAACCACCTTCAAGAATTTGCGTCTGCATCAGTCTTCCCCCCGCACCATCGTAAAGAAATCGACCTTGGTTGCGGCGGCCTTGGCTGCGCGGTCGGTCGCGCCTTGCTTTAGTCCATCGCGCAACGGGGCCAACAAAGCGGTGTCGATTGCAGCGGCCATTTTGGTCTGCATCAGCGCATCAACGAGCGCTGCGTGAAGCGCGTGATCCTTGTCTCGGCCTTGAACATAGCCATGTCCAACGGTCCCATCGGACAGCTTTACGGAGGCCCGGGTGACTGTCATCTCGCCCAGATTAAACGCCGCGCCAACGGCACCCGCCCGACCGCGCACCATGACGCCGCCAATCTCGGGGCTGCGCAAAACCGTGTGGACAGGTTCTATGCTCAAGTCCGTCCATAGCTTTGACAGCTTGGCTGCCGGTGACTTGGCCAGCAGGCTTAGCCAGTCTTTTCGCTTGGCATTTGGATCGCTCATCATATTCATCTAGACACCTTCTGAAGTTGTATATACAACTAGACAAATACTAGCTGGTGACCCGAACTCTGCCAATCCCTCAAAGTGTGAAGTTTTAATGACATGACGCCCCGCACCCCGATCTGGAAAGCCATTGCCACATCCGTGCGCCGCGACATTGCCGAAGGTGTTTATCAGCAGGGCGACAAGCTGCCGACTGAGGCGGTGCTTGCCGCGCGCTTTGGGGTGAACCGCCACACGGTGCGCCAGGCGTTGGGCGCGTTGGCAGATGAAGGTATCGTTCACGCCAGACGCGGTGCCGGGGTTTTTGTGACCACGACGCCAACCGATTATCCCATCGGTCGCCGTGTCCGGTTTCACCAGAATCTGACCGCCGCAGGCCGCACACCGGCAAAAAAGGTTCTTTTGCTGGAAACCCGCGTCGCACATGCATCCGAGGCCGAAGCGCTGCAGCTTGAAAGCGGCGCAAAGGTACATGTCTATGAGGGCCTGTCGCTGATGGAGAACCGACCGATCGCATTGTTTCGCAGCGCTTTTCCCGCCGCGCGGTTCCCCGACCTGTTGACCCACCTGCGCGCAGATCCTTCCGTGACGGTGGGGTTGGCGCTGTCCGGGGTGGATGACTATACGCGGGCCTCGACACGGGTGAATGCAAAGCTCGCGACAGCGACGCAGGCGCTTCACCTGCGGATCGCCGAACACGCGCCAATCCTGCGCACGATCAGCGTGAATGCGGCGTCTGATGGCTGCCCGATCGAAGTCGGGCGCACGTGGTTTGCCGGAGACGTGGTCACGCTGACGCTTTCGGACGCTTAGGGCTGCGCACCAATCATTCATAGCGCTCCAGAAAAGCGTCGGCACCGAGGTTGCGGAAATCCTCGAGCGCCTGCCTTAGCTGGTCATGAGGCCAGTCCCACCACGCCAACTCCGTCAAGCGGTCCGCAATATGAGGTGCAAAGCGCGTCCGCAGCGGGACGGCAGGAATACCTGCAACGATCATATAGGGGGCGACGTCCTTGGTCACGATTGCCCCGCCTGCGACGACGGCACCATGGCCGATTGTCACCTCTGGCCTTAGCTGTGCACCATGCCCCAACCACGTGTCGTGCCCAATGATCGTTCGCCGCGTGCGCCTGTGGGCGAACCAAGCCTCATCGTGACCCGCATCTTCGAAATAGTCGCTAGACCGATAGTGAAAGTGATGCAGGCTCGCTTTTTCCATCGGGTGGTCCGTGGCACCGACCCGCACGAAAGCTGCGATATTGGCGAATTTGCCCACGGAGGCATTGGCAATGTCACAATACCGGTCGCAATAGGAGTAGTCGCCGACGTGGCTGTGGGCCAATCGGGTGCCGCGCCCGATCTCGACATAGGCTCCGAAGGTTGCATCATTCACCTCGCAATCGGGATGGAGAAAGGGTTCGTTTGCCGTAAGTCGCGTCATCAGTGTCCACCCTCATCGCCTTTGATCAATTTGCGCCGCGCCCAACCGGACAACGTGTCCATGGCCATGACCAACAAGATGATCAAAACGATGTAATAGGTGACTTCTTCCCAGTCTTTCTGGGTCGCAATCGCTTGGGTCAGCAGCAAACCGATACCGCCGCCAGTGATCGCCCCGATGATTGTGGCCGACCGCGTGTTGGATTCAAAATAATATAGAACCTGACTTAGCAAAACCGGCATCACCTGCGGGATCACCCCAAAGCGGTAGCGCTGCATCGGCTTGGCCCCTGTGGACGTGATCCCTTCGATCTGTTTCTCGTCGACGTTTTCCAACGCCTCCGAGAACATTTTCCCGAACGATCCCGTATCAGTCAGCAAGATCGCAAGCGCACCTGTCAGCGGCCCCGGCCCGAATGCCCGGCTTAGGACAATGGTCCAGATCAACCCGTCAACACCGCGCAGAAAGTCGAACACGCGCCGTGCGGCGAAACGGAACGCACCCAGTGGTGTGAAATTGCGCGCTGCGAGAAATGCCAGCGGCAGTGCCACGATAGCCGCGCCAAACGTGCCCAGAAACGCCATCAGCAGGGTTTCGAACAAGGCCCAAAGCACATCGCCGTGCCGCCACATCTTGTTGGTCCAGAATTCTTGCAAGATTGCGCCCGCTTCGCCAGTGAATGCGCGCGACACCAGTTGTGCCGGACCCATCCCGTAATACGGACTATCGAGGGTGAAGAAGAACAGCTCCCAGCCGTAGCTGTATTTGAACACCTCGGCGCGGGCGCGGGTGATGGTAAACCGCCCCGCATCGGTCACGATTGTGACCCGGTTTTTCGACGCGTTGATATAATCTGGCAAATCGCCGGCAGGAAGCACCGCATTGACGCCGGTGCCATCGGGGCGCGCTGTGACAACCCCGTAGCCCGGAATGTTATAGCTGACCTCGTCGCCAAGCGTGATCACGTGCCCGTCGCCCAAGTCGACGATGGTGGTGTCGCCCAAGCTGACCCAGTCGGGCGCAGAGCCGTCTGGATATTCGCCCTTGCGCTCGCCTTCGACTGAAACGGCGACGGTGCCGTCGCGGTTGTTCTGTGTCACGTGGGTTTTATAGCTGTAGCTGTCAGACACCAAGGTGCGCGCGTTGTTCAGATTGATCCGTTCGCTTAACCCAGCCACATCAAACGACACAAAAATATAGGCGAGGTAGGCCAGAACCACCAAAGGCACGGCAATGGTAATGCGTTTCTTGCGGCTGAATTGTGCGAGGGTCGCGGCCTGCAGAGTAGCGGTGGTCATAGGGTCACCTGTGTGTTTGCTGCACCATGTGTCAGACGGTTGCGCAACAAGCTCGAGAGCTGATCGACAACGACAATGGTCAAAAAGAGAAGGATAAAGATCGCTGCGGCCTCGTCGTATTTGCCGACGCCCCAGCTCATGGTGTTGCGCAGGTCATAGCCGATACCACCGGCACCCACGAAACCCAGAATGGCCGAGGCGCGGATGTTGATCTCGAACCGCAAGAGCGCATAACTCAAATAGTTTGGTGCGACCTGCGGTATCACGCCAAGCCACATTCGCTGGCTCCAAGTGGCCCCGACAGAGGCCAGCCCTTCGACGGGCTTGAGAGACGCGTTTTCATTCACTTCGGAAAACAGTTTGCCCAAGGCACCAACCGAATGCAGGGCAATCGCGATCATCGCAGGCACGGGGCCACCGCCCAACGTAAAGATCAGCACCAGCGCGATGACGATTTCAGGAACGGCGCGCAAGATGTCCAGCAAACGCCGCAGCGGTGTCACCAGCCACGGAACAGGCGCAAAGCCACGGGTCACCAGCAAGGACATCACCAGCCCCAGCAAAGCGCCGATCAGGGTCGATGCGGCGGCAATGTTGATCGTCTCAATCAAAGAGGGGAAGTATTTGACCAGATAGCCCGGCATCAAAGGCGCGCGTTCAATCGCTTCGCTGAACATGGCGGCGGGGAAATCAAAGATATTGCCAAGCCCGTCCCAAAACCCGCCCGCATTGCGGCTGTCAGCCACATAAAAACCGGAGACCAGCAGCGCAAGAAACACCACCAAGATAATGAAGTTCATCCGGCGCTTGGTTCTCATCTGCGCAAGATAGGCATCACCGGCTCTGCCGACACCACCGCCGTTTACTGCTTCATCTGACATGCTCTACCCCACATAAATGACTGGCCCCGGAAGATCCGGAGCCAGCAGACGCTATAAAATCGCGTGGATTAATTGGATTTTGCCAAACGGGCGGCAACGATCGACGTATAGGCGTCGTGGGTGATTGGGTCGAACCCGCTCACTTCGCCGCCAGCCAGGGCTGCTGCGCACTCTGGGTCTGTTTCGCCCATTGTGTCGATGATGTTTGTCACAGTTGCACGCACATCATCTGGAAGAGCGTTGCGCAGAACAACAGGTTCGCCTGGGATCAGTTTCGAGCGCCAGATTTCAACCATGTCGTTCATGTCAACCAGACCCGCGTCCACAGCTTTGCGCAGCGCGCCAAAGGTGTAGCCGTCTTCCCAGTTGCCCTGACCGTCAGTCCATGTCACGCCGCCGTCGACGTCACCGTTGTTTACAGCAACGATGGTCTGCTCGTGACCGCCAGTGAATTTAACCTCACCGAAATAGTCGCCGCTTTCCATGGACGCGCCGGTCAGCACGGGGATCTCAACGGATGGGATCAGGTAGCCAGAGGTCGAGTTCGGATCACCGAAGCCGAATACTTTGCCCTGCATGCCCTCAAGCGAGGTGATGCCGCTGTCAACGCGGGCGAAACCAACGGAGTAATAACCGGTTGTGCCATCTGTGTTCACTTTTACAAGGATCGGCGTCACGGCTGCTTCGTCAGCAATATAAACCGCTGCGTAGGACGATGGGCCCATCAGCGACAGATCGATGGTGCCGCCCAAAAGGCCCTGGATCACACCGTTATAGTCCGCTGGTGCGAACAGTTTGGTGGGCACACCAAGGGCGTCTTCGATTGTGCTGCGCAAGCATTCATTGCTGTTCATGCGGTCTTGGGCATTCTCGCCACCCAGAATACCAATCCGGAATTCGTTGATGGCGTGGCTCTCGGCCATTGCGGTGCCGGCCAGTGCCGTGGTCAAAAGTGCAAGTGTGATCGTCTTTTTCATCTGAAGTCTCTCTTGATTGATGCACCCCAAGGGTAGGGCGCGGGGAAAGTTGTTGGTGGCTACTGCGCCGCGACGTCAGCCATTGCTTTCGTGGACGGCGCTGTTGTTTCGATCTGGGTCGAGGTCATTGCCTCGGAGAAACCTGCATCCGCGCCATAGATCTCGCGTGCGATGGAGGTGGTCAGCTGTGCGGGCAAACCGTCAAACACAATGCGACCGTCCCGCATTCCGATGACGCGATCACAATACCGACGTGCGGTATCCAACGTGTGCAAGTTGGCAATCACCGTGCGGCCGTCTTGTTCGTGAATGTCACGCAGCGATTGCATCACGACCTGCGCGTTCATCGGATCAAGAGATGCAATTGGTTCATCCGCCAGAATGATCCGTGGGTCCTGCATCAAGGCGCGCGCAATGGCGACGCGTTGTTGTTGACCACCCGACAATGCCTCGGCGCGTTTCGGCGCATGCTCGGCGATCCCCAGGCGTTCTAGGATGTTGATGGCACGGTGGATGTCTTCGTCAGGGTACAGATTGAACATGGTCGCCACGGTCGAGCGTCTATTCAATGTGCCGTGCAGAACGTTGGATACGACATCCATTCTGGGAACGAGGTTGAATTGCTGGAAAATCATGGCGCATTGCGATTGCCAGCTTCGTTTGGCTGCACCGCGCAGGGCTGTCACATTTAGACCATCAAACGTAATCTCGCCGGACGATGTATCGGTCAGCCTGTTCAGCATCCGCAAAAGGGTAGATTTGCCAGCCCCAGAGCGCCCGATAATCCCAATCATCATTGGTTTATCGACGATGAAACTCGCCGCATCCACGGCAGTGTTCACACCGAACGTTTTCGTGACTTTATCAAATCGCAACATAGCAGCCCCTTTGGTTGGGGCGATGGCTACGTGGCAAGAGATTCACTTTTGTGTTCGTTTTGCTAATGTTTTGTAACAAGGCCACGGGTGGGCCTTTGCAAAACAGGCCTGCACGCTTTCGAAGCGATGAAAGTCCTACAGGGGTGTTCCGAAACCGGGCTCGAACGGTGATTTTTTACGGGCAGGCACGCAACCTGATCCGTTCAAATCATTCCGATTCGCCACGGAACAGACATCAAGGACAGTTTTCAAATGACTGCTTCGGGCAGGTTTCTGGCCCGTGGCGGACGTCGTGGCGTGCGACGGCCCTCGATTATTCGTAACGCGGGCACCCA
>SWCC01003006.1_pt1 | contig 17767 bp, 15 predicted proteins | sample 4692971 | NCBI WGS metagenome assembly SWCC01 (sample SAMN10267277, study PRJNA491770) | bioreactor metagenome | isolation source: DHS bioreactor inoculated with subseafloor sediment | place: Japan: off Shimokita Peninsula | collected 2006-08 | reverse complement strand
ATTTCAAAAAACGCAGGGGCATGAACATAGTGGAGCTTGTCGTTGTTATGGTGTTTTCAGGGATTTTAATATCCCCACTATTAGCATCCCTGAAATGGCCATAACGACGGCAAGTTCCACTATGTTCATGCCCCTGCGTTTTTTGAAATATTTATTTACTTTCATTTGACCTGCCCTCGACTTCTTTTATGAGCCGCTTTGATTCAGTGTGAGAGGAATCCAGTTCCAGCACTTTTTTCCATTGCTCTATTGCTTTTTCATATTCGCCGCTTTCATAATGTTTCACGGCGGCATTGAAATAATTTCCCTTCATTAATTGCTCTATATTTTTTGCAATCATTTTAGTAACCATTTTCCTGCATAAGGAACCCAATAAATCTGATTTTTCGGTTGAATCATAATCAGAATAAATAATCTCAGAATCTTCCACATTCACCACTTTAATCGTAATCACATATTTGTCCTGCAATTTACCGCAAGAGCCTATAACCATCAATTGCACATTTAGGATTTTTCCCATTTGAACTGCGCAATCTGAAGTTGTGCATCCTGATTGCTGCAAACCCTGCTCCGCAAAAATTTTATCCATATTACTGCGTTCCACAACTATCATAGATTTTGTCTGAATCAATTCTGATCTAAAAAAATCAGCTATGAATGCAGCTTCCGATTGAGATATCGGCGCACGAGCTTCAAAATCACTAACAGCTATATTCAATTTTTTGCTTTTAGGTTTTGTCCCACTTTGTTTTATTTTTAGTTTTTTGTCATTATTTCTTGCTACTTTTATTTTTCTTAATATTTTTTTTGCAGTTTTATTATTCGTATCCATTTTCAGAATTCGCATAGAAATCTTAGAGGCTTTTTCATAATTTTTTACATTAAACTCTTTTTTCATTTCGGCTATAGATTGCTCAATTTGTTTTTTCACATTTTCTCTTTGAAGTTTATCCGCCAATTTTTTATCGCTTAATGCTTTGGCTTTCTCAAGTTCCTTAATCTTTATACGCTCTCTATCTTTCTCAGACAAAGGGCTCTTCTTAATTGATATCAGCGTCGTGAACTGTGAAAAACCGCTGAAAGTGTTGTAGGGATATCTGTAAGCAAAACCCGCGCCTATATCATATCCGCCTTCAAGCGGATAACTGAATTCCGCCGACGGCACAAAATAATATCTGTCAAAAGCCATTCTGAAAACGGCATTTGACGAAACACGGGATTCCAGCGCAGTGCGGTAATCAAAACTCTCAAAATTGTCCGAATCGTTTACCGCCAGTTCCGCGAAAAACAAATGAGGCCTGTTAAACACGCTGAAAGGCAAAGACCAGCCGGCGGAGATGCTTCTGTTGAGAGCTTCGGAGCCCACAAGGCCTATTCCCGAGCCCAGCAGGTTTGAAATATTAAAAGAAATATCTCCTTTTGACGTCTTTTTTACGGCGCCAATATCCGCGTCCATGGCAGAGGCCGATGTTTTTGAAAAATAAGGATCGTCAGCCGTGTAGCTGTCGGGACTGAACTTTATGGCAAACTGTTTGAGAGCAACACCGGCTGTCCAGTTATTTTTCATTTTCAAACCGAGAGAAAGACGAGTAATCTGTTCATTATAAACGCTGTCAAAACCAAAGTCGCTGTGCGCAAAAGCCAGCGATAATTTTCGCCCTTCCCGCGACGCGTTCATATAATAAGATGAGAAATCCTCGTCAATACCGCGGTAAGGCAAGTGATATACCATATCCAGTTTCGTTCCCGAAAAAGAGGCCGGACTTGCGGCCGCCGCGGCGCCGGCAAATGTGAGTTGTCTGAAACTCTGGGGAGAATCCTCAAAATACGCGAGAAGAGGGGACGGTACAAGACACAATAGAAATATAGAAAACAGCGCTAATGTCACAATGTCTTGCACCGTCCCCATCTTCACCATCTTCATCTTGCCACCACCACCGCGCCCGTTATCGTGCCCGCGGGAGAGACCATTTCATAAAAATAAATTCCGCCCGGCACTTTCGCTCCGGATGCCGTCTCGCCCGCCCATGTGTAACAGTTTTGACCCTCAAAGACCTTTTTGCCCGACGCTGAATAAACTTTCAGCGTAAAAGGTTCCGTGGCTCCGGTAAACTCTATAAAGTCATTAGCACCTGCCGAATAAGGCGTTATTATTTTCCTTTTTGGCTTTACCCCCGAAATGCTTCGCGAAACCCCTGCCAACGGGAATATGGCGTATTTTCCCGTCCTGTAAACTTTTGAGACAAAAACATTTCCTGTCGCCCCAGACAAAGCAGAAAGACCGGCGGCATCATCAAGTATCCTCCACGCCTTTCCGTCGTAAAAGAAAAGGCCGAGAGAATTTTCAGACACCCCCGTTTTGTCTTCGTTTCCGTCAGCATCGTTATCAAGAAAAGACAAAGTGAGCGTGGCGGCGCTGTTAAAAACAAGATCGTCACCTGAAAGCTGTTTTATTTCGCAGGCGGATGCCGCAATCGTTGAGCCGCTATAAGAGGGAATATCCGCGTTATCCGTAAGCATATTTAAACGCAGAGTCTGATTTGAAGAAAGAGCGCCTGCGGGTATCACAAGTTTTATATCGGGGGCGGCGGAAACTTCACCGCCGGAAGGCCCTATTGACGAAGACGGCGCGGAGCTCACGCGCACGGCCGCGGAATATGAAATTATTCCGCCGAATGAGGCCTTAAAAGTTTTGTCGCCGAATTCTGTAAATATCACGCAGTTTGAAAAAGTTTTCGTTCCCCCGTCGGAAAGAGTGAAATCATAGGAAGAAGGATAAAACTCACATCCCGTTGCTGAAAAAGAAACGCTGGGAACAGCGGCGCTCGCCGGTACGGATTCGTAATGAGGGTTGTGGCATGACACCGAAAAAGTCGCGGGAACGCCCTTCACGACGGATGTGGCTATGTTTATATTAAATTTCGTGACAGCGTCGGGGCCGTAACGCGCCATGCAGAAAGCGCTGTTGGAAACAGCCGAAGTTGAATTGTAATAATCAACGCCGTCATAGGATTTCAGAGCAAACCAGTAGGTACATCCCGGAACAAGGCCGCTCATCGTCATGAATTCGCCCGCCCCGGGTGCGGAAGGCGCAGGCGCGCCCGCGGAAATATCCGCGGACTGTTCCCACCACGCTGTTGTATCAGCAAGCGTGTATGACGCGTATTTAAGAATATAGCCCGCAACCGTATCCGACGCGGGGTTATCACACGGCGCTGTCCACACAAGCTCTATGTAACCCGAAAGAGAGCCCGTTGATGCGGCCAAACCGGTCACATCCTCCGGCGGCAGATTGTCATAATAAAAACTCACGGAGGAAATACCGACGGTGTAAGAGCTTGTTTCATTGCCGTAGGAATCTTTCGCGCGGGCCAGAATTGTGTGCTCACTGCCTGAGATAAAAGTAAAAGTGGAGCAGTCAAAAGACCAGACCTCTCCCAAGATCTGCGCACAGTGCCAGGGCCCGGCGGAAGAAGATGTGCTCACCCTGACCTCGCTCACAACGCCGTAATTGTCCGATGCCGTTCCAGAAATCTCAAGAAGGCTTCCATAACTTTTTAACGGCAAAGATGAAACCGGAACCAATATTCTCACATCGGGAGGATCGGCATCCGCCTGAGCGGAAGCCGTGGCAATATTAGACGCATAAGAAACATTGTTTTCCTCGTCCGCAGACCACAAACGGAAGTAATACGTTGATCCTGCGCTAAGGCCGGACACAGAGCATTGAGCAGAGGTTTCAGGAACCCGATCCGCAACCAAAATAATTTTTTTTGCCGTCTGGGAGCTCAGAGAGAGAGAGTAGGTGCCATAATCTATTTTGAAGTTTCCTGTTAAATCTCCCAGCCAGCCGTTATCACCGGAAGATATCCAGTTCAAATCCACAACGCCCGCAGCAAATCCCGTTGAGCCGGTTAAAGCGGTCACGGCCGCCGGCGGCGCCGTATCTATTGTCTTGGCATAACAGATATTTGACGGGTCAGACCAGTTGGGCACCTCGTCAGCGGTGCGCAGACGGAAATAATAAGTCGTGTCATGGTAAAGACCCGTCACAGTATAACTGACAGAGATCCCTTTCGTCACGCTTGTGGAAAGGTCAATCAGCAAATTTGAAGCAAACGCGCCTGTTGACGACGAAAATGAATATGTCGCAGAAGCTATTTCATATTTACCGTTTATCAAATTGTCGTCGGTATTCCACGAGTCCCCCGGCGCCGTCCACGAAAGAAGCATGGTGCCCGGAGAAGAACGCTCAGCCGAAAGCTCTGTGACAACATCAGGCGGAGTTGTGTCAAATGGCCACGCGCCCTTTACGGCGCTCCAAGTGCTTATGTGCCCCGTCCAGTCGGATGAACGGATACGGAAATAATAAGTGACAAAATTGGTAAGACCCGTCACTGACAATGAATTATTCGGGTGGGATGTGGATATTATGTGCTGAAAAGATCCCCCCTCCGTGGACATTTCAACGGTGTAGGATGATATGTCTATTTCCGTGCTGAGATTCCAGTTCAAATCGATATAGCTGTCGCCGGGAATAAGATAATCTATTGTCAGCCAGGTCGGCGAGGAAGGAACAATATCCTGTGCCGGAGCGAAATGAAGAGAATTTGCTAACGCGCCGCTTCCCCATGTTCCGCAGGAAAAACCGTCACTGCCCTTGACCCCGAAATAATATGTCACGCCCGGTTTAAGGCCCGTCAGCTTTTTTGATTCAGTCCAGCCGCCTATTTTCGGAGCCCAGTCATGAAGCCAGACGGCGGCGGAGGAAAACTTCGCCTCATCCGCAAGATCATTAACAAGCGCCGAAGAAGAATATCTCACATCATAAGAAACGCATTTTCCGAAAGTGCCGTCGTTTCCCGGAGCCGTCCACTGCAATGTAATCTCTCCATCAATTGTTCCCGGAAGCGCGGTAAGATTGGAAACGGTAGAAGGCGGCACACCGCTGACAAAGACAACCTGCTCATCCGCCCAGGGGCCGGCTTTCCCGGCGGCGTCTATCGCCCGGACATTCCAGAAATAAGTCGTGCCCTCGGTAATGCCCGCAAAGATAGTGCCGGGACTGCCGTTAAGACGGCAGGGCGCGTTATAACCCCTGAAAGGCGACGCTATACAGCCCGAAAGAGTGGAAGAAGACTTGCTTACCGTCGCAATCATCAGCGAATAATTGAGCGCGGCGGAAGACGTGTGGTCATCAAAAGGCGCGTCCCAGCCGAGGACAAGATATCCCGCGTCAACATCGGCCTCAAGATTAACGGCTGCGGGTGGCGAGGCGTTTGAAACCGCGCACTTGTTTTCAAACAAGAAGGCTTTTCCGAGGGTGGTGCTTGTATCCTGTCCGCAATAATACAAATCCATGTCGCCGTCGCAGTCATAATCCGCGAAAGCCGCGGAGGAACCTAAACCGAGACCTACAAGGGATTGCCCCGATTCAAACTTGCCGGTGCCGCTGTTGTACTCGTAAAAAAAGCCCCCCACCGCGGCCGTGCTCTGCCCCACCAGAAAAATATCTCCATCGCCATCGTTATCAATGTCTCCGCATATTATTTTTCCGTTTACAATGCCGGGCAGCCAGGTGCTGAATTCAAGATTATAGTTCGGAGAACCTGAATTTTTATAAATGTAAATCCTTTCCTCAGGGGTTGCGAACTTTTCATAGCCCGAAATAAAAAGATCAAGAGCGCCGTCCGCATCATAGTCAAACCATGTCAAACTGCCGTTTTGAACAGATGTTGAAATAAAAACCGTCTCCTCAAATTCGCCGTAACCCAGATTTTTATAAACCGCGCTTTTGACCGTCGCGGCATCGTCTATCTCTCCCGTTACCGCGAGATCCGGCCAGCCGTCCTGATTATAATCTCCGAAAGCAATGTCCCCGCTTTGAAAACCCGGCAGTGGAAACTGTTCTTCAACAAATCCGCTATCGGTGTTGTAAACGCAGATAGTCTTATAGTACGGCGGAATAACACCCGAAACAAAAAGATCAAGATCGCCGTCGGCATCAATATCAACCCATGAAAGAGACGAATACTGAAATTCGGATCCCGAATACACTTTAGTAAAAGATTCTCCGACTGAACCCTTATAAATTTCCAAAACACCCGGCCAGCCGGTTATCGCAATATCAAGAATCCCGTCACCGTTATAATCGCCGGCGCATATATCACCGGACCTGCAGGGGGATATTCCCGTGCCCAAAGAAAAATTACTAACCGTACCGCTATTATTTTTAAAAAGTGAAATCTGCACACTGCCCGACGGCGCTGTTCCAAAAACAATTATGTCATAAAATTTATCTCCCGCAAAATCGCCCCATACACAGCCGCCCTGATAATAACCTTTAAACGGAATTTCAGTATCCTGAAATTCCGCGAATATGGTGAAACAGCAAGCGGTAAGCAATAAGCAGTGAAATATAAACCCGGCTGATAACTTCCTAATGAATTCTTTGTATTGATGGCCGTTGAAAGTTGTCAGTTTCATCGCTTCTAAGGATCAATTTCCTGCCATGAAATAATTTCAACCAAGCCGGCGGAGCCGTCTTCCCACGGCAAATCCATTCCGATATCATCGCTATACGTAATATCAATATTGGAAGAAATATCGCTGTTCCCACCCGACTCAAAAATACCCAAAATATCAATATTGGAACTTAACGTAGCAGAGGACGAAGCGTATATATATCCCTGAATTTTAATATTGCTGTTTATTCTGAGGTCATCTTCTGCCCATGTGCCGCTGGAAACAATTATATTCATCTGCGCATAATCGCCATTATTAGTTCCCTCTATATTTGAATTCATTTCAATACCGTAATCAGCAGTTCCGGAAGACACAATTATCGTTCCGGGCCCCGTAATATTGATATTGGAATTAAATCTTACACCCTCCTTAAAATTGAATGTCTGACCGCCCATATCCCATGCGCCTGAAGTATAATCAAAATATCCGTCACTTGCTTTCCAGTCCCACGGCGGATCAGGAGGGAGATTATTTCTGTCATATACAAAATCGGCGCCGCTTATTATCGCATCAATATCGACAGACGGGATTGAGACAGGGTCAGTATCTGAAGAGTCATCATTTTCAACGATTATAACATTACTTTTCTCAACAATCCTATTTTCGTCGTAAATAGGCGAGGCGCCGCTATCACTTGTGTTCGGCACGTGCGTATCAGGGCCGCTGCCCGAATTCATACGACTTTTTATATACTGCCCTGGAACGGAGACATGAAATTTGCTTCCGATATCTATTGCGGGAGTAAGTGGACCATTGTAAGAAGTGTATATTGAGGCATCGCCTTTGCCTTCCTCGCTTTCGGTTATTGTAACATTGCTTCCCATGATAATTCTGTTATTCGACTTCACCGTTCCAAAAATTGTTACATTTGAACTTATATCTCCCGATCCTCCGAGAGCAAGAGCGTGCTCGGGCACGGCCTGACTGACATATACCACAACGGAAAGTTTTCTTTTTTCGCGGGCATCGGCTCTGTTCGGCACATAGCCCGTTGATTGTATCTCGTACTTGTCGTCGCCCAAATCATCATTCACCGACACCTCATACTGCGCCCCGTAAAAATTCGTGATTCCGATACCATTCGAATCATCTTCTTTGAGCTCGGCGATCTTCCTCTCAACGCCGGCTTCCGCGGCGTAAAGAGCCTGCTGTGACAGATAAAGTTTGGTGCTGCTTTTGACTTCATGAGAAATAAGCATCACAAGAGAAAATGACACAAGAGTGAGAAAAAGCATCAGAAAAAGAGCGAACACCAGCGATGCCCCCGACGTACTGCATCCGGTAGCCGCAACCTTCAGGTTGCGTATATTCACGCCACAGCAAGCCCTATCTTTAGAACTGTTATCTACTTTTTGATTATCAATCATAGTTCGCCTTTATCGTGGAATAATTTATTTCTCTGCTTTCGCCTCTTTCCGTCCAGCTGACCTTCACCCTGATCGTCTTATACTTTCCGTCGTCGCCGAGACTCGAAAGCGTAACCTGCTGCTCAAGAGTATAAGGCATGCCTGATACAAGATTGCCCGTCTTCGCTATCGTATAAGTTTGGTAAGTTGTAGTACTCCATGCCGCCGCATTATCAAAATCTATTCTAGCATCTTCATTCTTAGATTCTATCCAGTTTACTGCTTCGTTATACGCCATTGTTTTATATTTCGCGAGCTTTTCCGCTTTTATGTTGTTCATCAGAGTCTGTATGAACGCCAGTGAGACATAAGAAACAATTGTCACGGCCAGAAGCACCTCAATATATGTAAAACCTCTGTCGGTGCGCGTGCGGGGACAGAAACTCCCCCATTTTGTCTGCTTTGATACCGTCATATTATGATTATACAATGAATTCGCGGAAATTGAAACAGCTTTTAACGCTCAAAGCAATCTTATGAAAGCGCAGCTTCTTTCCGGCGACTTGTCTCTTCTGTATGAAAACATGTTTTCTTCCTCAAAAGAGCAAAGTCCCGAATCATAAATATTCTGCGGCTTAACACCTGAAGATTCAAGCTGCTGCCTTATTATGAGCTTCAAATCCACAAACTTTTTACCCTTTTTATCTTTCACATAAATTTCAGGAAAAACATGGCCCAGCTCTTCCGACACCTCAAAATGCCGGCGGCATATACCGGGTCCTATCACCGTTTTGAGAGAGGACATGTGCAGAGGGAATTTTTTTTCTATGCTGTCCATTGCCGAAATTATTATATTTTTTGAAACCCCTCTCCAACCCGCATGTATAATACCGGCAAAAGCGGCCTGCGCGTCATAAAAATAAACAGGTATGCAGTCAGCCGTAAAAACAATTAGCACCGCGTTTTTATCATAAGTGGCCATGCCGTCAATGTCATTGACAGGACTCGGCGTCTGTATGTCCACCTCTTTCAGAACTGTGCCGTGCGCCTGACGGGCGTAAACCGGCACGGCCCCCGTGAAATGCTTCCTCACGAAGGCCTCCATATTAGCGGTATCTTTCATATCGCCGCTGGAGCGCAAAGAAAACAAAGCTTTTACCCCCGGGCCGAGATGCCTGGAAAAATTTTTAAAATCTTCAGTGTCTGTTCTGCTCATAAATCATTCCGCGCATGGCACGTTTTCAAAAATTCCTTTTTATTTTCGGGTTTTCGATGTCTTCTCCGGCGTTAAAACCCGTCGCCGCGGTGGTCGTATCCACGCCCCTCATATAAAGCTTGAATTCCTCAGGATTGGTGGAAACGCTCAAAGCGTCTTCCTCACTTATAACATCTTTTTCGCAAAGGCTGTAAAGGGCCTGATTAAAAGTCTGCATTCCGTAATAAGCGCCTTTTGCCATAAGATCGTATATTTCCGAAAGAGTGTTTTCGGCGATAAGTTTTTTAACAGCCTCGGTGTTAACCAGAATCTCGCACACCGGCACCATGCGCGAGCCGTCTTTGCTTTTCATAAGTCTCATGGAAACAATCGCACGCAAGGTTTCGGAAAGCTGTATGCGCATCTGGTTCTGATGCGAAACCGGAAAAAAATCAATTATCCGCGATATCGTCTGGTAGGCGTTGATAGTGTGCACGGTGGAAAAGACGAGATTGCCGAGTTCCGCGGCGGTGACGCCGGAAGATATGGTGTCTATATCACGCATTTCGCCTATAAGAATGACATCGGGATCTTCTCTGACAATATTTTTCAGCGCTTCCGAGTAGGAAAGCATATCACCGCCCAGCTCCCGCTGCGTTATAATTGATTTGTTGTCTTTGAAAAAATATTCGATTGGGTCTTCCAGCGTTATTATGTGGGCGTGACGGGTGTTGTTTATGCTGCTTATCATCGCCGCAAGCGTGGTGGATTTACCGTGCCCCGCGGGTCCTGTCACCAGCACAATACCGTCATTGGCTTCGGTTATTTTTTCAAGAACCGGCGGCAGCCCGAGCGATCTGAAATCCGACGGCGCGTCGGGAATGGCTCTGAAAACAGCCGCGACCGAACCCCTTTGATAAAAAGCTGCGCCGCGGAAACGTCCGAGACCGGCTACCGAATACGAAAAATCGCACTGGAGTTTTTCCCTGAGATCGGAGGCGCTTTTTTCATCCAGCACAGAAACGATCTTTTCAGCAATCTCATCTTTCCCCATAGCCGGAAAATCCGTCCTCACAAGATCTTTTTTTATCCGGAAAACAGGCGGCAGCCCCGCGCGCAGATGCATATCGCTGGCGCCCCTTTTAATCATTTCCTCAAAGAGAGCGTTAATTTCCATCAATAAGTTTTTTTTCTCATCGCCGGCGGCACATCAACCGCATCGGGTTCTTCCGACGGAGAAAAATGCGTATCAAAATAATCCGGTTTCGTTTCTTCACGCTCGGATTTTTCCTCAAAATTCGTCGCCACAACCGTCACCTTAACATTATCTTCAAAAGAAGGATCATAAGTCTGACCGAAATAAACATGGCACTCTTTTGAAATTTCTTTCTTCACAATATCCATCGCTCCCGCCACCTCGAACATTGTCAGGTTTTTGGGATTTCCCGTTATGTTTACCAGAAGCCCCCGCGCTCCCTCAATTGAAATATTCTCAAGAAGAGGGCTGTCCATGGCGCGGCTTATGGCGTCCAGCGTTCTTTTTTCGCCTTCCCCCTCGCCTATGCCCATAAGAGCTTTGCCTGCGTCTTTCATTATGGCTTTAACATCCGCAAAATCCACCTGTATAATAGACTGCGAAGTTATAATATCTGTTATAGCCTGAACGCCCTGACGGAGCACATCGTCAACAGTGTTGAAAGCTTCTTCTATCAGCGTGTTTTTATCTATCAGCGTAAAAAGTTTCTGGTTTGGAATTGTCAGAATCGTATCCGCCGTGCCCTCCAGATTTTTAAAACCGGCATCGGCCTGCTTCATTCTGACGGACCCCTCAAAGCTGAAAGGCTTCGTGGCTATGGCGACAGTCAGTATTCCCATTTCCTTGGCCATGGCGGAAAAAACGGGTGAGGCGCCGGTGCCCGTGCCGCCGCCCATACCGGCGGTGACGAAAACCATATCAGCGCCCTCCATGGCTTGTTTTATAACATCTCTGGATTCTTCCGCCGCCGTTCTGCCTATTTCGGGGTTGCCCCCGGCGCCAAGGCCTTTTGTGCTGTCTTCGCCAAGCTGTATCCTGTATGAGGCGAGAGACTGCTTCAGAGCCAGAGCGTCCGTGTTGGCGGCTATGAATTCAACGCCTTTTATATTTGAATTTATCATCCTGTTAATGGCGTTGCAGCCGCCGCCGCCCACACCTATAACTTTTATTCTGGCTCTTAAATTATCCTCGGCTTCCAGTTTTATCATTATCCACCTCCAATTTTTTTTTAAATATTCTCACGCGCGGAGGCGCGTCATTTGCAATTCTAAGATATTTAGCGATTTTAGTAAACACCCCCCGCCTTCCAAGGTTTTACTCCGCGCGAAGCGCGCGGGTATTGGGCTAATAAATTTTAAAATAAAGTTTGTAAATTTCGCTTTAAATTAGTTAAACTACTGTAAATCATCCCGAAACGTATTATAAAAAAGGATTAAAAAATGAAGAAGATAGGATTACCGCGGGCGCTGCTCTATTATAAATATTTGCCGCTCTGGAAATTTTTTTTTGAGGAATTAGGCTATAAAATAATTTTAAGCTCGCCCAGCAACTCCAAAATAATGGAACGCGGAAGCAGACTCGCCATTGACGAAATATGTATACCCCTGAAACTTTACTACGGGCATGTGCTGGACCTTCTGGGAAAAGATATTGATTTCCTCTTTGTCCCCCGCTATGTCTCCCTATCCCCCGACACCTACATGTGCCCGAAATTTCTCTCCCTGCCGGATATGATACGCGGCACGATCAACGGCTTGCCCCCTCTTCTTGAGATGGAAATCAACCTCAAAAAAAAGAGCGGCTTCTCTTCGGCTCTTGAGGCCGGAAAACAGCTCGGAAAATCCTTTTTCCAAATCAAACGGGCTTATGAAAAAGCTTTAAAAAGTCAGGACGTTTTTATATCACGCATGGCTCAGGGCGCGCAATTCGCTGAAGCCGTGACCGGAAACGCGCTTGCGGAAAAAGACAAAGACAGGAAAACTTCAGTACACATCGCCGTCATCGGCCACGGATACAATGTGCACGATTCATTTGTGAATATGGATATGCTCAAACATCTGAAAAAATCCGGCGTGGATGTGACCGTCCTCGAAAATCTGCCGCAGCACATATTCAAACATGCCACCGATATAAGCGGCAGTCTTAAAAACTACTGGGGAAACGAAGAAGAAATTCTGTCCGCCGTCAATTACATATTTAAAAAGAAATCAGCCGACGGTATAATATTTCTCTGCAGTTTCTGCTGCGGGCCGGACTCTCTCATAGATGAACTGATAACCAGAGACGCGAAAAAAGCCGGCATTCCCTACATCTCTCTCGTGCTGGACGAACATTCGGGCAAAGCCGGCGTCATAACCAGGGTAGAGTCCTTTGTGGATATGATACTGCGGAAAAAAAGAAAGGCGGCTGCGGCACAATGACTGTCACCTTCCCCAACCTCGGCAACGCGTGGGCGGCTTTCAGGTTCTTTTTCGAAAATGTCGGCGCCAAAGTCCGCCTCGTGGAAAAGAACAACGCCCGCCAGCTGGAGAAAGGCCTTAAAATATCGCCCGAATGGGTCTGCTTCCCTTTTAAAATGCACACGGGAAATTTTGTGGAAGCCCTTGAAAAAGGAATAACAAAACTCATAACAGCGACCGACTGCGGCCCCTGCCGCCTGGGATACTACTATGCCGTGCAGGAACGCATATTAAAAGACAGCGGCTGCGAATTCAGCATGAAATACATACGCCAGGACGATCTCCTGACTTTTGAGTGGGTGAAAGTGCTGAATTCGGTGTGCGAAGACAAAAAACTTATGTCATTTTCAAATATTTTCAAAACCGCAAGAATATTTCTGCTGAAGGCCAAACTCATACAGGACGCGGAAAAGCTGGAAGGTCTGACACGCTGTTATGAGGCGGAAAAAGGCGCCACAAGCGCGGTGCTGGAAAAATGCCTTCTGATGGTAGACGGCGCAAATGAAGTTACAAGCCTGCGCCGGATAAAGCACAGGATAAAAAAAGGGTTTGCCGGAATAAAAAGAAAAAAAACTTCTCAAACCATTCTTAAAATAGGTTTTACCGGAGAGATGCAGATAGCAACGGACAAATTTTGCAATCACGACATAAAGAGAAAACTCGGCGAACTGGGTTGCGAAGTGCATATGAACCTCAGTCTCTACGACTGGGTAAAGCACAAACTGCACCTCAATTTCCACAGAAAATATTTTGAATATCTGAGCAGATCCATGAAAAGCAAAGGCGGTCTTCAAATGGATATAGGCGGCGAGGCTTTCTGGGTGCTGGGGGAATACATAGACTGGAGTAAAAAACAATTTGACGGTTTTGTCCATGTTTACCCCTTTACCTGCATGCCAGAAATAACGGCCAAATCCATAATCACATCCTGGTACAGCGAAAAAATATTCAACCTGCCTCCGGTTTTTTTCAGTTTTGACGAACATTCCGCGGAAGCCGGCATGATAACGCGCCTTGAGGCCTACACCGACCTGCTGAGAGCAAAAAAGGAGAAAGAAAATGGCAGATAAAAAAAAGAATTCATCCCTGTATCTCGGAATTGACGTGGGGAGCGTGTCAACGAAATTCGCGATAATAGACGATAACGCCGATCTGATATACGAAACATGGGAGAGGTCGGGCGGTAATCCTATTAAATCCGTTCAGTCAGGTTTCAAAAAACTAAGAGAGACTCTGAGCGGAGACATAGAAAAACGCGTCGCAGCCGTCGGCACGACGGGTTCCGCAAGGTATCTCACAAAAACACTGGTGGGGGCAGACATAGCGAAAACAGAAATAATATCGCACGCCGTCGCCGCGAGTCATTACATGCCCGACGTCAGAACGATACTTGAAATAGGCGGACAGGACAGCAAAATCATTCTTCTCAGCGACAGCATAATAACCGACTTCGCGATGAACTCCATCTGCGCGGCGGGAACAGGCTCTTTTCTGGATCATCAGGCCTCACGGCTGGGAATTCCCATAGAAGAATTCGGGAACTACGCCTCACGCTCAAAGGTGTCGGTATCCATCGCGGGACGATGCACGGTATTTGCTGAATCCGATATGGTGCACAAACAGCAGATCGGCCATTCAAAGGAAGACATAATAAACGGTCTGTGCGAAGCGCTGGTAAGAAACTATCTCAACAACACCTGCAAGGGAAAAAAACTCATGAAGCCCATCGCCTTCCAGGGCGGCGTTGCGGCAAATTCCGGAATACACAAAGCTTTTGAAAGGGCTCTCAACTGCGAAATAAAAGTCCACAAATACTTTCTTACCATGGGAGCCATAGGAGCCGCCATACTCGCCAAGGAACATCTGGCTCATTCCGGCAACGAGACAACTTTTAAGGGACTGGGCATAAGCGATATACGCTTCACGCCCAAAGCCTTTAACTGCGACGACTGCCCCAACCGCTGTGAGATAACCTATGTGGAAGAAGAAGATAAAGGGATAATCGCCAGATGGGGAGACCGCTGCGGCAAGTGGACAATGTGATTCAAAGATGCTGAAGAAAAGAATGAGAAAAACAAATGCTTAAAATAATGCGGGACAATTTACGGGTTTTGAAATACCGTTTCATGTTCAGGGGCAAACCCAGGTTATCGGCATTCGCGGATATATTCGCGAATAACCTTTACAGATTTATCCCCGTGAATAAAATAAAACCGGCCCACGAATTCCTCAACAAAATTATTGACCGCATTCTCTGGATGTGACGCCTGCTTCCGCACCTTAACGGACTGATATGTTAGAAAGAGAATCTATCAGTTTTTTTGTTTTTCTGCGCAGAGCCGGAAGACCGCCGTTATTTTCAATTATAAAAAGGGGACAGGTCCCTTTTTTCTCTGTTCCCTTTCTTAAAAAAGGGACCTGTCCCCTTTTTATTCCGGGATAGAATACGTCTTTTTGAAAGGAAAAAATCTTTTCCGCCTCTGATGGAGAAATTCCCCGCGCCGCGATATTTTTTTCGCGCACGGAACCGGAACATTTCACAAGAATAATTTTATCAAAGCAATTCTGCATACCCATTTTAAAAAGAAGCGCGTTTTCCGCCGCACAGACGGGATTGGCGGCAAGAAATTTTTCCATTTCACTTTTTATGGCAGGGTGCATTATTTTTTCAAGTTCTCTCATCAGGGGTTCAGAGCCGAAAACCTTATCACCGAGTTTTTGCCGGCATATAATACCGTCTTTATCTAAAATGCCGGAGCCGAATATTTTCAGAACTTTTTTTGAAACAGAATTTTCTCTCCCCAGAAGAGCATGCGCTATTTCATCGGCGGAACAAACGGCAAACCCCGCATCGGAAAATATTCTCAAAACCTCGCTTTTGCCGGAAGCAAACTTTCCGGTTATACCGATCTTAAGACGGCGAGTGAGTTTATCTTGTCGCAATGCTGTTGACAAATGTCTGAAACGGCGATTCGGCGGCAAGATAAATCATGTAGAATATGAAAATAAGCGAATATATCACAAAAAGGGATTTCAGCATAAAAGCCACCGTTAAAGGCTGTTCCGCCGTCTGAAGATTTTCTCCGCAGAACTTACAGTAAACAGCGTTTTTCTTGTTTTCCCTGCCGCATTTTAAACATTTCATAATTAATTCATTCTACCAAATGTCAACGCAAAAAAAAAGGAGTTACTTGATTTTTCCGCCAAGGGAAAGAATTTTATCCCGCAGTATTATGGCCATCTCAAAATCAAGATTATCCGCGGCTTCGCACAGATCCTTTTTCAGTTGACGGATAAGGTCGGGATTGGAGGAAGTGAATTTATCCAGGTTTTCTTTCAGGAGATCATAAGCGCCATCTTTTGATTTTTTTATAAACTCCGCGTCAAGCGAAATAATTTTTTTTATGGATCTGGGCGTAATTTTGTGACGGCGGTTATATTCCTTCTGCGTATGCCGCCTCCGCGCCATTTCATCCATGGCGCTTTTCATTGAACCTGTCACGGAACCGGCATAAAAAATAACGCGGCTTGAAACATTTCTCGCCGCCCGGCCGGATATCTGAATAAGAGATGTGCGGCTGCGCAAAAAGCCCTCTTTATCTGCGTCCAGTATGGCAACAAGTGTTATCTCCGGCAGATCAAGCCCTTCTCTCAGAAGATTCACGCCGACAATGCAGTCCACTTTACCTCTGCGCAAATCGTTGAGTATCTCTATTCTTTTGAGCGTGTCTATATCGCTGTGAATGTAATGCGTTTTTATGCCCTTGGATATAAAATAAAAGCTCAAATCTTCCGCCATTCTTTTTGTCAGCGTTATGACAAGAGCCCTTTCGTTTTTCTTTTTCAAAGCCAGCAGTTCTTTTACAAGATCTTCGGGGGCGTTCTTCATTGTCCTCACAAAAATTTCGGGGTCTGTCAGTCCCGTCGGCCTTATGAGCTGCTCCACGAGAGAAGACCTGCTTTTTTTTATTTCATATTCCGCGGGCGTGGCCGAAGAATATATGACTTTGCCAGTAAGCGCCTCAAATTCTCCAAAACGCAGAGGCCTGTTATCCTTTGCCGTCGGAAGCCGGAAACCGAATTTAACTAGATTTTCTTTCCTTGAACGGTCGCCGGCCCACATGCCCCGAAGCTGCGGCAGCGTCACATGAGATTCGTCTATCACTGTGAGAAAATCGCGCGGAAAATAATTGAGAAGACAATAAGGAGGCTCTCCTCTGTCCCTTCCGGCAAGATACATGGAATAATTTTCTATACCATGGCAGTATCCCGTTTCTTCTATCATCTCTATATCGTTAAGCGTCCTCTGACGGAGCCGCTCCTCTTCAAGCAGTTTCCCCGCGCTTTTAAAATACCGCAGCCGTTCTTTTAATTCTTTTTTTATACTGACAACGGTGTCTTTGAGACGCTGCGGGCTTGTGACAAAAAATTTAACGGGAAACACTTTGAGTTTCTCTAGATTTCTTTTGCGTTCATAAGTGAGAGGATCAAATTCATAAATCCGTTTCACTTTTTCCCCGCTCCACATTATTCTGAAAGGATTGCCGCTGTGGGGAGAAAATATATCCATTGTGCCGCCCTTCAAACGGAAACATCCCCCAGTGAAATCAATGTCGTTTCTTCTGTACTGTATGCGCGATAGAGCCTTTGCGGCAGAGGAAGGAGAAATCCTCTGACCCGCGGATATTTCGAAAGCCGTTTCCGCCCAATCAAGAGGTGAGCCCAAGCCGTAAATACAGGAGACAGTGGACACGACAATAACGTCTTTTCTCGACAGAAGAGCCGACACCGCCTGAAGCCGCAGTTTATCTATCTGTTCGTTTATTGAGGCGTCTTTGGCTATATAAGTGTCGGAAGACGGAATATAGGCCTCGGGCTGATAATAATCGTAGTAGGAAACAAAATAGCAAACGGCATTGTGCGGAAAAAAACTTTTAAACTCGGTGTAAAGCTGTGCGGCTAGCGTTTTGTTGTGCGATATGATAAGCGCGGGGCGGTTCCATTTTTCAATAACTTTGGCAATCGTGAAAGTTTTCCCCGACCCCGTCACCCCCATAAGAGTGAGAGGATGATTCTTTTCCGAAATGCCCTTAAAAAGTTTCCCCGAAGCTCTCTTCTGGACGGGGGAAAGCGAAAACGGACTTACCAGATTAAAGGGGACGGAGCTCATTTATTTTCCAATTTTTCCAAAAATTCCAAAAAAAAA
>SWCC01001402.1_pt1 | contig 17920 bp, 17 predicted proteins | sample 4692971 | NCBI WGS metagenome assembly SWCC01 (sample SAMN10267277, study PRJNA491770) | bioreactor metagenome | isolation source: DHS bioreactor inoculated with subseafloor sediment | place: Japan: off Shimokita Peninsula | collected 2006-08 | reverse complement strand
AGGAATATTATGATATGGACGCATGGCGCGGCACATGGCTGATGGACGGCGGGGTTTTAACCAATCAGGCCTCTCATCATATAGATCTGCTTCAATGGCTGTGCGGACCGGTGGAAAGCGTCATCGGAAAAACCGCGACTCAATTTATAAATATAGAAGTTGAGAATACCGGCCTTGCAATCTTAAAATTCTGCAGCGGGGCGTTGGGCCTTATTGAAGCAACCACTGCGACACGGCCCAAAGATATAGAGGGCTCAATTTCTATTTTAGGCGAAAAAGGCTCCGTGGAAATAGGAGGTTTTGCCGTCAACAAGATAAAAATCTGGCAATTTGAAAAAGAGATGCCGGAAGATTTGGAAATTAAAGAAAAATTTTCAGAAAACCCGCCGGATATTTACGGCTTCGGGCATTTGGAATTTATGAAACAGGTTTTAAAAAGTCTTGACAACAATTCGGAATCCCCCGTTGACGGACTGGAAGGCAGAAAATCTCTTGAACTGATTAACGCGATTTACGAATCTGTGGAAACAGGCAAAGAAGTTTTTTTAAAGTTTAAACCTAAGTTCTGCAAACTCGGCGAAGAGCCAAATCATTTTGGAAAAAAGAAATAAATTTTTAACATGGACATTAATCCGTTCTATGTTCTAAACCCCATAAAACCGATGCAACAAATAAATTGATTAACATAAATGAGTAAATCATCAAAGATAACGCTAAAGCTTTCTCCCTTGTTATTCCGACTATTGAGAGCAAATTAATCATAGCAAACTCCCGGGTACCTATTCCCGAAAAACTTATAGGCAGTGCGGCTGCCAAAAAAACTAATGCAAAAATAAGATATAGCTTTATAAATGATATGTTAAAATCCAAAAGACAACCGAATAAATAAAGTTGGAAAAAATATAGGGTCCAAAATACAGCTGTTAGTAATCCTAAATTTACAAATAAGTTAATATTTAATTTCTCCATATATTTGAGCATATTTCCTTTATTAAACTCCAGATTAAATATTTTTTTCATCAATAAAACACTTTTCTCAGCAACATACTCCCTGTGTCTGAAAAAAGCTGCTACTGCCAAACACAGAAATCCCAATACTACTCCAAGAACTAATTTTATTACACGAGATTCGACATCCTTCAGTGTGGCAACTAAGTATATAGAAAAAACACTTATTATTAATAGAAAACTTACATCAAAAAGCCTCGGCAAAATAATTGTGAAAGCGCCTTTTACTTTTGAATGCCCTTCTCGGTGCAATTTAACCAAAGGATATAATTCCCCTATTCTACCGGGAGTAATCATACCCATTAAGACACCGGAAAAAAGCAGGGTAACATTAGCAAAATAAGTTCTTTTTATCGAAACTTTGGACAATAAATAATGCCAGCGGTAAACAATTATTAAATAGCTGGGAATTAACAACAAGTAAATAGGGATTATTTCAATAAAATCAACTTCAGAATATATTCTTACAAATTCTTTCCAATCTGTCTTATATAAAATTATTCCAAATATAATTATTCCTACAAATCTAACTCCGATTGTTAATACTTTTTTCATGAAATGCTATTAAATCTAAACTCTGAATTGCCTTTAGCAAACTCCACTTAAGTTGTTACTTCCTCATAAATTTTCATAGTCTTATCTGCTATTTTTTCCCAATTAAATTTTTCTTCCACTTTCTTCCTTCCGTTTCTTCCCATTTCCCTTCTTAGTTTATTATTGTAAAACAAGGATAATATTTTTTCTGCAATTTTCTTGTCATTTGCTGGCTCAACGAGATACCCTGTAATACCATCATCTATAATATCAATTATCCCTCCGGTTTTTGACGCGATACAAGGCAAACCACAACTCATTGCTTCTATTAGTCCCACCCCAAAACCCTCATGAATTGATGGTAAAACAAAAATGTCATTTTCGTGCATGTATCCGGGTATTTCTGAATGAGGTTTCTCTCCGGCAAAGATGATATTGTTTTTTAAACCTAATCTGTCGCTCATATTTTTAAGTTTCTTTCTTACTTGCCCTTCTCCTACAAGTGTTAATCTTACTTCTGGAATTTTTAAAGACACATACTTTATGGCTTGTATTAAATATTCCAATCCTTTCTCCTGTCCCATTCTACCCACCCAAAGTAATCTGAATCTGCATTCTGCTATAGTGGTCAAAGAAAAGATATTCGTATCAACACCATTAGGTATGACAACTATCTTATCTTCTGAAATTCCAAATTTACAAATATTCTTTTTTATATTCTCACTAACCGATACTATTTTATCAACCCTCATAAAAATATAACTGCTAATTTTCTTCAGCAACTTTGTCTTAGCTGCAAAATCAATATAATCTCCCGCATGTATAGTTAAAACCACAGGTCTTTTATAAATTTTTTTAACCAAGATTGCAACCATACCTGATATAATCCAATGAGCATGAATGACATCACAATTTTTACTGACTTTTAAGCTTACTATAAAAAATGAAATCAAGAATGGAATTATTTCCAATTTTGCAAAAAAACTACTTTTAAGTTTATTAGGCATACCTCCTGTATATGTTAAATTTTGTAATTTAAATGGCAGCATATATACATATCGATGAATCTTTATTCCATTATTCACCTCATTGATTGGAATACCATATGAGTGAGAACACACTACATCAACATAAAGATCTTTCTTCAGTAATCTTTCCAGTAACTGCTGAATAAAAGTTGCATAAAAATCATTTTTAAACCGCGGATAAGATGTAGAGAGTATACAAACTCTCAAATTTCTCATACTTTTTTTGCTAAAATGGCAATTCTTCGCCGCATAATGGGTATAACTCTTAATAAAACTTTTTCTATAATACAAAAGAAGGGGATGTGTGACTCGGTATAATATGATTTTTCTATTATAAAGTTTCTTCTCTTCAAACTTTCTATCATCATCGGCATAGATTTGTAATCAACATGACTTATATCTTTTTTTAGTAAAATATTATTTTCCCGCAAAATAGTAAATATACTTTTCTGATAATCAGTCCAAATAACAAGATGCCCTCCTCTTTTTAATAATCTATTACATTCATCAAGTGTCTTTTGAAAAACTTCAGGGTATAAATGTTCAACTAAATCTGCACATATAATAGTATCATATGATTCGCTGTACAACGGGACATCGTGTGCCCCCGCACAGATAAATTTAACATTATTACAATCACATTCTTTCAGAAAATTATTGCACAATGAGATACTCTTAGTGCTATAGTCTATACCTACTATATCCTTACACATGGGCGCCAATGCAAAACAAAAAGTGCCCCAACCGCATCCAAAATCCAATACTCTCTCATGTTTCTTCGGAGTGTATATTTCTAAAACTTTAGAAATTCTATACTTTTGAAATCTTGTACTTAAACTACCTAATTGTTTAACTGTTTTGCAGTTCATATAATACATACTCTCATCATAATATTTTTTCATTTTACTTTGCTTATTAAAATCTGATTTTAATATTGGTTTCATTTATATAATTTCCTGACTCTCGCTATAATACCATCTTAAAAAGGTAAATTTATTACCTGATTTTTCACTATTTTACACCCCGCCTCTTTTATAAGTATTATCATACCAAATCATAAAAGAAACTAAGCAGGTAATTTTTCTAGTATTATCCCGTTTGCCGTCAAAATGCTGCTCAAGAACCATTTTTACATAATCAGCATTCAGCAATCCTGTTTCTTTAATCTTTGCCGGATTTAAAATATCACAAACAAAATCCCTGAGTTCATGTTTAATCCATGATGCTCCCGGTATAATAAAACCTTTTTTTTTCATCCTTCTTATTTTTTCAGGCAATAATTTTTCCATGGCTTTTCTAAAAATATACTTTGTAGTAAAGTTTTTATGTTTTAAGTTTACCGGCATGGATGCCGCAAATTCAACCAATTGATTATCTAAAAAAGGCGTTCGCGTCTCAAGGGAGACAGCCATTGTCGTAATATCATTAATATATAATGTGCAGCCGGCATGAAATACACGCAAATCCAGATAAAGGAGCTTATTTACCATATCAGTATCTTTCAACAATCCAAAATGCTTTCTAAATACATTAAAACCGTCAAACTCCTCTGTACGATTATTCAACTGCCCGGAATATAACATTTGCTTTTCTTCAGGACTAAATATCTCTTTCCATCGGAAATGTGCTTCTTCCGGCGGCAATCCCGCTCCTTTTATAAATGCCTTAGCCCGGTAGTCAAAACTTAACCGCGCTGTAGAAACAGGCAATTTTTTTACAATTTCTTCTACGAGTCCTCTCCTAAGGAACGCTGGTAATTTACGGTACTGTTTCGCCAGCTTGTAAGCTGTAATTGTAGGATATCCTCCGAATATTTCATCGCCGCCTGCGCCAGAGAGAGCTACCGTCACACTCCTTTTAGCATTTCTCGCAAGAATATAATTGGCAACACTGGACCAGTCCCCGTTAGGCTCATCAAAGGATTCAATCACCTTAGGAAGAAAATTATATACATCCGAAGGCCTCATTATATACTCCTGATGCTCTGTATTATACATCTTTGCCACCGTTTTAGCTTCATTCAATTCATTATAGGATTTGTCAAGAAACCCTAAAGAAAAAGTCTTAATTGGGCTACTTCCAAGTTCACTCATTAAGGCGACTATACTTGTAGAATCCAACCCCCCGCTTAGAAATACCCCTAAAGGAACTTCGCTCTGCAATTGTCGCTTAACAGACTCTTTTAAAAGACTTCTTATCTGTTCAGTATAATATCTAGTATCTTTTTCCGTGCTTACAGAATAATCCATTTCCCAGTATTTCTCTATCGTCATGTTTCCCTTTTCATAAACTAAATAATGGGCAGGTGGTAATCTAAATATATTTTTAAATATTGTATTCGGATGCGGTATATAATAAAGTGAAAAATAAATATCTACAGCTTCATAATTTATCTCTTTTTTAACACTTCTATCTTTTAAAATCGCCTTAATTTCAGACGCAAAAAGCAAATGACCGTTATTTAATGTATAAAACAATGGTTTAATGCCTATTCTGTCCCTTACTAAAAACAGCTTTCCCTTGCGTTCATCCCGGAGTGCAAAAGCAAACATGCCATTAAGTTTACTAAAGGCCTCTTCCCCGTACTCTTCATATAAATGCACTATAGTCTCCGTGTCACTATGCGTATAAAACTTATGCCCTTTACCTATTAATTCTTTTCTGAGTTCCACATAATTATATATCTCACCATTACAGACAACCCACACTGTTTTATCTTCATTATGAACCGGCTGATGCCCTTTAGCAATATCAATTATGCTAAGCCGCCTGAGCCCCAGCGCAATATTTTTATCGATATATATACCACTATCATCAGGACCCCGGTGAGTTAATACCTGGGACATATCCTTTATTAATTCTTCCGATATGGGTTCTTTTCTGTTAAAATTGCAAATACCGCAAATACCGCACATATTATTTTCCCTTTTCCTTTTTAAACTTTTTTTCACAAATCTTTTGATATATATAATTCAATCCTACTGCTGAAAATATAATCATATATGGCATAACGGGCCTTCTATACCGAGCTTCCGGCCATATAATTGTATACACAATGGTAAAAGAAATTATTATACAATAGAGAAAAATCATATTTCTCCAATTCTTTAAAGATATTACTGCTCCTATAAGACCGAATATTAAAACAATATCAAAAAACAAAAAACCTAAAATTATAATCACTTTACTTCGAGCAGCTTGTTCAAAATCTATTTTATTTATATGAGGGATAGGTCTCCAAAATCTCATGAACTTCTTTACCGATCCCCTGAGGAAATAGATTGGTTTATTCATATATATTTTCAATGCTTTTCTAAAATAATAATTATCTAGTTTAAGCCCTTCCAATTTCTCGCCATCTACTTTCAGAGAATTCAACTCAAGATGTCCTGCCTTATATTCCGGTTCATTTAAATCCGTCTCAAATATATATATTGAAGCTATAAAATTAGCACCTCCATACATATGGGCAAGATAAAATTTTCCAAAATGTTTGTGGTTTCTCAGTCCCCATGGAATCGTAACAATAAATAAAGAACTCATTACTACTAATATTCTCAGATAAGTTTGCGCTTTTTTCATATCCCATAATATTAGTAAAGAAATTACGCAGAAAGGCAAAAACCCAAAAGCCGTAGGTTTACACAATATCATCAAACCCATAAGCACCCCTGATATTATCTGATTTTTTATAGAATAATTTTTTACGCAAATAATCAATTGATAGATCACTGCGGCGATAAGAAAAGTATACAATGTTTCAACCAATAAATACCCTGTATAATAAATAAAAAACGGATAAACAGCAGAAATAGCTGCCGCTATTAAGCCAACCTCTTTATTAACAGTCCTTTTACCAATAAAATATACCAGAAGACAGGTGAGTGCTCCAATCAAGGATTGCATTAGCCTTACTATGAAATAATTATGTCCAAATATTGCATATATCCCTGCTAAAAAAAATGGATACACCGGGGAACGCCTGATTGAGGGAACACCTAACTCAGTTGAATACTCACCATGTTGCCATATATTATAAGCCAGCTTATCATATCCCGTCCCATCTAAAACAGGAGATCTATTACCCATATAAAGAGCAAAAAGTACTCTTGCAAACAAAGCGACCACTATTACAAATATAACCTTTTTTTCTAAAGTAATTTTCAATTGATTCTACCTCCTCCTTCATACATATCAAAAAGCATGGCAAAAAGCATAGCCTGAAATCCCATAAGAATTAAAAGAGCGCAAAAAATGGCCTGAGGCCCCGACACACCAATGCCTATGGCCTGTTTCCATATCAAATAAATTCCCCACAGCACTCCCGCCGGTATGAAGAAAATCCCCCCGAAATAACAGAATATGAGCGGATGAAAATCTCTATATATATACTTCTTGGCGATACGCCACAAAAAATTCCTCAAAAGCATAGGCGTCACTTTTAACGCGTATGAAAACCCTTTTATCTGAGATTGCCTCTCCCCTGGCAGATAAATGGCACGGCGCGGAATGTCTTTTACTCTGAAACCGTAAGCGTTCAAACGAATAAGAAAATCCATGGGATAGCCGTATTTTTTCCACGCCTTTTTCCAGTTTATTATTTCTATCGCTTTTTTTGTGATCGCCGTATAGCCGTCAACAAAATCAAAAATTTTATAATATCCCGACGCCACCTTGGTAAGAAGCGAGATTATAGAATTTCCCACAAGCCTGATATTGGGCATATCATCAAAAATATTTTCCTCAACAAGGAAGCGGTTCCCTTTCGTGTAATCGGCTTCATCTCTTATCAACGGCTCAAGAAAATCTTCGGCCATTTCCAGGGGCATCTGATTATCCCCGCCCACAACAACGGCTATATCAAAACCATCTTTGGCAGATTTTTCATAACCCGTTATCACGGCCTGCCCCACGCCGATGTTCCGACCGTGTTTTATGAGCTCAATTCTGCTGTCTTTTAATTTGAGTTTTTCCACAACCTCAACCATGTTATCACTGCTGCCGTCATCAATCACGTATATTCTGTCAAACAAATCAGGCGCCGCTTCCAGTGTCGGCACTATCAGCCTTTCTTCATTATGCGCCGGTATAACAAGCGATATTTTTTTTCCCTTATACATATCATCCTCCATAAAACTGTATTTAACTGCATGGTAAATTTAAACCTATGCTCATTTTTTCAACAGCGTCTATTTTAACATTTTTAACTGATAATTTCACGCATCCGCATTGGATAATATAAAATATCCCTGTGTTATATTGATATATTAATGGAGCCATTAGCGAAACTTTTTATGGATTTTTTTTTGAATCAAGAATAATTCTTTATAAATCATTTTTTTCGATAGCCGGATATCGCTCCAATAAAACAAACTCTTATTTGCCTTTTTTAAGAGCTTTATGTCCTCTGGTTTTGGAAGTCCATATAATGTAGTCTTTGGAATTTGCACGCTTGTTGAAGTCGATAGATTAGCTGCTTCATGTACGCTGATAGTGTTTAATAAATCTATAACCAGCTTAGCCGCAGCGATAACACAGCGGCAATGATATATAAAAACCGAATCGAAAATTTCAGGATTGATTATTTGTTGTTTGATAATTTCACCCGTATCAACTTTTGGAGCTACTTTATGAATTGTTACCCCGCATGGAAAATCTTTTTTAAATGTCATCCAGAAATAAGGAGCCGCGCCCTTGTAATACGGCAAATACGAGCCATGGATATTCCATAGGTATTTTATATGACTTATCATAGTGTTGTTAAAAATTTGACTCCCATATGCAGATAAAACAACATTGTTGCTGTGTTTGAATCCTCTAAATTGATCAGTAAACTCTATATCATTCGTATCTGTTATTATTTTGACAGGTACTTTATTTTGATCAGCAATATTTTTTATAGTCAATAACTTTTTGTTATCCACAATCAAATTATTGAAAGCCTTGTTTTCAATCAAGTATTTGTAAAAAAGAAATTCTTTGCTCTTTTTTGTGAATAATTTTATTAAACTTACACATGTTTTTGAAAGAGATCCGCGCAAAGATTTGATTAGATAAATTTTTTCTATCTCAACGCCTGCCCTTGTTAAGCAATTGGTGAAAATAGTGCCGGCTAAACCTTCAGCTGTTATTAATGTTAGTTTTTGCATATTTTATTACACTTCTTGTAGATGAGTAAGCTACATCATTAGAAAATTGTTTAATCAATTTTATAAAATTCTCATAAAACTTTCTGTTATCAGTCATTATATGCGGATGCATATTTATTGTCATAACGCCATTAAGAGAAATTATGTCTTTAATAAAATGTTGAATTGAACCAAGAATATCGTTCTCACTATTACTGCTATCTCGAAAATAGTTGTCATCCTGCACCATTAGAGGAATCTCCCACATGTCGTATTTTTTAAAGTAGTATGGGTAAGGTAATTTCACTGAATAATAAAAGGGTGATGCAATTTGCATTGTAGAATCAAATAAAAAATTCATTTCAGAAAGCACTTGAAATAATGTCTCACTGATACTTAATGCAGGAGAACGGTAGCCAACAACTTCTTCTGTATCTAATGCATCTATGGCCATCTTGATTTCAGTCTTTATTTTTTTAGGATTCCGAAAAGCGAAACCCTGATCATGATTATATCCGTGTAGTCCTACTTCAAAGCCGGCATGAGCTATTGAGTGTATAAAAGGTTTATCAATTTTATAGTCATGGGTAATAAAATTGAATGTGGATTGAATATTATACTTGGCATCAATTTCAGCCATAGTTTTTGTATACCTATAACCTTCTACATTATCAATATCATGACTCAAACATATTACAGCTTTTTTATTCCACCATGGTCGCAAATTGTGAATTTTGAGTGTTTTAGCAATTATTTGATTTTCTATGTAAGTCATAGGATAATTCAAAGTAAGCTTTGATTTGGGATTTCTTATCTTTTTAACGATACCGGTAAAAATATATCGCCCTTTAACCGGAAGGGCATTAATTATGGGTGAGGCGTATTTTCTAATTATTTTTTCTTTGTAGGGAGTGCTTGGAATGGTGAATAAATTATCAATAGAGATGAATGATTCTTTTAGAATGTTAAAAAGTTGCTGTAATTCGTCCAAACACATAATACAATTCTATAAAAACATCACTTTAAATGCAATATGTATGTTGTCCTTGTCCAACACATGGTACTACACTAAGCTCCCAAACCAACCTGCTGAGCAGGTAATACCGCCAACCTAAAAGACCGTGAAAAAGAGTGGTCTTGTTCCCATTTTTTATAATACTCATTAGGCGTCTGTAATCAAGCGATTGATGTGGTCTCACATCGTTATAAATCTCATTCCAGCGACTTAATTTCTCATTTTGTTTTTTAACCCCTGACACCAAATTACCCTGTCTGTAAAATTCATAAACATCCGTTTGTATCGACCTCTCCACGATGCTGTTCTGTTTCGGGCAGTTCGGATATGTGTGGTAATGCGGGATTTTCTTCTTTCTCAACATACTGTCAAAAAATCCCTCAAACTCCGACCCATTACACTCTGCAGAGCTTTTATCTTAAATGGCAATTTAGTCACAGCCTCGTCGAAAAATTCTTTGCTTAATCTCGAGTTCGCTCTGCTGTATACTTTCGATACTTTTATCTTCGTCAGGCAATCTATCAGATTAAATTGATACGCTTTCGCACCCCAAGGATAATTTAGATGTTTCGTATCTATCTGCACCAAATCCCCTGGCGCCTTTATATTGAGCAATAGCTCACGGCTTGTTCTCAATCTTTTTCTCTTTGCTGCTTTCTTGCGCCGTCGGCTTTCTACCTTATCTATCAGATTTCTTCTTTTCAATATTCTTCCAACGCTGGACGCTGATAACTTTATTTCGTAATCCCTCTCCAACTATCAGCGCTATCTTGTATTTTGACCATGCCGGATATTTCTTTCGGATGCTTTCTATCCTGTCCTGTATCTTTACTGCTATCTCCGGCTGTTTCACCCTATACGGCCTTCGCGAGGCGCTCTCCAAACCTTCCAATCCGTCCAACTCCAATCTCTCCTTCCTTTTATAAAAGGTTCTTGTTGATATACCAAAATGCCGGCACGTTAATCTCACTTTCTCGCCGTGTTCCCTGTAATACTCTATCCAGGTCCGCCGACGCTGAGCTTCTTTTGTTATGCTTTTGATCCCTCTTAACTGTTTCATTGCTCTTTTGGGATATACATAAAATGCTGTCATGCTGTCCGCAGCAACTACATTCTTATCCTCCGGGATTTTTGAACTTGATATAACCAAACGTGCGCCATTTCGTTGAAAAGCGCTTTAGTTTGAAATATTTTTTCAGTTACCCCTAAATAAAATTGATGTGCAGAGGAATATCGCCTTTCGGCGTGCATAAAGCAGTTTTGCTATGTTTTATCTTCCACAAACTTTCGTTCACTTTATGCTGCAGGCATAAACATCCGCACATATTTTGCGCATCAAATCGTGGAGAAGCAAGTTCGTCCATCACTTCCCAATATCTATCGGATTGCCACAGTTTTTTAAAAGAAGTGTCAACTATATTGCCTATCCAATATTTTTTATACCTTTCGCCAAATAACATTCCGCAGGGAGCAACCAATCCGCTGCCTGAAAGTTGTATGACAAAAGGCGGGCCATAGCACTGCTTATATTCTCTGTTCGTACCGGCTTTAATCTTTGACCATTTTACTTTTACAAGATAATTATCGGATGTTAACTTTTCTGCCTCTTCTAAGAGCGGATATAACTTTTTATAATTGCTGTAATTCACCCCCAAACTTCCCAATTCATCGTCAGAACAATGTTTGATAACAAGATAATCAACGCCCAAAGACTGCCCCAATTTGGACAGCGGCAGTATCTGATCCCCATAACTTGGCATAAGCACCATCTGCATCCCGATGGTTACGTTTAATTTATTCTTCCTTTTAATCTCCATCGCTTCACGTATATTCTGACAAACCTGATGAAAATATGATTCCGGCACTCCCATTATTTCTGCGTATCTTTTGGGTTCGCCCGCCGAAATATTAAAACGAAAATAAGTCAAATGAGGCAGAATTCCTTCAAGTTTATCCTTAGTAACCAGGTAACCATTTGAAGCCATGGCCATTGAAAGCCCGTTTTCGCTGCCTTTAATAATGGCATCAACAAAAGCTGAATTGCACGAGCTTTCTCCATCGCTAATAAAACTAACGCCTTTTACACCAATTTCCGCGGCATCATCCAAAAAACGAAAAATAATATCTCTGGTAATTTTCTTCCTCGGATTTTCCTGTAACTGCCCATAACAAAATTGACACCGGTAATTACAGGCCCTGGTAAGCGCCATATCTATTGTTATAGGCGCGATTCTTTCGCCACGCAGCCATGCTTCAACCCTTTCCTTATGCCACAAAAGTTTGGTTCCATCTAATATTAACCCTCGCTTTTCATCATTTTCTATTTTTTTCATAATTCTAATTCCCCATTTCAAAATGGTCCCATAAATGTCTTGTCCGGCACATCGTGCAGAACATTTGCCTTTACTTTTAAACACAGCCTTTTTGTTTTTGCCTTATCTGCCCCCACAATTTCCGAAACTTTTTTTATTATATCTTTTACCCCCGGATAAAAGAATTTTGTCAGAGCCCTGCTTGTGGGAGTTGGAGTATCGCGAAAAGTAATGCGCCCCGGGGATTTTTTTAATTTAATCCTGTCATTTTCAGCAACAGACGCGATAATCTCCGCGGCAATACCCGCCGTCTTCCAGGCGGAATCCAAAACCAGCAACTTCCCTGTTTTCTTAACTGACTTATTTATGGTTTGCCAGTCAATCGGCTTTATTGTTCTTAAATCTATAATCTCCGGGAAAATTTCCTCGCCTTTTAAAATATCCGCAGCCCTTAATGCTTCAAGCGTCATATAAGAATGACTTACTATCGTGATATCTGTTCCTTCCCGAACTTTTTTGCATTCACCAATCGGTATTCTATACATTTTTTTCGGAACATTATCTACAGTATTATGTAACCACCTGTGTTCAATAAATATCACTGGATTATCATCTTCAATGCTTGAAATTAAAAGCCCTTTCGCATCGTAAGCCGTTGTCGGCATAACAACTTTTAAACCCGGTATATGAGCAAATAATGTATGCAAATTTTGAGAATGCTGGGCGCCTTGCCCCCAACCGCGGCCTATCATTGCCCTTATAACAATAGGCACCGATCCCTGCCCGCCAAACATATATTTCCATTTAGCAGCATTATTTATTATTTGATCCATCGAATAAAGCATAAAATCCATTCTTTGATGAGTCATTATCGGCCTCATTCCTGAAATGGCTGCCCCTATCACTATGCCGGTGACAGCATTTTCCGAAACGGGCATATCCATAACTCTTTCTTTTCCAAACTTTTTCCTAAGCCCCAGCGTCGTTCCGAATATCCCCTTGGGATCCGGCACTCCTTCGCCTATGATAAAGACGCCTGAATCTTTCTTCATGCACTGACAGATTGCCTCATTTACGGCATCTGTGTATTTAATTACTCTATTTGATTTACGCATATAATTGTTCATCAAAATCTTTTCTTACGGGGAAAGACGAATTTTTAGCAAATTTTACAGCTTCCTCGATTTCAATTTCAATTTCTTTATTCAACTTTTCTTCAATCTTTTTATTAAGTGTTTTTTCTTTATACAACATTTTTTTAGCCTTTTTCAACGGATCTTTTTTCCTCCATCTCAAAAATTCTTCTTCGCTCCTGTAACCAAGATTGTTATCAAAATTAGGCCCGCAATGTTCTTTCCACCTATATGTCATTATTTCAATAAGCATGGGCATTCTTTTTGCCTTGATCTTTTTTATTATTTGCCGGGTTCTGTCACAGAGATAAAACAACTCCTGTTTTTTTATCTGCACACTTTCAATTCCGTGAGCTTCCGCCAATTTATATATTTCCCTTTTAGGCTGCCTTTCGCTCAATGGAGTATACACCGAATACAGATTATTTTCACATACAAATAAAACGGGCAACTGATGAAGAGACGCGAAATTTACAGATTCATGAAAAACACCCTCCTCTGTAGCCGCATCACCAAAAAAAGTTACCGCAATCCTGTCCTCTTTTTTCATTTTGAATTTAAGCGCAACCCCCACAGCAAGGGGGATTGAATTTGATACAATAGCTGTTGCTCCCATAAAACCAACTGCTTTATCGATCAGATGCATCGAACCGCCAAAGCCCTTTGAACATCCCGTTGATTTACCATATATTTCCGCAATCATAGCTTTTAAGTCTCCGCCCTTTGCCAAATAATGTCCGTGTGACCGGTGATTGCTGAAAATATAATCCGATTTTTTCAGATTCCCGCAAACCGCAACCGCAGAAGCCTCCTGGCCAATACTCAAATGAACAGGGCATCTCATCTCCTGATCCGGATAAAGCTCCGCTATTTTTTCTTCCACTTTTCTGATACGCAAAGCTTGATAATAAAATTTTAATCGTTCTTTTTTATTCATATTTTATTATTTACCAAATAACTTTCACCAAACTCAAAATTATACGCAACTCCATAATTACATTAAATAAAATTCACGTGTTCAGGCGGAAATTTCAACTTCCAAAGATACCTGTTAATTTCATCCAGCCTGCAATTTATCCTGCACTGACTGGTATCAAGTTTTTCCGCGACAAAACGAAGCGATTTTGACCGTTTCTCTCCATTCCAGATATCTCTAAATGTTTGCTCATAAATATTTCCATATAAAAACCGTTCATCTTTGAGATACATACTACAACCCCACACATTACCCCCGGCGTCAATATAAGACCAGAAAGGAAGAGCTAAACATTGACGGTAACTTCTGCCCCCGTCGTCCCACTTTTTCATTGTGCGCAGTCGGAATACAACATTAAATTCATCTGTATTATATTTATCCAATTCATTCTCGAGATATTCATACTCACTATATTGAATAGCGCTATATTTTGTTGTTTTGCTTTGAGGATGCTGGGAATATGGTTTTATTACCAAATAATCCATTCCTATATCTTTTGCCAATGCGGCCAACTTCAGCACTTCATGAGAATTTTCAGGCAGCAGCACCAACTGCATGCCAAGCGTACAGTCATAGCCATTATTTTTTTTCACTTTTGCGGCATAAGACATATTCTCAATCACTTTATCGAAATCTTCGGGTTTTGTCCGGTGTATCTTTGAATAAGTATTTCTTGTTGCCCCGTTAATACTCACTTTAATCCATTTGGTAACACCTAGTATCTTATCGGCAATATTTTTATTTAATAACACACCATTTGTCGTAATAGCGGCATCTATTTTAGATTTATTTGTGTGCTCAATTATTTCCGCCATATTCCGGTGCAAAAAGGGTTCCCCTTCTCCTGCATACATTATGCTCTTTAATCCAAGTTTACCTAACTCGGATAACCTTTCTTTCAATGCGCCGGTTTCCAAATACTGCGGTTTATATTCCATAAAATCAAGACCGCAATAAACGCATCTATGGTTACATGCTCCTGAAGGGCTCACTTCCATATATATAGGGTAAATCATTTTCCCTTCAACCCAATCATGAACACGTTGCACATGATACATTAACTTGTGACTATCTATACCATATTTATCCATTTTTTAATTCCCTTTATTCATCACCCAGATATTTAAACCAGTCCGCTGTTTCCTTTGAAATAGCGTTTTCGTCCCACACAGGGGCATCTCTCCACTGGTCGATATTTTCAAGCATAATTTTCACCCCGTCTTCAAACTTCACTTCCGGCTCCCATCCAAGCTCTTTTCTAATCTTGCTTATATCCGCGAAAGTGCAGTCCGGCTCTCCCGGACGTTTCGGTATATGCGTCACTTCGCCGCCTAATAATCCCACCAGCTTATTTACGCTGTATGTGCCGCCCGAACCGACATTGAAAACCTCACCCGTAATATCCGATTCCGCCAGTTTCAAAAAAGCATTCGCGACATCGCTCACAAATGTAAAATCTCTTGTTTGCGTTCCGTCACCAACAACGGTAAACGGCTTTCCCGACAGTTTCTGCGCCAGAAAAACGCCGAAAACAGCCCCGTAGGTTCCCGTTGTTCTCGCTCTCGGTCCGTAAACATTAAAAAGCCTCAACGCCGCAACCGGCATTTTATAAATCTTATTCCAGTTGAGGGCATACTGCTCTCCAATATATTTCGTCAAAGCATAAGGATACATCGTCCTTATATCTGCCGTCTCGGGGGTGGGCTTTTCATCCGGTAAACCGTAACAGGATGAACTTGCCGTGTAAATAAATCTTCTCACCCCCGCCAGACGCGAAGCCTCAAGCGCGGAAATCGTGCCGTCGACATTGGCTCTGTGATAATCAAGAGGCCTCTGAATGGACGGGACAATATCAGCGAGAGCGGCCAAATGAAAAACAGAATCAATCCCCTTAAAATAATCTTTGATTTTGGAAAAATCCGCAATGTCAGCTTCATACACGGCGAGCCGACCGCTGTTTTTGACCGCCTCTAAATTTCCAATTCTCCCGGTGGCAAAATTGTCAATAACCGTCACGCTGTAACCTTCCTTAATCAATCTCTCGACCAAATGACCGCCTATAAAGCCCCCGCCGCCGGTAACAATCGCTTTCATGTTTTTCATTTTCTGCTCTTCATTATGTATTCCAGTATGCAGTGACATATGGAATGATGCAGAATCTCAACATAGCCGTAAACATAAGACGGAACATAAAAATTGAGATTCCCTGATTTGCGCAAGGGATTTCCGATCTTAAAACCGGAAAGAGTTATAATTTTACAGCCCTTCTTTTTCGCAGCCGCCGCGCCTCTCAAAATATTTTCAGACTTCCCCGAACTGCTGATTGCTATAAGAACATCGCCTTTATCCGCGAACATTTCAATGGATTTTTCAAAAACATGCTTATAACCTATGTCATTTGAAACGCAGGTGAGCAAAGCCGCATCATTAAACGCTATTGCTCTCATATTTCCGCTCTTCCAATAGTCTGTCGCAAGGTGACTTGAAATCGCGGCGCTGGCGCCGTTGCCGATAAAAATAAGTTTCCCACCTAAAGAAATCTGTTTCTTTATCAGCTTTGCGGCTCTACATATGCCATCATAAAAGTTTACATTTTCTTTTACTTCAACAGTCACCTTTATGGCAACTGTAAGCTCTCTCACTTCTTCATAATACTTCTTAACAAAATTCTTCATTTATCCTTCTTTACGTCAAAAGCGCATTTATAAACTCCAAAAGCTTATCCGCTCTCACAGGCTCTTTGTTACCTACAATTCCAACGGCCATCGCTCCGGCAGTGTTCCCCGCAAAAGAAACCAGATCCATCGGCATTTTTTTTGCCGCGCAGGGAGCGGCGAATGAGAAGAAAGCGTCGCCGGCACCGACCATATCGACGACTTTTGATGAAAGCGCTGGTGTATATTCAAAACCGGACACTGAATTATAACCCATGGAACCGAATTTGCCTCTGGTCATAATCATATTTCTTGTATTTAGCTGTTCTGCCAAATTTTTAAGAATATTTTCTATATCCCCGTATTCATCATGGCAGGCCAAACGCGCTTCCATCTCCGTCAAACATCCGAAATCAACTTTTTTGTATTTTGTAATCATATTGAAACCCGTGTTGGCGCTGTTAGTCTGAACGTTAACGGCAAGAAACTTTGCTTTTCTTTCAAGCAGCCTGATAATTTTCTCTGTCAACATACCATGCCCAAAATCCAGCGCAAGAACCAAATCATACGTAGGGACTTCGGTTCTCAAATATTTCAAAACATCCGTCTCTTCTTTTTTGGAAATGTCACCTTTATCCATATAACATATCTCAAAAAGCTTTCTGTTTCTATAGTCTTCCAGATACCTTCTCTTGACTATAGTCATAGAATCTTTTCTATAAAAAAAATCCGGCTTTATATTTTTGCTCAAATGCTTCAAAATAAATTTTTCGCGGCTATCCTTTTCCCCGAGCACAGACACCAGCTTTACTTTATCGCAAAGACCGGCTATATGATTAGCCGCGGCAAAAGCGCCTCCGGCGAAAACCTCTTTGCGCAAATATCTGTTTACAACAAGAGGTTCCTTGGACGATCTCCCCATGGATTCGCAATAATAATATTCGTCTATTATCCCGTCTCCTATAACTAAAACTTTCATGTCTTTCAGGTTTTTGAGCCTCTTTATTATCCCCGCAGAACCGTATTTTTTCCTTATTCTGCTCAAATATTTTTTTGTTTCCGCTGAATATAAATCAAGAAACTGATTGATTATGCTCGTTGAACTGCTGACATTTCCTGTCGTATAAATTTC
>SWCC01001349.1_pt1 | contig 17939 bp, 17 predicted proteins | sample 4692971 | NCBI WGS metagenome assembly SWCC01 (sample SAMN10267277, study PRJNA491770) | bioreactor metagenome | isolation source: DHS bioreactor inoculated with subseafloor sediment | place: Japan: off Shimokita Peninsula | collected 2006-08 | reverse complement strand
GCATGGCTAAAGCTGGACCGATAAGGCGTCGCTCGGTCGGTTTCCGTAGGTGGGCGAGGCCACGCGTCCTCGCGCCGGTACTGCGCTGGTCAGGCAGCGCTGAGCATTCCCTGTTTCTCGATAAAGGCGATGATCTCGTCGAGGCCGTGGCCGACCTTCTGGTTGCTGAAAACGAACGGCCGCTCGCCGCGCATCTTGCGGGCGTCGCGATCCATCACCTCCAGCGAGGCTCCGACCATCGGCGCCAGGTCGATCTTGTTGATCACCAGCAGGTCGGACTTGCAGATGCCCGGACCGCCCTTGCGCGGCAACTTGTCGCCGGCGGACACGTCGATCACGTAGATGGTCAGGTCCGACAGCTCCGGGCTGAACGTGGCCGAGAGGTTGTCGCCGCCGGACTCGACGATGATCAGGTCCAGGCCGGGAAAGCGTCGGTTGAGCTGCTCGACGGCCTCGAGGTTGATCGAGGCGTCCTCGCGGATCGCCGTGTGCGGGCAGCCGCCGGTTTCCACACCGATGATCCGCTCGGGCTCCAGGGCCTCGTTACGCACGAGGAACTGGGCGTCTTCCTGGGTGTAGATGTCGTTGGTCACCACGGCGAGGTTGTAGCGATTGCGCAGGGCCTGGCACAGAGCGAGGGTCAGGGCGGTCTTGCCGGAACCGACCGGCCCACCAATGCCGACGCGCAGGGGTTGGGTATTCATGGGTGTTCTCCTCTGGAAGGCGGTGTGACTGCCTTGGGGTTGATGCGAAGGGCGTGCTGACGGGGTGCGCGGAGGGACGCGAAGTCCGTAGGGTGGGTAACGCGAAGCTTACCCACCGTTTTGAAAAGTAATCGGCCATGGCGCGGCAAGGGCTTGCTTGTAGCTTGCGGTGGAAAATGCTGCGCAGTTTTCCACCCTACGTCGCTCTTACTGGCACGGCCTAGCAGGCACCTCCAATCGCCCCTTTCAGCAGGCCGAATGGAATCCGCGCGGAGGGGAGCGAGCGGCATGAATGCCGCGAGAGGACTGGGCGTCCCCGCGATAAAGGGCCATGGATGGCCCTTGTGCGCCGATCCCCGGAGCGGGGATGGAGTGAGGGAAGTCGGGCGAAGCGAGCCCCGGATGGAGGGGCAAGCGTTTTTGGTTACTTTTTCGGCGTTTGGAAAAAGTGACTCGCCCAGCAGGGCGAAACCAATGCATTGGCCAGCTCGCATATTAGCCCGAGATTCCCAGGCCAGCGCCAGCAAGCCGTTGTTAGGGCGCGCCATATCAAGGGCAGGCGAGAATGCAGCGGTCTGGAACCAACCAAACCAATCGTCACGTGCGCACGCTCCATCCGTGAGCACACTCGCACCTACAGACCCGCACGATAAAGCGAAACGCACCCTCCTCATGACCTAAACAACCGACTGTACTGCCGCTCATGCGCCATGCTGGTCAGCGCCAGTCCAAACGGCGCGCTGCCCCAGTCCCGCACCGGCAGCTCGCTGGCGAGCTGCTGCGCCTGAGTCAGAGTCGGCAACAACTGCGAGGTCAAGCGCTGCGCCGCCTGCTGTCCCAGCGGCAGCGTCTTCATCAGCACCGCCAGCTGGTTTTCCAGCCAGCCCCACAGCCAGGCGGCGAGAGCGCCGGAGGGTGTGATCTGCCAGGTGCGGGCGGCGAATGCCCAGGCCATGGCCAGGCCGGGCTCGCCAGCGGCAGCGAGACAATCGCGGGCGGGTTGGTCGAGTTCCGGCAGGCCGTCGAGCAGCTGCGTCAGGGAATAGCCCATCTGCCGGCTTTCCAGTTGCAGCTCGCGGGTTTCGCGGCTGGCGCGGTGCTCGGCGGCGAGCTGCAACAGGCGTGGAAAGTCGTCCCGTGCCGCCGCTTCGCAATGCGCGAGCAGCAGCGGCGCCTCGAAGCGAGCGAGGTTCAGCAGTAGTTGATCCTCAAGCCAACGCCGGGCGCTGTCCGGGTTGCTTACCCGGCCGTTCTCCACCGCCATCTCCAGCCCCTGGGAATAGCTGTAGCCGCCGATCGGCAGCTGCGGGCTGGCCAGCCGGAGCAGCGCCCAGACCGAGTTGGGAGCGGCCGTGGCGTTCACGTTCGCACGCCGAACTGGTGCAGGCGCGGTGCGTAGCTGAACTCCGCCTCGCCGGCGTGGGAATGGTGATGGCCGCCACCGTAGGCACCATGCTCCGGCTGGAACGGCGCTTCGATGTGTTCGACGCTGGCGCCCAGCTGCAGCAGCATGTCTTTGAGCACATAGTCGTCGAGCAGGCGCAGCCAGCCGTCGCCGACCTGCAGGGCGACATGGCGGTTGCCCAGGTGATAGGCGGCGCGGGTCAGCTCGAAGGCGCTGGCGCAGGTAACATGCAGCAGCTGCTCGGGGCGGGCGCAGACGCGTACCACGCGGCCATCACCGGCGAGCAGGCATTCGCCATCGTGCAACGGTTGCTGGCCGCGTTCGAGGAACAGGCCGACTTCCTCGCCGCTCTTGCTGAAGCAGCGCAGGCGGCTTTTGCTGCGTGCGTCGTAGGTCAGTTCAAGTTCGGCCTGCCACTCGGGGCGGGCTTCGATGCGTTGGCGTATCACCAGCATGGGCAGGTTCCGGTCGGATCATTTCCGGAACAAGAGCAAGTGGCTTGCCAACCAGGGCGATGGGCACCGCTGGCGGCGGCTGGCGGACGCTCATGCCTGATATTGGGGCTGCTGGCGCACCACTGTGGTGCGCCAGTCTGGGTGAGAGAAAAGCTGTGAGCTTTATTGGTGCAGGCTACGCACCATATATACCGCCGGGATCTGGTAGCTGGCCAGGTTGCCCGCCTGTGGCGGGTCAAGGTCGTCATGGGCTTGGTAGCCCAGGCGCGACCAGAAGCCGGTGGAATCCTGCACCGAGACCAGTGCCGAATAGCGCAGGCTCGCCGCGCTGGCCTGCTGCAGGTTGTGCCGTACCAGTGCCGGGCCGATACCGCGTCCCGCGGCGCGTCCGGTCACGGCCAGGTCATGCAGATAGAGACAATCGGCGTCGCCGTCGCTGGAGAACTCCCCGTCCAGCGGCGTCACCTTGCCCAGGCGCGAGTGGTAGGCGAACAGGTAGGCGCAAACGCCCTCGCCATCCTCGGCCACCCACGCCTGTTGCGGGAACGCTGCCAGCCGCGAGCGGATCACCACTTCGTCTTCCAGGACCTCGGCTGCATAGGATTCTTCCTGGATCGCCAGGACGGCAGGGATATCGCGCTCCTGCATCGCTCTCAACTGGTACATCACGACTACACTCGAACGCCGCGAAACGCCGCGCGGCTCGGCAAAAAGCCGGCGATCATACGCGAAATGCCAGCGTTTCGCTTGCCGCTGGGCGGCGCGTCCGCGCTCCGTCAGCGCTCCGTCAGCGCACTCAGCAGGACCGGCAGGGCAGCGGCGCCCCGGTCCTGGCCCGGCTGAAAGGTTTCAGCTGATTGGTGCAGCGGTGCGACAAGATGACAGGCATAATGGTTAGCCTGCTAACAGGTGGTTGAGGCCTGCGTTGAACGATCACCATCACCCGCTCTACGGCGTTCTGCTGATATTGCTGTCGGGTCTGTTGCTGGCCAGTCATGACGGGCTGGCCAAGCACCTCTCGGAAATCTACCCGGTGTTCCTGGTCATCTGGGCTCGTTACGTCGCGCAGACGGTGCTGATGACCGCGCTGTTCGTGCCGCGCATGGGCCAGCGCGTGTTTCGCACCCTGCGCCCGTGGCCGCAGCTGCTGCGTGGGCTCAGCCTGGTCAGCGTCAGTCTGCTGTTCATCAACGGCCTGCATTTCATCCCGCTGGCCGAAGCCACCGCGGTGATCTTTCTGACCCCGGTGCTGGTGACCATCGCCTCGGCGTTGCTGGGCGAGCGGGTCAGCCGCAGCCAGTGGCTCGCCGTGGGCTTTGGCCTGCTCGGGGTGCTGATCATCGTGCGTCCCGGTTCGGCGCTGTTCACCCCGGCGGTGCTGTTGCCCTTCGGCGCGGCGCTGTCGTTCACCGTGTATCAGCTGGTGACCCGGCGCCTGGCCGGCACCGACCACCCGGTGACCAGCAACTACCTGACCAGTCTGGTCGGCTGCGTGACCCTGAGCGTGCTGGTGGTCTTCAACTGGCGCACGCCAACGCTGCACGACGCGCTGCTGATGGGCGCGCTCGGCGGCATGGCAATGCTCGGCCACCTGCTGCTGACCAATGCCTTCCGCTTCGCCAGCGCGGCGACGCTGGCGCCGTTCACCTACGGCCAGATCGTCTTTGCCGGGGTGGTCGGCTACGTCGCCTTCGATCACGCGCCGGATGCAGGGGCGCTGATCGGCATGGCGGTGATCATCGCCAGCGGCCTGTGCATGGCTTATGTGCAGCGCCGCCAGGGGCCGGTCGAGGGATAAACGGCGAAAATGTGCCATCCGGCCGACCAGGCAGCTTCTCAACAACACTGAAATGAAAAGACAGGGCGAATCGACCCTTGCGTGCACTCATGGAGCCTATATGCCGCGACTCTCTCATCACGACCTGCGCCGCAACTTTCGCGAGCTGCTGAACGCCGACCGCTGCTTCCACACCGCTTCGGTGTTCGATCCGATGTCCGCGCGCATCGCCGCCGACCTCGGCTTCGAAGTGGGCATCCTCGGTGGCTCGGTAGCCTCGCTGCAGGTCCTCGCCGCGCCGGACTTCAACCTCATTACCTTGAGCGAGTTCGTCGAGCAGGCCACGCGTATCTGCCGCGTCGCCCAGCTGCCGGTGCTGGCTGATGCCGACCACGGCTACGGCAACGCGCTGAACGTGATGCGCACCGTTTCCGAACTGGAGCGCGCCGGGATATCCGCGCTGACCATCGAAGATACCCTGCTGCCGCCCAAATTCGGCCGGCGCTCCACTGACCTCATCGGCATGTTCGAGGCGGTCGGCAAGATCCGTGCGGCGCTGGAGGCGCGGGTCGACCCGGAAATGGCCATCATCGGCCGTACCAATGCCGGCGTGATCGGCTTCGAGGAAGTCATCGCCCGCGCCCAGGCCTACGAGAAGGCCGGCGCCGATGCCATCTGCCTGGTCGGCATCGAGGATTTCGACCACCTGGAGAGCATCGCCAGTCAGTTGAGCAAGCCGCTGATGCTGGTCACCTACGGCAACCCCAACCTGCGCGACAACGCGCGGCTGGCGTCGCTCGGCGTGCGCATCGTGGTCAATGGCCACGCCGCCTACTTCGCCGCGATCAAGGCAACCTACGATTGCCTGCGCGAGCAGCGCCAGGTCGATGCACTGGACCTGAATGCCTCGCAGCTGTCGGTCAAATACTCCACGGCCGATGAGTACGTCGTCTGGGCCGAGGAGTATATGCAGGTCAAGGAGTGAGCCTCCGCGAGCTGACGCTCGCCCCGTTGGCTGTCGAGTGATCCGTCAGCGCTTGTCGAGCGCGCCGTGTTTGCGTTGCGGCCGAGCTCAGAAGAACGAGCGCTCGGCCTTGAACATCATGAAGCCTTCGCAATAGGCGTTCTGCCCCGAGTACACGCCGCACTGCGCGCCGCGCAGGCTCGAGTCGCTGTAGGACAGGTCCATCTGCATGCCGAGCAGCCGGCGGGAAAGGTTCAGCGACCAGTCGTTGAACACCCGCACGCTGCCGCCGGGGTGATACATCGGGCTGTCCATCGAGTGGCTGGCGTACTTCATCCGTACCCCGACATCGAACGGCTGCAGCGCGCCCAGCTCGAGAAATAGCGTGCTGTCGGTGCGTCCCAGCGAGCTGCTCATCGCGCCGCCGAGGCGGCTGCTGCCGAGGTTGATGCCGGCGTAGTACTCCTCGCGGTTTCGCGTCTCGACTTCGGGAAAGCTGTAGCGGATCACGCCCAGCTCATAGCCCATCGAATCGTCGAGCCGTGGTTGGGCATAGCCGACGTAGCTGTTGAGCTCCAGCTGGCTGCCGTCGAACAGACCGACGCTGGGCGACCACTGCCCGACATACACGCCGCTGTCGTGGGTCAGATCCAGGCCGCCGCGAAAGGTGCTGGCGGTAATCGGCTGTACCAGGCCCTGGGCCATGCTGCGCGTGGGCGCCGTGCCGAGCTTGAGATCGAACTGCCCGATTTCGCGCTCGACCACCTCCGGTTGGCTGGCACAACCGCCAAGCACGACGGCCAGTGCTATGAGATATCTGTTGTCCATACACCGCTTCACTGGTGATGTGTGACAGGCCGACCAGTGACGACCACGGATGGGAAGGCCGAGCCAGAGCGCTCCAGCGCAGCGGCACATGAGCTTTCCCGATATCGGGCCGAGGATAGTCAATGCAATCTGCCGGCGAGCCCCGCTCGTCGATTTGGCGCCAGTAGATCGACAGGCGGTGCCGTCCACAGGCGAGGCGGAATTCCGGCGCGCTTTGTTTGCATTGTTGGAAACGCTTGCCGCAAATGCCGTTCGAATGAGATATCCGAAGATGCGACGGTTCGGACAGAACGAGGAGGTTGCGATGGCTACCGGTTGGGCAGGGGATGGCGCGGTGCAGGACCAGATCGACAGCACCGTCGAGGATGCCGTGCAGCGCGCACGTAGCCGACTCGGCCGTGGCGAGAGTCTGAGCCACTGCGAAGAATGCGGGGAAAAGATCCCCGAAGCCCGGCGTCAGGCAGTTCCTGGCGTGCGGCTATGCATCAAATGCCAGGTCGAGCGGGACAAGGAAGAGGCCACGTCCAGCGGCTACAACCGCCGTGGCAGCAAGGACAGCCAGCTGCGTTGATCAGTCGCGGCGCACTGGCATCGAGAAGGTGAAGGTGGTGCCGGCATCGGCGCTGGAGTTCACCTGCATAAGGCCGCCATGGGCCTTCGCCACCTGCTCGACGATAAACAGCCCGAGCCCCAATCCGTTGCGCGAGGTGTCGTCTTCCTGGGAATAGGCATGGAACAGCTGTTCCAGCCGCTCAGCTGGGATCGGCGTGCCGCGGTTGCGTACCGATAGCTGGAAATGCCCGTCGACCACTTCGGCGTTCACGATCACCGGGCCGGTACTGGCGCCATGGTGCAGCGCGTTGGTGATCAGGTTGGCCAGCAGTTGGGCGATCCGGTCCGGGTCGCACTCGAATACCGGCAGCTCCGGCAGTTGCTCAAGCAACACCCGGCTTGGATAGGCGGTACGCAGCTCGTTGACCACCTGCGATAGAACAAGATGCAAGTTGGCCGAGGCCGTCCAGTTCAGCGGTATGCCGTTGCCCAGCTGGCCGCGGGCGAAATCCAGCAGATCATCGACCATTCGTGAGGCGCGCTGGCTGGACGCGCGCACATGCTCGGCGAGTCGTTGCGTACCGGGATCCGTGGAGCGCCGGACCAACAGATCGCTGGCCGCCTGGATCGATGCCAGTGGGGTGCGCAGATCATGGCCGAGCAGGGCGATGAACTGTTCGCGCTGGTGGCCGGTGATGCGCTCATCGGCTAGCGCCGCACGCGTGGCCTGCTGTTGCTCCTCGGCTTCGATCTGCAGCGTCAGCAGCCGCGCAAAGGACTCGAACATCGCCGGCGTCGCCGGGCTCGACAGGTCGCGTGGCAGCGGGTCGAGCGCACAGAGCGTGCCGAAGAAACTGCCGTCGGCGCGCAGCACCGGCACCGAGATATAGCTTTCGAAGCCGTACATCTGCGGTGTGTGATGGTTGCAGTAGTCGGGGTCGGCGCTGACCTGGCTGATGATGATCGGCTGCTGCGAAGCGTGGATTTCGCTGCACAGCGTAGTGGTCACGTCGAGTTCACCGCCAACCTTCAGACCGAACTCGATGCGGTCGAGCACGGCGCAGGCCGTCCAGGAATCTTCGGTAACCCGAGCGACCGCCGCGAAGCGCAATCCAGTTGTTTCGCTGACCACTTGCAGAATGGCCGGGACGGCGCTGATGCGTTGGACGGTGAGCAGGTCGTCGAGGATGGATCGCGCCATCTGCAGGCCCTGAGCGGCGGAAAAAGGCCGGCCACTTTAACATGGCCGACCTGTTCTTCAGCCTGCGGTCAGCCGAGCGGAGCGGGTTGTGCCGCCCTGGCCGGCAGCGACTGGTTGCGCATCAGTCCGTAGTGCAGCACCCCGCCGAACAGGGCGCCCAGCAGCCAGGCGAAGCCGGACAGATTTTCCAGCCCAGGCACCCACACCGAGGCCACCGAAAACAGCGCGCTGACGCCGAAGGCGATCATGGCCTTGCGGTTCCAGCCGGCATTGAAGTGATAGATCCCGCTGCGTGCGGCAGAGAACAGCTGCTGCAGATCGAGGCGTTGGCGGCGAACCAGGTAGTAGTCGGCGACGATGATGCCGTACAGCGGCGCCAGCACCGCACCGAGCGTATCGACGAAGGCGGCGATACCCACTTCGCTGATGAAGGCTACCCACAGCGCGCCGATAAAGAAGGCGATGGCCGCAGTGATGAAACCGCCGGTGCGCGCGCTGATCCTGGCTGGCGCCAGGTTGGCGATGTCATAGGCCGGCGGGATGAAGTTGGCGACCAGGTTGATGCCCACCGTGGCGGCGAAGAAGGTGATGGCGGCGACCACCGTCAGGGTGACGTTGTCGATACGCGCGACGATGTCGGTGGGGTTGGTCAGCGTTTCACCGAACACCACCACGGTCCCGGCGGTGATCACCAGCGCGATCAGCGAGAAGATCGCCAGGCTCACCGGCAGGCCGAGGAAGTTGCCGATGCGCATCTGCCGTTCGCTCTTCACGAAGCGGGCGAAGTCGCCGTAGTTGATCACCACCGCGGCGAAGTAGGCGACCATGGTGCCGACCACCGCGGCGAACGCAGCAATCGGCCCGCCGGCGTGCTCGCCGCTGCCACTGAAGATATCGCCCAGCGCGCCGAGCAGGCTCGGGCCGGCCTGATACCAGATGGCGATCATCAGCACGATCATCACCAGATAGACCAGCGGGCCGGCCCAGTTGAGAAAGCGCGTCACCCAGTCGACGCCACGGACGAACAGCGCCACCTGGAACACGCAGACGATCACGTAGGCGGCCCAGTCGATGGCCGTCAGGCCGAGCAGTGTTGCGGCCTGTGGCTCGCTGCCGAGCAGCGTGCGCAGCAACAGCGCCACCGCGGTCGACGCGAAGTAGGTCTGCACGCCGTACCAGAAAATCGCGACAATGCCGCGCACCATCGCCGGGAAGTTCGCGCCGCGCACGCCCATGCTCGCCCGCGCCATTACCGGGAAGGGGATGCCGTACTTCACGCTGGGTTTGCCGGTGAGCTGCACCAGACCCATGACGATGAAACCGGCCAGCACGATGCCCGCCAGCACTGCCCAGCCATTGAGGCCGTAGCTGATGAACAGGGTGGCGGCGAGGGTGTAGCCGAACAGGCTCTGGATATCGTTGGACCACACATTGAATATCTCGAACCAGCCCCATTTGCGCTCCGCCGGGGCGAGTGGAGCGAGATCGGCGTTATACAGGCTGGGATCGATCTGCTTGATCTGGAAATCGTCATGATTCATGGGAGGGCGCTCTGAGCAAGACTGCGTATTTTTTGTATGCAGTTCTTGTTCCGCGTAAGGCAGAGCTCGCGAATTAATCGGACGTGGCGTAGCGCATCGCGTCAGCGATCCCAGGATTCTAGGCGCTCTCAGGCCGGGTGCTTGGATTGTTTGTATACAGAAGGCGGGGCGAATTTAGCCATACTCGAGCGCGAAAGCTGTCTACGAATGCGCCGCTCGAGGGCCTCGGAACGCACTGCGCACCAGCAGGGTGCGTTCCGGTGGCGCATAAAAAAGCCAGGCCCTGCGTGGGGGCCTGGCTTCTCCGACCGAATCGGCCGGTGGACGCGCTTATTGCTGGGTAATGATCGCGGTATTGTTGCTGCCGGTCTGGCTGATGTTGGCGTAATCAGCGAAGCCAGCCTGGGTAACGTTGGCGAAGTTGTCCATGCCGTTCTGCATGACCACGGCCTGATTCGCTTCACCGAACTGATCGACCAATGCAAGGTTGCCGTCGCCCTGTTGCATCAGGTCCACGGAGTTGGCCACGCCCTCTTGAGCGATATCGGCGACGTTCATGTTGCCCGCCTGGCTCACGTCGATGATGCCCTCCTGGCCAGTCTGCGAGATCAGCGCTTCGTTGCCTTCGCCGAACTGATCGACGACGGTATCGTTGAAGGCGTTGTCCTGAATCAGCACCACATCGTTGTTCAACCCGTCCTGGGTGATGTCGGCGCTGTTCGCGAGGCCTGCCTGTTCGACGAGCGTGCTGTTGTTGACATCGTACTGGCTGATGATGACCCGGCCTTCGACGCCGGTCTGGATGACGTCTGCCTGATGCAATGCACCTTGCTGGGTCACCTCGGAAAAGTTGTCCTGGCCCGTTTGCGTGGTGGTGGCAGCATTCTGCTGCGATGCACCGGTCTGGTAGATGTACGAAGCCTGGCCGACACCTTCCTGATAGACGTCGGCAACCTGGTCAAAACCATTTTGTTCGATAACCGCTTCACTGCTGGCCGCAAAAGCCTGGGTAGCGGATACAGCGAGTACAGCAGCGAAAAGCGCGTTGATTTTGAACATCGATGTTTCTCCGTGGATTCAGTCAGTCGCACAGCCGTATCAGCTGGCGCGGTTACCCGACAAACGCACACCCTCCCGAGAGCGGTACCAGCAATGCCTGCCTTGGGCTTTGGCGCCAGTGGCCGCTTCGCATCCATGCGTCCTAGAGCGGGGCGTCGCGCTTGGGTACGCAGAAGGTAAATACCTGCCGGGTATTCCCAATCCGTCGAACGGTTGATTCATTCGTGAACCGACGAAGTGCACCGCGCTGAGTGGCGGTGAGGAGATGGTCGAGCGCCCTGTTTCAGAGGGCGGCCGATCAGCTGGATGCGCCCGTGAAGGCGCATGCCATTTGGCTGAGCTGCCAGGCTGGCTGCAGCGCCGCGCAGAACTCAGAACAGGAAGTATCGCTGCGCCATCGGCAGCACCTCGGCGGGTTCGCACCAGAGCAGCTGGCCGTCGGCGCGGACCTGATAGTTCTGCGGATCGACCTGAATATCCGGCGTGTAGTCGTTGTGGATCAGGTCCTTCTTCTGCACCGAGCGGCAGCCCTTTACCACGCCGATCTTCTTCTTCAGGCCCAGCTGCTCAGGCAAGCCGGCTTCGAAGGCGGCCTGGCTGATGAAGGTGAAACTCGATGCATGCAGCGATCCGCCGTAGCTGGCGAACATCGGCCGGTAATGCACCGGCTGAGGGGTCGGGATTGATGCGTTGGCGTCGCCCATCAGGCTCGCGGCAATCGCACCGCCTTTGAGGATCAGCGTCGGCTTCACGCCGAAGAACGCCGGGCGCCAGAGCACCAGATCGGCCCATTTGCCGACTTCGATCGAGCCCACCTCGTGGCTGACGCCGTGGGTGATCGCCGGGTTGATGGTGTACTTGGCGATGTAGCGCTTGGCGCGGAAGTTGTCGTTGCCGGCGCCATCACTGGGCAGAGCGCCGCGCTGCTTCTTCATCTTGTCGGCGGTCTGCCAGGTGCGGGTGATCACTTCGCCGACGCGGCCCATGGCCTGGCTATCGGAGCTGATCATCGAGAACGCGCCGAGATCATGCAGGATGTCTTCGGCAGCGATGGTCTCGCGACGGATACGGCTCTCGGCAAAGGCCACGTCCTCGGCGATGCTCGGGTCGAGGTGGTGGCAGACCATCAGCATGTCCAGATGCTCGTCGATGGTGTTGCGGGTGAACGGCCGCGTCGGGTTGGTGGAGCTCGGCAGCACATTTGGGAAGCCGCAGGCCTTGATGATGTCCGGCGCGTGGCCGCCGCCGGCACCCTCGGTGTGGTAGGTGTGGATGGTGCGGCCCTTGAACGCGCCGAGGGTCGTCTCGACGAAGCCAGATTCGTTCAGCGTGTCGGTATGGATCGCGACCTGCACATCGTACTGGTCCGCCACGCTGAGACAGTTGTCGATGGCCGCCGGGGTGGTGCCCCAGTCCTCGTGCAGCTTGAGGCCGATGGCGCCGGCCTTGACCTGCTCGATCAGCGGCTCGGGCAGCGAGGCATTGCCCTTGCCGGTGAAGCCGATATTCATCGGAAAGGCGTCGGCGGCCTTGAGCATCATCGCCATGTGCCAGGGGCCGGGCGTGACCGTGGTGGCGTTGGTGCCGGTGGCCGGCCCGGTGCCGCCGCCAATCATGGTGGTGACGCCGCTCATCAAGGCTTCTTCGATCTGCTGCGGGCAGATGAAATGGATGTGCGAGTCGATGCCGCCGGCGGTGAGGATCATGCCTTCGCCGGCGATGACTTCGGTGCTGGCGCCGATGGCGATGGTCACGTCGGGCTGGATATCCGGGTTGCCGGCCTTGCCGATGGCGGCGATGCGGCCATCCTTCAAACCCACGTCCGCCTTGACGATACCCCAGTGGTCGAGGATCAGCGCGTTGGTGATCAGGGTGTCGACCACGTCCGCGGCGCACAGCTGGCCCTGGCCCATGCCGTCGCGGATCACCTTGCCGCCGCCGAATTTCACTTCCTCGCCATAGGTGGTGAAGTCCTTTTCGACCTCGATCCACAGCTCGGTGTCGGCCAGGCGCACCTTGTCGCCGACCGTGGGGCCGAACATGTCGGCGTAGGCTTGGCGGGAAATTTTCATCGAATCTCATCCTTGTCCGTAGGGTGGACAACGCGAAGCTTGTCCACCGGCAATCTGGGTGGTGGAAAAGCCTGTGGCTTTTCCACGGGGTGGCCATCCACCCTACGAATCTGTAATCAGAGCGCGCCCATCACCCGTCCGGCAAAGCCGAACACCCGGCGCTCGCCGGCTAGTTCGACCAGCTCCACCTCGCGGCTCTGTCCCGGTTCGAAGCGCACCGCGGTGCCCGCCGGAATGTTCAGGCGCATGCCGCGGGCGGCGGCACGCTCGAAGGCCAGTGCATCGTTGGTTTCGAAGAAGTGGTAGTGCGAGCCGACCTGGATCGGCCGGTCGCCGCTGTTGGCCACGGTAATCGTCAGGGTGCGGCGGCCGACGTTGAGCTCGATCTCGCCGTCCTGGATCTGGTATTCGCCGGGGATCATGGATTGGACGTCCTGTTGAGGGTCAGTTGCATCATGGTCAGGTCCAGCCAGCGACCGAACTTGCAGCCGACCTGGCGCATCTGGCCGACATGGATGAAGCCGAGCTGCTGGTGCATATGCACCGAGGCGCGGTTCTCGCTTTCGATGAAGGCGACCATCACATGCTTCTCGAGCATGCGGGCGCGCTCGATCAGCGCCTTCATCAGGCTGCGGCCGATGCCGCTGCCACGATGGTCGGGGCTGACGTAAACCGAGTTCTCCACGGTATGGCGAAAGCCGTCATGGGGTCGCCACGGGCCGAACGAGGCATAGCCGGCCACGCGGCCCTGCTCGTCGATGGCCACCAGCACCGGGTAATGCTGCGCGTGACGCTCGGCCAGCCAGGCGCGGCGGTTGTCGAGGTCGACCGTGTGGTCGTTCCAGATCGCCGTGCTGTTCAGCACCGCGTCGTTGTAGATATGCAGGATGCCTTCGAGATCGGCGTCCAGGGCGTCACGTATCTGCACGTTGAGTTCCTTCAAAGCGGGTCTGGGGTCTTCGCAGTAGACATTGACCGACATTTCAGGCGATTGGTTGATGCACGGTGACCAGCTTGGTGCCGTCCGGGAAGGTCGCCTCGACCTGAATTTCCGGGATCATCTCCGGCACGCCTTCCATCACCTGTTCGCGGCTCAGCAACGTGGTGCCGTAATGCATCAGATCGGCGACCGTCTGGCCGTCGCGCGCGCCTTCGAGCAGTGCGGCGGAGATATAGGCCACGGCCTCCGGGTAGTTGAGCTTCACCCCGCGCCCCAGGCGGCGCTCGGCCACCAGGCCGGCGGTGAAGATCAGTAGCTTGTCCTTCTCTCGTGGTGACAGATCCATAACAGCTCCAGTCGTGGGGTGGATGTCGCTTTTCACATCCACCGGCTCGTGGCGGCAAACCACGCAGCGTCATTCAGGGCAGCGTGCACGCAGGCGCGCCAGGTATGGAAGGCAACGGCGTAGCCTTGCCCGCCGATCATTCAGGTACTCCAGATTCGTGGTGGAACGGCCTCGCGGCCCAGCAGTTCAGGGCGCAACAGTCGCCATAGGTCGATCAGCCAGGCGCGCGCATGCAGCGCTTCGTCGGCCAGGCAGCGCGCTACCACCAGGCCGGGCAGCTGGGTCAGGTCACCGCGTACGCGGCTGGGCAAGTCACGGCAGCGTTCCATCAGGTCGGCATCGATCTCGCCGCTGACGATCAGGGTGGCAAACACCGAACGGCCGTCGAGGCCGATCGGCGAGTCCAGCAGGCCGTCGCCGCCGGCGATGCGCTGGCGCTCGTGCCAGAGCAATTGACCATCGCGGCGAATATCCAGGCGCGCCTGAAAATGCCCGGCGTCGAAGCGCTCGCCCGCGGCCGGTCGCCCCAATGCAACCATGTCCCAGTAGAACAGCCGCGCGTCGCCTTCCAGCTCGATGACCGTGCTCAGCTCGGCCTGTGCCGCGGAGTAGATGATGGTCTCCTGCGGTAGCCATTCCAGCGTGGCGCCGGCTTCGACGCGCAAGCGCAAGTCCTGATACGCCGGGCCCGCCGCGCGATACCACTTGGCCGCGCCGGGGCTGGTCAGCTGCGCCCAGGCACCGGCACCAACCGAGGCGCAGATATCCAGCCGATCACCGCCGGCGATGCCGCCGGGCGGGTGCACGATGATGTGCTGGCAAACCTCCGGCCCCTCGGGATACAGATGCTTCTGCACCCGTAGCGGCCCGCTGTGGCGGCGCAGTACCGGCCGCGTGGCGCCGGCGCACAGCGCATAACCGAGTTCCAGCTCGGCATGCCAATGCGGGGTGAAGAGTTGCGTCAGAACGGTCATGCGCAGCTGCCAGTCGTAATTGACTGGGCAGACAGCAATAGTCGTGCCTCTACCCGGCGCGATGCGCAGCATCGGCGCGTACAGCCGAAGTGCTGGCGTAAGCAGGCTGGTTTCGATGATGGAAACGTCAAGCCGCTGCACCGTTTAGGTGCGAAGCGAGGGCTCGCAATATGCGGCGCTCGCAAATGGTGCATTTCAGTCGCGTCAGGGCTGGCGGGCTGCGCTGAGCCGGGCGAAAAAACGTTGTTTGGCCCATTCCGAGCAAGCTGCATAGAGCAGCGTGATCAGCAGTACCGCGCCCAGAACCGCTGCCGGCAGCGGCTGCAAGGCGAACCAGGCGCCTACGGGCGTGTAGGGCAGCAGGACAGCAAGCAGCCCGACACCGATCGCGCTTGCCAGCAGGAAGCGACCGGGACGGCTGCGGTAAAACGGCTTGTGCGTGCGCACCACGAAAATTATCGCCAGTTCGGTGATCAGCGATTCGACGAACCAGCCGCTGCGAAACAGCTCCGGCTGCTCGCCGACCAGGTAGAGCAGCACGCCGAAGGTCAGCAGGTCGAAGGCTGAGCTGATCAGGCCGAAAGTGATCATGAAGCGCCTGACCTCGCCGATGTCCCAGCGATGCGGCGTACGCGACCAGTCGGCGTCGACGCGGTCGCTGGCGATGCCGATGGCCGGAATGTCGGAGAGAAAGTTGTTGAGCAGGATCTGCTTGGCCAGCAGCGGTAGAAACGGCAGGAAGAACGAGGCCACGGCCATGCTGATCATGTTGCCGAAGTTGGCGCTGGTGGTGAGAAAGATGTACTTGAGGGTATTGGCGAAGGTACGCCGGCCTTCGTCGATGCCCTCGCGCACCAGGCCCAACTCGTGGCGCAGCAGGACGAAGTCGGCCGCCTCCTTGGCCACGTCCACCGCGTTGTCCACCGAGATGCCGACGTCCGCGGTGTGCAGCGCCGGTGCATCGTTGATGCCGTCGCCGAGAAAGCCCACCACGTGGCCGGTCTTCTGCAACGCGCGGATGATGCGTTCCTTCTGGTTGGGATCGACTTCGGCGAACAGGCTGATACGAGGCGCCAGGTTGATCAGCGCCTCGTCGCGCATCTGGCTAAGCTCGGCGCCGGTGATGATCTGCTCGACCGGAATGCCGACGCTTTCGGCAACATGCCGGGCGACCAGACGGTTATCGCCGGTGATGACCTTCACGGTCACGCCCAGTTCGTGCAGGGCGCTCAGCTCCTCGCGCACGCCGGGTTCGGGCGGGTCGAAGAACAGCAGAAAGCCGGCGAAGGTCAGTTCCTGTTCGTCCTCGGCGCTGCAGCCGTCGTGATCGAGAAAGCGGTAGGCAATGCCGAGTACCCGATAACCGGCCGCGCTCCAGGCGGCGAAGCGGGCGTTCAGCGCCTCGCGCCGGGCCGCGGTGAGCGGCAGCACAGCATCGCCCTGCTGCACGGACGCCGATACGTGCAGCACATTGTCCAGTGCGCCCTTGCAGATCAGTCGCGGCGTAGGCTGGTCTGCCTCACGCAGCAGCACGCTCAGGCGCTTGCGGACGAAGTCGTAGGGAATCTCGTCGAGCTTTTCGGCGCCTGGCATGGCTGGCTCCTGGTCGCGAGCGTAATCGCCGATCGCCTCGTCCAGCGGATTGCGCAGACCTGTCTGCAGCGAGGCGTTGAGCCAGGCTAGGCGCAATACCGTCCGGCTGGGCTGGCCATCGACATCCAGCGCACCGTCGAGCGCGACCACGCCGCGGGTCAGGGTGCCGGTTTTGTCGGTGCACAGGGTGTCCATCGCGCCGAGGTTCTCGATGGCATTGAGATGACGCACGATCACGCCGCGCGCAGCCATCCGCCGCGCACCGGCCGATAGCGTGGCACTGAGGATCGCCGGCAACAGCTCCGGCGACAGCCCGACGGCCAGGGCGATGGCGAACATCAGGGTTTCCAGCGGCGGGCGCTCGAGGAACAGGTTGAGGCCCAGCACGGCGGTCACCATGACCAGCATGACGCGCAATAGCAGCCCGCCGAAATGGCGCAGACCGCGCTCGAATTCGGTTTCCGGCGGCCGCAGCACCAGCGACCGTTCGATATGGCCGAGCTCGGTCTGCACGCCGCAGTTCACGGCCAGCAAGCGAGCTGTGCCGCTGCGCAGCGAGGTGCCGCGGAACAGGCAGTTGTCGCGCTGCGCGAGGCTTGCGTCAGGCGCAACCTGGCCGGCCTCCTTGTGAACCGGGAAGGTTTCGCCCGTCAGCAGCGCCTGATTGACGAAACAGTCGCGGGCGTCCACCAGCCGACCGTCCGCGGGGATCAGGCTGCCGGCCGAGAGCTCGACGATATCGCCGGGTACCACGTCGCTGGCAGGGATGCTCTGGATACGGCCGTCGCGCCAGACATCGGCGCGACTGGCCACCTGTCCGCGCAGGCGATCGATCGCGCGGTTGGAGCGGACTTCATGCGCGCAGCCCACCAGCGCGCTGGCCAGCACGATGGCCAGGACGATCAGAGCGTCCAGCCAGTCGTGCACCACCAGCGCCACCGCCGCGCCGATCAGCAGGATCAGCACCAGCGGACTGGACAGCTGGCGCCCCAGCGAGGCGACGACCATTCCCGCCAGATGGGGGCGGTGGGCTCGCAGGACAGACGGTTGGCGCGCGGCGGCTTCGTCGCTGCGCAAGCCGCCAGGGGCCGCCTGCAGCCGGCCATAAAGCTGATCCAGTGGCTCGCTCCAGAACGCCATGGACGGCGTTTCGCGGGAACCCTCGGACTGGCTGCGCAACGCCGAACGGGAAAGCCAGAAACCGGGCAGCATCGGCAGCCAGAAGCTCAGCGCACGGAACAGCAGGGTCGCCGACAGGCCTGCCGCCAGCGGCACACCGGCCCAACTGAGGGTCGTTACCGCCGCGGCCTCGAACGCGCCGAGCCCGCCCGGCACGATGCCGACGCTGCGCAGCACGCTGGCGAGCATGAAACTGGCGAAGATACCGGCGAAGGGGGCGGCATGGCCGATGGCGTAGAGCAGGACCCACATGGTCAGCGCATCGAGCAGGACGATAGCCAGCGAATAGCCGGTCGCCCGCACCAGCAGCGCGGGGCTTCGTGTCAGGCGCGGTTCGGCAGCAAACACC
>SWCC01004160.1_pt1 | contig 17961 bp, 16 predicted proteins | sample 4692971 | NCBI WGS metagenome assembly SWCC01 (sample SAMN10267277, study PRJNA491770) | bioreactor metagenome | isolation source: DHS bioreactor inoculated with subseafloor sediment | place: Japan: off Shimokita Peninsula | collected 2006-08 | reverse complement strand
GAGAATGCCCAGCGCATGGCCGCGCTGCTGCATACCCACGCGATGATCGCCCTGCAGCGCGACGGCTTTCATCCGGACAGCGCCGAGGGCACGGTCGAGCTGCGCAGCGATGGCAGTCCGGTGCTCGACTACCGCATGACCGACTATGCCTGGAACGGTATCCGCCGCGCCTTTCACAGCATGGCCGAGATCCAGTTCGCCGCCGGCGCCCGTGCCGTGCTGCCATTGCATGGCGACGCCCGCTACGTGCGTACGCCGCGTGCCGCCCGTGAACTGATCGAGGCTCTGGACCTCGCGCTGTACCGCACCCGCCTTGGCAGCGCCCACGTCATGGGCGGCTGCGCCATGGGCGAAGACCCGCGCCAGGCGGTGACCGACAGCCTGGGACGGCACCATCAGCTGGCCAACCTGTCCATACACGACGGCTCGCTGTTTCCCACCAGCATCGGCGCCAACCCCCAGCTCTCGATCTACGCGCTGTGCGCGAAATTGGCGTCGGATCTGGATGATCGGCTGAAGAAGTCCTGAGATTGACTCCCATTCACGTCAGATCGCCGCACGGCATTCAGGCTTTACGCTGTCGACACCGAGCCGCTACCATCCACACCCCCACGCATGCGTCAGGACGCCGCGATGAATCGAGTGTTGTATCCGGGAACCTTCGATCCCATCACCATGGGCCACGCCGATCTGGTGGAACGCGCCTCGCGCCTGTTCGACGAGGTCATCATCGCCGTGGCGGCCAACCCCAAGAAGAACCCGCTGTTCCCGCTCGAGCAACGTGTGGCGCTGGCTCAAGAAGTCACCAAGCACCTGCCGAACGTGAAGGTCATGGGTTTCTCCACGCTGCTGGCGCACTTCGTCAAGGAGCAGCAGGCCAACATCCTGCTGCGCGGCCTGCGCGCGGTATCGGACTTCGAGTACGAATTCCAGCTGGCCAACATGAACCGCCAGCTGGCGCCCGACGTGGAAAGCCTGTTCCTCACGCCGTCGGAAAAGTATTCCTATATTTCCTCGACGCTGGTTCGGGAGATTGCCTCGCTCAAGGGTGACGTATCCAAGTTCGTCCACCCGGCGGTGATGAGCGCGCTGCACGAGCGCTTCGGCCAGAACTGACGCTGCCCGCCGGTACCGCGTCGGGTGCACGCGGGCCGGCGATGCGGCACAATTACCCGGTCGTAATATTGCTGTGCCGTGGTCAGAGCCATGGCAGGAGTTAGCTGGATGTCCCTGAAAATCACCGATGACTGCATCAACTGCGATGTGTGCGAGCCGGAGTGCCCGAATAGCGCCATTTCCCAGGGCGAGGAAATCTACGTCATCGACCCCAACCTCTGCACCGAGTGCGTCGGCCACTACGATGAGCCGCAGTGTCAGCAGGTCTGTCCGGTGGACTGCATCCCGCTCGACGAAAACAACGTCGAGAGCAAGGACGAACTGATGCAGAAGTACCTGATCATCACCGGCAAGGCGTGATGATCCTGCGGCGACCGACCCTGCGGAAAAACCTGCTCAAGGGCTTCCAGGGTTGTCTCGCCGCCCTCCTGCTGCTGGCCTGCGCGGCCCAGGGCAGCTCCCTCACCAATGGTGCCGTGGCCACGGCCCATCCGCTGGCCAGCGAAGTCGGCCGGCACATTCTTGAATCAGGCGGCAACGCCTTCGACGCCACCGTTGCGGTCAGCGCAGCCCTGGCGGTGGTCGAGCCATACGGGTCCGGGCTCGGTGGCGGTGGTTTCTTTCTGCTGCGCGAGGCCGGCGACCCGGCCCGCCACATTTTTCTCGATGCCCGCGAGCGCGCACCTGCTGCTGCCACGCCGGACATGTACCTGCGCGATGGCGAGATCCAGCGCGAGCTCTCGTTGAACGGCCCGCTGGCCGCCGCGATTCCCGGCACGCCGGCAGCGCTGGTCGAACTCGCCGAGAAGCGCGGCCGCCTGCCCCTGAAAACCACCCTGGCGCCGGCCATCGCGCTGGCTCGCGATGGCTTTGCCGTGGATGCGGTCTATCGCCATCGCGCTAGCTGGCGCCTCACGGCGCTGCGCGATGATCCGGAGAGCGCGCGACTGTTTCTCCACGACGGGGACCTGCCAGCCGAAGGCCATCTGCTGCGCCAGGCGGAACTCGCCGAAACCCTCGAGCGCCTCGCCAGCCAGGGCCGTGATGGCTTCTACCGCGGCGAGGTGGCCGAGCGGTTGGTGCAAGGCGTGCGAGCAGCCGGCGGCATCTGGACACTGCAGGATCTGGCCGACTATCACACCGTCGAGCGCGAGCCGCTGCGCCTCGCCCTCGCCGATGGCCGCGAGCTGATCGGCGCGCCGCCGCCCTCGGCCGGCGGCATGATCCTCGCGCAGAGCCTCGGCATCCTCGAACGTCTGGCCTGGCGCGACGCCGAACCGCTGCAACGCAGTCATCTGGTGGTCGAGGCGCTGCGCCGGGCCTATCGCGACCGCGGCCTGCTGGGCGATCCGGACTTCGTCGCGTCACCGCTGCCACATCTGCTTTCAGACCAGTACCTTGAGCAGCTCGCCAGCTCCATCGACCCCGACCGGGCGACGCCCAGCATCGCGCTGCCGCCAGCGCCGCGCTGGCGCGAGGGCGAGCACACTACGCATTTCGCGGTGATCGATGCCGAAGGCAATGCGGTGGCCGCGACGCTGTCGCTGAACATGATGTTCGGTGCCGCCTTCACCGTGCCCGGCACCGGCGTGCTGCTCAATGACGAGATGGACGATTTCGCCGCCGACATCGACGGCAGCAATGCCTATGGCCTGAAAGGCAGCAGTGCCAACGCCATCTCCGGCGGCAAGCGTCCGCTGTCGAGCATGAGTCCGACCTTCATCGAAAGCGCCGAGGAGTTCGCCGCCTTCGGCACGCCCGGCGGCAGCCGCATCCCGAGCATGGTGCTGCTTTCGGCACTGTCTTATCTGGATGGCGAGCCGGTGCAGGCCTGGCCGGCGGTGCCGCGTTATCACCACCAATACCTGCCGGACGTACTGCAGTACGAGGCCGATGCCTTCACCCCGACTCAGCTCGATGCCCTGCGCGAGCGTGGCCACCAGCCGAAACTGATCGAGCGCGACTACGGCAACCAGCAGGTCCTCTATTGGCACAAGCCGAGCGGCACGGTCGAGGCGGCCAGCGACCCACGCGGCATCGGCCGAGCCCTGAAAGTGCCGGCAGGCCGCGAACCGGTTACAGCTGCAGAATGACCGGGCCGTCGTCCTCGGCGAGCTGACGCAGCTGCCGCGTCAGCTCATGCCCCTCGCCGAGCAGCAGCGCATTGCGCAGGCTCTGGATGATACGACTGGCATAGCCGAGATCGTTCATCAGCGAACTGGTCTGCAGGCCATCCAGCTTGTGGTTGCGGATCGACTCGAACAGGCGGCGGCGGAACTCGGTATCGAATTGCGCCGCGCGCTCGTCCAGCCAGTTCAGCCGCTCGCGCCAGAGCTCATCGGGCAATTCCGAGTGGTTCAGTGCACGAATCTCCCGTAGGGATTCCAAGAGATGCCGGCGCAACTCGACATAGGCCTGGCGCGCGGCAGATTCATCGGTGCGCAGATAGTGCCCGAGGTTCTTTTGCAGGTGCTTGGCATCCTTGACTGCATCAACCAGTTGCAAAGCCGCCACCTGACAGCTCAGCCAGAACGCCTGGTGGCTTTCGTCCAAGGGCAGTTCCAGGCGGCCCATGAAGGCCAGCAGATCGGAATACACGCCCTTGATATGCCGCTGATAAAGCCGCTCGGCGTCCAGCGCCTGCGCTTCGGGTTTCGCGTTGATCAGCGCTTCGTCGATCTTGCCCTGTTGCCGCAGCTGATCAACCGGCAGGTAGGTCGCATGACAGATCACCTCCAGGCTCAACCGCGCCAGGTGCTGCAGCTCCTGCGCCACCGCGCTGGCTGCAGCGTCTGCCGAATCCAGCGCACGATCGTTGAGGTAACGCGCATGGGTCAGCGGCTCTGCCGGCATCGCCTGGGCAAGCTCGGTAATCAGCACCGTCGGCTCGACACGATCGGGCAGCACCCGCTGCAGCAACTCGGCCAGCTGCCGCTGAAACGGCCAGAACAGGGCGACGCCCATGGCGTTGAACAACGAATGGAACAGTGCCAGCTGAATCAGCGTGTTGCCACCCAGCCCCAGGGGCTCGGTGATCCAGCGCACCAGATCGGTCAGCGGCAGCAGCAGAACCAGCGCCAGTAGCGCGGTCACCACGTTGAACAATACGTGCGCCAGCGCCAGCCGCTGGGCGCTCCGATTGCCGCCGAGCGAGCCTACCAGGGCAGCGGTCACCGTGGTTCCCACATTGGCACCGATGGCGGTCGCCAGCGCCTGCCCGAGATCCAGCTGCCCGGCCGCCAACGCTGTCAGCGTCAGCATCAGCGTCGCATGACTGGACTGCAGCACCACGGTGGCGAGCAGCCCGATCGCGACGAACAGCAGTTGCCCCTTCAATCCCCCCGCATGGTAGTGCGACAGGTCGAGGCTGCCGAAGCTAGAAAAGCCGTCCTTGATCTGGTCGATTCCGAGAAAGATGAAGGCGATGCCAAGCACGATGCGCCCGGCTGCCTTGCCCTTGTCGCCGGTGAAGCTGGCCAGCACACCGAATACCAGCAGCGGCAAGGCAAGCGGGCTGAGGCTGACGTTCTGCCCGGCCAGGGCGAGCAACCAGATGCCCGTCGTAGAGCCCAGATTGGCGCCGAACAAAATCGCGATGCCGCCCGCAAGCTTGATCAGCCCGGTACTGATAAAGGCGATGGTGAGTAGCGAAACCAGCGTGCTGGATTGCAGCAGCATGGTGCCGCTGATTCCGAACAGCAGCCCCTTGAGCGGGGTTGCCGTGCTACGCGCCAACAGCTGCTCGAGCTTGCTACCGGCCAGCTGACGTAACCCCTCCTCCAGGCACTGCATGCCAAACAGGAAAAGCGCGAGCCCCGCGCAAAGCTCGAGCCAGCCGTCATTGGCCCAGAACGACCAGGACAACATCAGCACGCCGACGATCGGCAGAAGGATCTTGAAGTAGCGATTGTTCAAGCGTTGGGCTTCGCGGTGCGGAATGGGAGGCGAAGCCTACTGCAGCAGCACCGCGACCGAAAGGCTCATGCCTGGCGAGTCGCGGCGCGGATGATGTCGATCAATTTTGGGCGCCATAGCCACTGGTGGTGCAACCCAGGCAACGGACGAAGGCCGCCTTGCCGGGCTCGACCACCAATGCCTTGCCAGCCTCGCCGACGTTACCGCCCAGCGCGGTGAACGGCAGGCTGACGACGAAAGCGGCGGCGCCCAGCACGGTCGCGCCGATCAGCAGCGGACGGGCGATGACTAGATCGCCGATCATCGAGTAGGCCTTGGGTGCCTCAACGGCGTACATCGGATCGCCGCTGACATTCTGCGGAACCGATTCCGCATGCGCCGGCAGCGCCAGCAGGCCAGTGGTCAGTGCCAAGACAGCAGCGGTAGAGCGGAACAGGTTCATGGTGTGGTCCTTCAGCTGTGCGAAACGCGGCAATTTTAGTTGTGGCGGCCACTATAGCAGTGGCCGGGGCAAGCTGAGCGTGAACGCCGTCAATGCACGCGCAGTCTGCGAGCGCTCAACGCTGGCAACGGCTGCAATAGACACTGGCGCGCTGACCGAGGCGTATCTCGCGCAGGGTCGAGCCGCAGCTCTTGCAGAATTCGCCGGCCCGTCCGTAGACGAACAGCTCCTGCTGGAAGTAACCGGGCTTGCCGTCGCCGCCGACAAAATCGCGCAGGGTCGTGCCGCCGCGCTCGATGGCCATCGCCAGTATTCGCCGGATTTCCTCGCCCAGCTTGAGATAACGCGCTCGCGAGATGCTTCCTGCCGGGCGCCGCGGGTCGATGCCGGCGGCGAACAGCGCCTCGCTCGCATAGATATTGCCGACGCCCACCACCACCGCGTTGTCCATGATGAACGGCTTGACCGCCATGCTCCGCCCGCGGGACAGCCGATACAGACGGTCGCCGTCGAAATCCTCGCCCAAGGGCTCGGGCCCGAGGCTCGCCAGCAGCACATGGGCGAGTGGCTCCTCGCTCCAGAGCATCGCGCCGAAACGCCGCGGGTCGGTGTAGCGCAGTGCCTGGCCGGACTCCAGCAGGATATCGACATGATCGTGCTTGCCCACCGGCTGCGCCGCTTCCACCAGGCGCAGGCTGCCCGACATACCCAGATGGACGATCAATGTGCCGGTTTCGGCCTTGATCAGCAGGTACTTGGCGCGCCGCTCGACGGCCTCGATACGCTGGCCGGACAGGCGCACATCAAGGTCTTCCGGAACCGGCCAGCGCAGGCGCCGGTCGCGCACCAGCACGCGGTCGACGCGCTGACCGAGCAGGTGCGGCTCGATGCCACGACGGGTAGTTTCAACTTCTGGGAGTTCGGGCATGGCAGACGTTGGATACAGCGAAGGGATGCCGACCTTAGCAGGCCGACGCCGGGGCGTCAGCCCACGCCAAGCTCGCGGATGCTTTCCTTGAGGCAGAGAAAATCGTATTCCGAGAGCCCGACATATTCGAGCACCAGCTGGGAGATGCTTTCCCACTCATGATCATCCGGCTGCGCGCCGAGCACGCGATGGCAGGCACAGATGTGCTCGGCCATCTTGAGAATCGCCAGCAGCGTCTTGATCGGTGCATCGCGTCCCGAGTCGTCTGAGAACAACGACAGGGCGTTGTGGTGATTGGCGATGGCATCGCACAGGTGCAACGGCAGGTTCCACGACTTGGCGGTGAAGTAACCAACCACCGCATGGTTGGTGCTGAGCACGCGGTTCTCGATGTCGACGATGCGCTGTTCAGTCCCGGCGCTTGCATAGGCCTCCTCCAGCACCGCCATGTAGCCGGGGAAGCGCTTGAGCATCAACGGGATACCGCAGTTATGGAACAGGCCCAGGGTGTATGCCTCATCCGGCGACTGGTAGCCGATGCGCTTGGCAAGGGTCAGGCAGGCCATCGCGACATCCTGTGCGGTATCCCAGAAGCGGCTGAGGGTGACGATGGTTTCGTCACTCATCTCGCCTTTGATCGACTGGGCATTGATCAGGTTGATCACCGAATTGCAGCCCAGCAGATTCACTGCCTGCTGAATGGAAGCGATGCGGTTGGCGAGGCCGAAATATGGCGAATTGACGATCTTCAGCAATGCGCCGGACAGTCCCGGGTCCTGGCTGATCAGCCGCGAGATGGCCTTCAGATCCGGAACGGGCATGACCTGCTCCATCTGCAGGTCGACCATGATTTGCGGTTGCGGAGGCACGCTGATGCCTTGTAGCACCCGGCTAATCTGTTCGGCGGAGAGGTCAACGGCCATGAAGGGACGCTCAAGGAGAGGGCAAAGTGCCATCGGCACGAAAAGGCGAACTTTGGCTGAGATGCGGGTCACATTTCAAGTGACCCGCATTCCGCGGGGCGACCGACAGGACAGAAGGAGGCAATGCTGATGAGCCAATCTCTCGCTGGCAAGCGCGTGGCAATACTGGTGACCGACGGCTTCGAGCAGGTCGAGCTGACCGGGCCCAAGGACGCGTTGGAAAATGCCGGAGCGACCGCCGAGATCGTTTCGGCCAAGAACGGAGAGGTGACCGGTTGGAACCACACCACGCCGGCCAGCAAGTTTCACGTAGACAAGACCTTCGACGGCCTCGATATGAATGACTACGACGCGCTGCTGCTGCCCGGTGGGGTCGTCAATTCCGACACCATTCGCACCGACGAAACCGCACAACAGCTGGTGCGCGATGCCGCCGCGGCGAACAAGCCGATCGCGGTGATCTGCCATGGCGGCTGGCTGCTGATCTCGGCCGGCCTGGTCAAGGGCAAGCGCATGACCAGCTGGCCCTCGCTTACCGACGACCTGAAGAACGCCGGCGCCGAATGGGTGGACCAGGAGGTGGTGGTGCACGGTCAGCTGATAAGCAGCCGCAAACCGGATGACATCCCGGCGTTCAGCCAGGCGCTGATCAAGGCCCTGTCCGCCTGACCGGACGATGCGCGGCAGGCGCTGCGAGGATTTTCCCGCAGCGCCGGCGCGCGTGACCTGCGGCTCGTTTAGAATGCCCGTCTTTTTCCCGGAGCCCTGCCGATGACCCTGCCCAGCCTGCGCCTCAAAGCCAACGCCGATCGCCGCCTGCGCGCCGGTCACCTCTGGGTCTACAGCAACGAAGTCGACACCGCGGCCACGCCGCTGGCCGGCTTCGTCGCAGGGGACCAGGCTGTGCTCGAAGCGGCCGGCGGCAAGCCGCTGGGCATCGTCGGGGTATCGCCGAACAACCTGATCTGCGCGCGATTGCTGTCGCGCGACCTCAAGCACAGCCTGGACAAGTCGCTGCTGGTGCACCGCATCAAGGTTGCCCTGAGCCTGCGCGAGCGACTGTTCGAACAGCCCTGCTACCGCCTGGTCTACGGCGATTCCGACCTGCTGCCGGGGCTGGTCGTCGACCGTTTCTTCGACATCCTCGTCGTGCAGCTCGCCTCGGCCACCATGGAGCGCAACAAGGACGCCGTGCTCGAAGCGCTGGTACAGGTACTCAAGCCCAGCGGCGTCCTGTGGAAGAACGACTCCAGCGCCCGTGACGCCGAGGGCCTCGAGCGCTACGTCGATACTGCGTTCGGTGTGGTGCCGGAATGGGTGGCACTGGAAGAGAACGGCGTGAAGTTCGAGGCGCCGGTCATGCAGGGCCAGAAGACCGGCTGGTTCTATGACCACCGCATGAACCGCGCGCGCCTGGCGCCTTACGTGAAGGGCAAGCGCGTGCTCGACCTGTTCAGCTACATCGGTGGCTGGGGCGTACAGGCGGCGGCCTTCGGCGCCAGCGAAGTGTTCTGCGTCGATGCCTCGGCGTTCGCGCTGGATGGTGTCGAGCGTAACGCCGCGCTCAATGGCGTGGCCGAGAAGATGACCTGCGTCGAGGGCGATGCCTTCGAGGCGATGAAGGAACTGAAGAATGCGGAAGAGCGCTTCGACGTGGTCATCACCGATCCGCCGGCCTTCATCAAGCGCAAGAAGGACCTGAAGAACGGTGAGGCCGCCTACCGTCGCCTCAACGAAGCCGCCATGCGTCTGCTGAACAAGGACGGCATTCTGGTCAGCGCCAGCTGCTCGATGCATCTGCCCGAGGACGACCTGCAGAACATCCTGCTCGGCAGCGCGCGCCATCTGGATCGCAACATCCAGCTGCTCGAGCGCGGCAGCCAAGGTCCAGATCACCCAGTGCATCCGGCAATACCCGAGACACGCTACATCAAGAGCCTGACCTGCCGCATCCTGCCCAACAGCTGATCCGCATCCCCCCCGATGCGCAAGACGACGGCGAGCCGTCGCCTTGCGCGCGACTCACGCCGCTATTCGATGCCCTTGCGCTCTACACTCCAGAGCAGGCTGGTGCACAGCCGGCAGAGACGCCCGTAGAAGGTGCTCCGCGCCGACTGGTCGTCCATCAGGTGATAGCGGAACCAGGCGGTAGTCGGTCCACGATACTCGCCGCCGCTGCCGACCGGTTCGAAGTGGCTGACGTAGCGCCGCTCACCCCAGAAGATCGGGACATTGGCGCGGGTGTAGACCGGCTGGGCGTTCAGATAGGGAACCGCGATGGTGTCGGCCCCTCCGGACATCAGGAACATCGGTCCGCGCTGATTGCGCTGCGACGACGAGTCATGCCCGAGACCGATGGTGTACGGCTGGATCGGCGCGGTCACCCGCACGCGGTCGTCCTGGCCGGCCATGATCGACCCGCCACCGCCCTGGGAATGGCCCGATGTAGCGACCCGCCCGGTGTTCAGCACGCCAACGTAGGTGCCGTACGTGCGATTGCTCTCCTGCACCAGATAATCCAGACAGGCCAGCATTTCCCGGCCGGTCCCGGCATTGGAGGTTTCCGCCGCGGCGACCACGAATCCATGGCTGGCCCAGTGAGTCAGCAGTCCGGAATAGGTGGTCGGCCCGGTACCGGTGCCATTGCCCCAGAGGATGATCGGGTGCCGGACACCGTTCTGGCCGAGGGTGCGCGGCCGGTAGACCCGGCAGTTCGGCCCTTCGCTCTGGCTGCTGACCGCATATGGGCCGGAGTTGTCGAAGCTCGAAACCGCGGGGAATGCCGTACCGGGCGTGTCCGGCAATGGCGCAGCCATGGCGGAAGCGGACAGGACCAGCAGAGCGGCAGCCCCTAAGTATCCACGTGCGAATGTGTGCATCTGTCTTCCTCGTTCTTGTCATTGGTATAAGGACTAAACGCCAGCAAGCGCTAACCGCTACCTCCGCAAAACGGGTGCTCCTGGCGAGTGACCACGCGCCGTGGCTGAGCAGCCTTGAAGGCTGCCGCAGCTGGCACTACGGTCGGAAATGGACTCTAGCGAGCGATCTCTGACCCGCCAGCCAAGCGGACCGGCGGTCATGGACCGGAAAAAGGTACTGAACGACAGCAGTAACGGCGCTCCGTGCAGCGCCGGCCGGCTAGCACGCGGGCTGGCGCGAGACCGGCAATCGTCCCGCCTGGCTCGCGCACGGGAACGTGCGTAGAATCGGTGATATCTCGCCATTCACCACACGGCGGACTCTGAGCCCAGGCCCTACGAGCGTCTACCCGCCTCGACCCGGCCCCTTCCGAACGCACGGTCATCCTCCGTTGCATCCGGCACAGGCGTTGCTCACCATACGCATACCTCCGATTACCTGATTAGCCGCAGGAACCGTCATGCCTGATTACCGTTCGAAAACCTCCACGCACGGCCGCAACATGGCCGGTGCCCGCGCGCTGTGGCGTGCCACCGGCATGAAGGACGAAGACTTCAAGAAGCCGATCATCGCCATTGCCAACTCGTTCACCCAGTTCGTCCCCGGTCACGTGCACCTGAAGGACCTCGGTCAGCTGGTCGCTCGCGAGATCGAGAAGCACGGCGGCGTCGCCAAGGAATTCAACACCATCGCGGTCGATGACGGCATCGCCATGGGCCACGACGGCATGCTCTATTCGCTGCCCTCGCGCGAAATCATCGCCGACTCGGTGGAGTACATGGTCAACGCGCATTGCGCCGATGCCATCGTCTGCATCTCCAACTGCGACAAGATCACCCCCGGCATGCTGATGGCCGCCCTGCGCCTGAACATCCCGGTGGTGTTCGTCTCCGGCGGCCCGATGGAAGCCGGCAAGACCAAGCTGGCCAGCCATGGCCTGGATCTGGTCGACGCCATGGTCATCGCTGCCGATGAAAGCGCGTCCGATGAAAAGGTCGCCGAATACGAGCGCAGCGCCTGCCCGACCTGCGGCAGCTGCTCCGGCATGTTCACCGCCAACTCGATGAACTGTTTGGCCGAAGCGTTGGGCCTGGCTCTGCCCGGCAACGGTTCGACCCTGGCCACCCACAGCGACCGCGAGCAGCTGTTCCTGCGCGCCGGCCGCACCGTCGTCGAGCTGTGCAAGCGCTATTACGGCGAGGGCGACGAATCGGTCCTGCCGCGCAACATCGCCAGCCGCCGCGCGTTCGAGAACGCCATGACGCTCGATATCGCCATGGGTGGCTCGACCAACACCATCCTGCACCTGCTGGCCGCCGCCCAGGAAGCCGAGGTGGACTTCGACCTGCGTGCCATCGACGCCCTGTCGCGCAAGGTGCCGCAGCTATGCAAGGTCGCGCCGAACATCCAGAAGTACCACATGGAAGACGTGCACCGCGCCGGCGGCATCTTCTCCATCCTCGGCGAACTGGCCCGTGGCGGCCTGCTGCACACCGACGTACCCACCGTGCATAGCCGGACGCTTGCTGAAGGCATCGCCCAATGGGACATCACCCAGACCCAGGACGAAGCGGTACACACCTTCTTCAAGGCCGGCCCGGCCGGTATTCCGACGCAAACGGCATTCAGCCAGTCGACCCGCTGGGACAGCCTGGATGACGACCGCGAAAACGGCTGCATTCGCAGCGTCGAGCACGCCTACTCGCAGGAAGGCGGTCTCGCCGTGCTGTACGGCAACATCGCGCTGGATGGCTGCGTGGTGAAGACCGCGGGCGTGGACGAATCCATCCACGTCTTCGAAGGCACGGCGAAGATCTACGAAAGCCAGGACAGCGCCGTGAAGGGCATCCTCGCTGACGAAGTGAAGGCCGGCGACATCGTCATCATTCGCTACGAAGGCCCGAAAGGCGGCCCGGGCATGCAGGAAATGCTCTACCCGACCTCGTACCTGAAGTCCAAAGGGCTGGGCAAGGATTGCGCCCTGCTCACCGACGGCCGTTTCTCCGGCGGCACCTCGGGCTTGTCCATCGGCCACGCCTCGCCGGAAGCGGCTGCGGGCGGCGCCATCGGCCTGGTGCGCGATGGCGACAAGGTGCTGATCGACATCCCCAACCGCAGCATCCAGCTGCAGGTCAGCGATGAAGAACTGGCCCACCGCCGCATCGAACAGGACAAGAAGGGCTGGAAGCCCGCCCAGCCGCGTCCCCGCAAGGTGACCACGGCGCTCAAGGCGTACGCCCTGCTGGCTACCAGTGCCGACAAGGGTGCGGTGCGCAACAAGGCGCTGCTGGACGGCTGATCGCCAGACTTGCTCGCTGTAAATGAAAAGCCCGACCTTCGCGTCGGGCTTTTTCATGCTCAGCAGACTATTCGGTGATTGCCGGCTCCAGCCGAATGCCGTCGATCTCCAGCGCCTTGAAGCGCGGCGCTACCACCTGTAAAGCGCCACGCTCGATCTGCTGCCTGAGCGTCTCGCCGTCGAGCGCTTGTTGATCGGTCGTGCGCAGGTGCCCGATCCAGCGCCAGCCAACGGTATCGCTACGCCCCAGCACCGTCACGACCCGCGGCCGTGCACCGCGCACCAGCAGCACCTCGAGCTGGCTGTCGTCATCCAGATCGACGGCAAACAGCGTGCAATCCCCGTCACAGCCCTGGGTCGCGATCGCCTGGGCCAACGCGCCGTCGGCATCTTCGAGAGGCTCGCCGATCCATGGCACCGGCGCGGTATTGGCCATGTCGTGCGCGTGTCGCCAGTTCCAGTAGTTGTCAGCCGTGTCCAATCGCTGCAGGTCTGCCTGCAGTTGCTCCCGATGCGCGTCTGCGAGGCCAGGCTCGACCAGGCGCTGGCGCAGTTTTTCCAGATGGTCGCGGCCGGGTTGTCCCAGCTGGAAGCGTAATGCGCCAAGGTCGGTGCGTTCTGTCGGCACCCGCTCGTCGAGCAGGCGCTGGTACTGGTTGGCCGCGCTGAGCTGCAACGGGCTCAACAGCGGCAGATGCATGAGCAGCAACAGCGCCACCGAAACCAGCGCCAGCAGCGGGTTGCTCCGGCGCAAGCCGGCCAACCAGCCATCCCGCCGTTGCAGCACCGCCGCCATCAGCGCCAGCGCGTGCAGCAGGGCAACCAGCGTCGCCCCGACCGCCACCACTCGATCAGGCGTGAGCCCGTATTGATCGATCCGCAGCCACAGCGCGTACACCGCAAGGCCTGCCAGCAGCGGCAGGCACAAGGAGCTGGCGTCGACCAGCACGCGCAGCGCCCGTGGGTATTGCACCGCTTGCCGGCCATCCTGAACGACGCCGTTGAGCAGCGCGACATGAGCGAACACCATGGCCAGCAGGATCGGCGTCGCATGGCGGGTTTCCCACAACGGCTGCAGGCCGGTGAACGGCAGGCAAACCACGAAAATCAGCAGGATCAGCACCGTCAGCGGCAGCAGGAAGCGACACATGGCCTGCAGCACATTGCGCAGCGCATCGACCAGCTGGCCGCGTTCCAGGCCGATCCACAGTCCAATGGCGACCACCGTCGCGCTGGCGATCCAGATAAAGCCGGAGGACTCGAACAGCGTTGCGAAGATCCTGATGCCGACCAGCTTGAACAGGCCGGCCCAGAGCCAGATCAGCAACCAGAACGCCGCCAGCATCAGCAGCGCCATGAACTGCAACAGCCCGTTGTTGATGGCATGCCGGTACAGCGCGGCGTAGTCGACACGCCAGCGATGATCGGCATCCCGCGCCTGGATGAAGGGTGTCAGCACATAAGCCAGGATCAGGTTGCTCCAGAGCAGCAGGGTGCCGACGGATTCACCCAGGTAATACCAGCGCGGCTGGTCGAATTGCAGTGCGAGACCACCCGCCAGCACGGCCGGCAACACGGCAGCGGCAAGCACCAGACGCCAGCGTCCGGCCTCGCGCAGCCCGCCCCAGAGCAGCTGCACCTGCCAGCCGCCAATCACCGTGAACGCCAGCAGTGCCGAGCACAGGACCCGCCAGCCCGTGGAGTGTGGCCACGCCTCACTGGCTGCCCAAAGGACCAAACCCTGTAGCACCCCAACAGCCAGGTAGATCTTCAGTGGCCGGGCTTCGCCTGTCTGTTCCATGCATGTTCCTTTTGCCGGTGATTGCGCCGTCCGATCGCGGCGGGTTGCAGTGTGCTACCCGCCCGGATGGGCCGCAATGCGAGCGTGACAGCCCGTGATCAGGTCGCCAGTGCCTTGTGTTCGAGCAGCCCGCAGACGTGTTCGGCAATCGCCAGGCACGCGGTCAGGCCCGGCGATTCGATGCCGAACAGGTTCACCAGGCCGGCGATACCGTGCTGCGCCGGGCCATCGATGCGAAAGTCCGCGGCCGCCTCGCCAGGCCCGCTGATCTTCGGCCGGATGCCGGTGTAGGCCGGTTGCAAGGCATCGTCCGGCAGCCCTGGCCAGTAGCGACGGATCGCGGCGTAGAAGCCCTCGGCCCGTGCCGGCTCGATGCGGTAATCCAGGTCATCGACCCACTGCACATCCGGGCCGAAACGCGCCTGCCCCGCCAGGTCCAGGGTCAGGTGCACGCCGAGGCCGCCGGGCTCGGGCAGCGGATAGACCAGATGGCGAAATGGCGTGCACCCGCTCAGGCTGAAGTAGCTGCCCTTGGCGAAGAACTGCCGCGGCCGCGCGGCATCGCTCAGGCCCTGAGTGCGCGCGGCAAGTACCGGGGCGCCATGCCCGGCGCAATTCACCACGGTGCGTGCCAGCAGCTGCAGTGGATCGGCGCCGCCTACCTCGACCCGCAAACCGTCGCTGCCAGCCGTGATCGCCGTTACCGGCGCGTTCAGTGCCAGCACCGCGCCGTGGCGCTCGGCATCGCCCAGCAGTGCCAGCATCAGCGCGTGGCTGTCGATGATGCCGGTGCTTGGCGAAAGCAGCCCAGCCACCGCCTGCAGCTGCGGTTCCAGCGCCAGCACCTCGTGGCCATCCAGACGCTGCAGATCGTCGACCCCATTGGCCTGCGCGTGCCGCTGCAATTGCTCCAGCGCAGCGATCTGGGCCTCGTCGGTGGCGACGATCAGCTTGCCACAGCGGCGATAGGCCACGCCGTGGCTGTCGCAGAAATCGTAGAGCTGACGGCGCCCGGCGACGCATAGCCGGCCTTTGAGCGAGCCCCGCGGGTAGTAGATGCCGGCATGAATGACCTCGCTGTTGCGCGCGCTGGTGGCGGTGCCGAAGGCTGCCTCGGCTTCCAGTATCAGCACCTCGCGCCCGGCCAGCGCCAGCGCGCGTGCCACTGCAAGCCCGACCACTCCCGCACCCACCACCACGCAATCCACTCGATCCATGCCAGACTCCTCGACCCGAGGGTCCCAAGCCTGCCGCAACCACAGCGGCCGGCCAAGGGTCGGATGACCTGACGAAGCAGTTAAAGGGAACACCGGCATGCGCATCGGCCTGATCTCCGACACCCACGGCCTGCTCCGCCCCGAGGCAGCAGCGGCACTGCAGGGCTGCGCACAGATCATTCACGCCGGCGATATCGGCAAACCACAGGTGCTCGACGGGCTGCGCGCCATCGCGCCGCTGGAGGCGATTCGCGGCAATATCGATACGGCCGAATGGGCACGGGAGCTACCCGAGCGACTGGATCTGCGAATCGGCGGTCTCAGCCTGCACGTGCTGCACGACCTCAAGCAGCTGGACATCGACCCGCTCGTCGCCGGCATCGACGTGGTGATCGCCGGCCACTCGCATAAACCGAAGGTCGAGCGGCGCGACGGCGTGCTCTACGTGAACCCTGGCAGCGCCGGGCCACGACGCTTCAGCCTGCCGATCAGCCTGGCGCTGCTGGAGTTGAACGACGGTGATGCACAGGTCGAGCTGATCAGCCTCAGCTAACGCCCATGTAGCGATCGGCGCGGTGATTGATCGCCAGCACCAGATTCAGCGCCACGGCGCCGAGTACCGACAGCAGCACCTTGTCCGCCGGCACGACGAACACCGCGGCCATGACGATCAACGCGTCGATGCCCATCTGGAAGGTGCCGGCGCGCAGGCCGAAACGCTCCTGCAGGAACAACGCGAGAATGTTCACCCCGCCAAGGCTGGCGCGGTGGCGGAACAGGATCAGCAGGCCGATGCCGATGGCGAAACCGCCGAACACCGCGGCGTAGATCACGTTCAGCTCGGCGAAGCGCACCCACTGCGGGGTCAGCTCGGCGAACAGCGAGACCAGACCCACCGCGCAGACGGTGCGCAGAGTGAACTTCCAGCCCATGCGCCAGATCGCCAGTGCATAGAACGGCAGGTTGAGCAGGAAGAACGCCGGGCCGAACGACCAGCCCGCCAGGTACTTGAGCAGGAAGGCCAGGCCCACGGTGCCGCCGGTCAGCAGCCCGGCATGGCTGTAGAAGGCAATGCCAAGGGCGACCAGCGCGGTGCCCGTGAGCAGCGCCAGGCCGTCCTCCCACAACGGGTGGCGGACGAAGATCGCGGCAACGCGCTCGGCTTCCGGGGCGTCGGATTTGTCAGGTTGCATGAGATTTCTCGTTACGACAGCGACGGGCCAGCATAGAAGCTGCGGCCCGCGAAAGATTTGGCGCCGATCAAGCGAGGAAGGTGCCGGTCAGCGCTGTTTTTGCCAGGTTTCGAAGCGGTAGGCTGGTGCCTCGCCCTCGGCCGGATGTGGCTGGCTTTCGACGCACTGCCACTCAGCCTCGTCGAAGGCCGGAAAGAATGCATCGCCTTCGGGAGCCGCATCGATTCGTGTCAGGTAAAGCCGCTGCGCCTGCCCCAGCGCCTGGGCGTACAGCTGAGCACCGCCAATCAGCATCAGCTCGTCGACGCCCTGCTCACGCGCCCACTGCTCGGCACGCACCAGCGCGGCGTCCAGGTCGGTGAAGGTTTCCGCCCCGTCGAGCTGCAGATCCGCCTGCCGACTGACCACCAGATTGAGCCGGCCCGGCAGCGGGCGACCGAGCGAATCCCAGGTCTTGCGGCCCATGATGATCGGCTTGCCGAGGGTCATGGCCTTGAAATGCTTGAGATCGGCAGGCAGGTGCCAGGGCATGCGATTGTCGAGGCCGATCACGCGGTTCTGCGCGAGGGCGGCGATCATGGCGAGGGGAAGAGGGGTCTGATTCATGGCGGCGAGAATAGCAGAGCAACGCAGCTTGCCGAAGCGCCAGCCGTTCGTCGGCTTCATCGTCTTGCAATAGAAGCGGCAACGCAGCGTCAACAACCGGTCATGCAAGTGGCTCAGCCTGTGACATCCAAACCGAGGAGATGCCGAAATGGCCCGCAAGACCACCGCTTCCCTTCGCCGCTGGCTGACCGCCTGCAGCCTGCTGCTTCCACTGGCGGGCTTCGCCGCGCCGGATGAACATGCTGTGAAACACCAGGCCGCCCGTGGCGAGCCGTCGCCGCTGGTGATCGCGCACCGCGGCGCCAGTGGCTACCTGCCGGAACACACGCTGGCCGCCTATGCGCTGGCCGTGTTCCAGGGTGCCGACTATATCGAGCCGGATCTGGTGATGACCCGCGACGGAAAGATCGTCGCCCGTCACGACAACGAGCTGGGCCTGACCACCGACGTCTCGCAGCGCCCCGAGTTTGCCGATCGCAAGCGCACCCAGCAGGTTGATGGCGTCACCCTTACCGGCTGGTTCAGCGAAGACTTCACTCTCGCCGAACTGAAGACCCTGCGCGCCATCGAGCGCATCCCGGATATCCGCCCAGGCAACGCGC
>SWCC01001241.1_pt1 | contig 17997 bp, 16 predicted proteins | sample 4692971 | NCBI WGS metagenome assembly SWCC01 (sample SAMN10267277, study PRJNA491770) | bioreactor metagenome | isolation source: DHS bioreactor inoculated with subseafloor sediment | place: Japan: off Shimokita Peninsula | collected 2006-08 | reverse complement strand
CACTTATCACCATATGAAAATTTCCCTGCTCAAGTTTCCTTTTTGCCTCGCTGACATCGGACGCTGTATTCACACCATAATTTTTAAATTGCAGCATCTGCGCGCAGGCTTTCAGTATCCAACAATCATCATCCACAACCAAAATTTTCTTCATTGCTTTATACTCCTATTCCTATTCGCCTTAATTGTAAACCAATTTAACCATATATGTCAAGTTTTATAACGACATATTTTCTATGGAGCAAAAAACTCTATATTATTACAATAACTTTGGAGGTATTTATGAAAAATATAGTTGAAACGGTGGCGGTTTTTGTCCGCAAATATCGTAAAAAAAGAGAAATGACGCAGGAAGAACTCGCAGAAAAAAGCGGACTTCATCCGACATATATCGCGAAAATTGAAAGCGGCAGACAGGTCTGCAGTTTGAAGACACTTTCGCGAATCGCAGATGCTCTACGCGTATCCCCGCGCACTCTGCTCGGGAAGATTGACGAAAAAAAAGCAGCTGCTTATAAATTTCAAAACGAACATTTAAGAGCCATACTCGAAAAAGGCAATAAGTCCGACAAGGAAATGATTTTTGCCGTTGCCGAAACACTGATAAAGAAAAAAAGAAAGAAAAAACCTGCCTAACGGCAGGAAGGGATGAGGCTGAAAAGAATTGATAGATAAAGGAGTATTTACGGATGAAACAATCAATCAAGGAACTGCCGGAAGTTGATAGGCCTCGGGAAAAACTTGTTAAATACGGCCCCGGCAAACTTTCCGACGCGGAACTTCTCTCCATATTGTTAAGAACGGGCAAGGTGGGATTAAACGTTATTGAGCTGGCAAAAAAAATCTTAAAAAAATTCGGTGATGAACTGCCTTATACCGCTTTCAGTAAACTGAGAAAAACATCAGGCATAGGAAAAGTGAAGGCCTGCGAAATCATTGCCTGTTTTGAATTGGGAAAAAGATTACTCAAAGGTAAAAAAACTCAAATCTGCATGAGCCCGACGGATATATGGAACAGCTTGATTGATTTACGCGCCCGGAAAAAAGAATATTTTGTGATTTTTTACTTTGATACGCAAAATCAGGAAATAAAAAGAAAAGTGATCTCTGTGGGCACTCTTAACGCGAATCTGGTTCACCCCCGCGAAGTTTTCGAACCGGCGGTAAGAAATCTTGCGGCGCAGATTATCATAGCGCATAACCATCCTTCGGGAAATCTGAAACCTTCGGATGATGATTTAAAAATCACAAAAAAGCTGGTGTCCGCCGGAAAAATACTGGGCATAGAAGTGATTGATCACATTATTGTCACGAAAAAAAGTTTTCTGAGTTTCAAAGAGAAAAAAATAATATAGATGCCCGCTATGCCGGAATCAAATAAAGTCAAGAGAAGTCATATCTAAAAGCGATATAAAATCCATGAAAATTATAGCGGCTCAGCTTGGAAACAAATGGAAAGCCGGATTATTAATCTACAGGGGGGACGCAATCAGGAAAATAGCAGAACCGAATATTTGGGCAGTACCGTCCTATAGATTATTTAATGACCGTTCTCAAAACGCTTAATTTTGCTATAATGACTGACGGAGGTAATATATGAAGCTTGAACTTTCAAAATGGTATAAAATACTGGCCCCGCGGCCGGTTGTGCTGATTTCAACGGTGAACAGCGACGGGATTTCAAACGCCGCGCCTTTCAGTTTTGTGATGCCGGTGTCTTCCAAGCCGCCTATTGTGTCTTTCGCGTCCGCAGCCGGACACGACACTGTAAAAAACATAAAGCAGACAAAAAACTTTGTCATAAACATCCCCGGCAGAGAAATGCTCAAACAGCTTTGGACATGCGCGAAGAAATTTGACAGGGGCGTCAGCGAAATAAAGGAATCCGGGCTCACCGAAATAAAGAGCGGAAAAGTGTCATCCCCCGGCATAGCCGAAAGCGCCGCAAGAATAGAATGTTCTCTGCTCGAAATGCTTGATTACGGAGACCATGCTGTCGTTATGGGAAATGTTCTCGAAGTTACGGTCAAAGATGAACTTTTCAAGAACGGCAAATACGATATTATGAAAGCCAATCCCCTCACCCACATAGGCGGGCCGGAATTCGGGCTTTTAGGAACAATTGCCGACATAAAAAAGGAGAAATAAAATGTATGAAAAAGTAAAAAAAGTTTTGGAAAAAATAAAACCGTCTCTTCAGAGCCACGGCGGCGATGTGGAGCTCGTGGAAGTCACCGACGACGGCGTCGTCAAGGTCAGGCTCACCGGAGCCTGCGGCGGCTGCCCCATGAGCCAGATGACACTTTCCATGGGAATAGAAAAAACCCTGAAAGAGGAAATTCCCGAAGTTAAAAGAGTCGAAGCCGTCAAATAAAAGGGGACGGAGCTAATTAATTTTCCGACAATTCAATAAATTCTAATTATTTGAGGCGCCATTTGACGCCGGCGGGGGTGTCTTCTATAACAACTCCCTTTTCAAGAAGTTCTTTGCGTATGCTGTCGGCGGATGCGTAGTCTTTCGCTTTCTTCGCCTCAGCGCGCTTTTCAATCATTCTCTGAATTTCATCTACAGACATCAGGAGCTTCTTTTCTTTTTTTTCGAGTTTGAGAAATCCGAGAATATCGTCCATCTTCTCAAGATTTCTTAAAACAGCGGCTGATTTTGTCCTGTTAAAAAGTTTAACAAGGGCGAAAAAGCCGGCAAACGCGGCAGAAGTGTTGAAATCATCCGCAAGAGCATCCATAAAACTCTCATAAATTTTTTCCGATTCTTCCGAAGCTTCGGCGTTCTTTTCATCCGAAAGCTTTTCATCAAAAACCCTGTTCACCCTTTCGAGAGTCCGTTCGGCTTCAGAGAGAGCGTCTTCGGAAAAATCTATGGGCGAACGGTAATGCTGACTGAGAAGAAAAAATCTCACCGCCTGGGGTGAAAATTTTTTATATATGTCTCTGAGCGTGAAAAAATTATTGAGTGATTTGCTCATTTTTTCCTTATTTATCGTCACAAAACCGTTGTGAAGCCAGAAGCGGCTGAAAGTTTTTCCCGTCATAGCCTCGCTCTGGGCAATCTCGTTTTCATGATGCGGAAAAACAAGATCCTGCCCTCCCGCATGAATATCGAGTGTCCCGCCCAGATATTTGGCGCTCATCACGGAACATTCTATGTGCCAGCCGGGCCGCCCCTTGCCCCAGGGGGAATCCCATCCGGGTTCTCCCTCGGCGGATTTTTTCCACACGGCGAAATCAAGCGGACTTTTTTTCTCTTTATCTACTTCCACTCTCGCTCCGGGCTTGAGCTCATCAATCTTTCTGCCCGATAGTTTTCCGTAGCCGGAAAATTTGCTTATTCTGTAATAAACGCTCCCGTCAATCTCATAGGCGAAACCCTTTTTCTCCAGTTTCGCAACGGCCTCTATTATGTCGTCTATGTGCTCCGACACTTTCGGCGAAACATCGGCGTCTTCCACTCCAAGGCGACGGATATCACTGTAATACTCGTCTATAAATTTGCCCGAAAGAGCCAGACAGTCCGTGTTTTTTTCGGCGCTTCTGGCTATTATTTTATCGTCAATGTCAGTAAAATTCTGAACATATCTGACTTTAAAACCCGCGCTTTTGAGAAACTTTCTGATTGCATCAAAAACGACATAGCACCTGCCGTGGCCCAGATGAGTATAATCGTAGGGGGTAATACCGCACACATACATACCGACTTCACCTGCCTTAAGCGGCGTGAACTCCTCTTTTTTCTTCGTCAGCGTGTTATAAAAAAATATCTTTCTCACCCTCAAACTCCCTTTTCAAAAATACCCCTATCTCAATTGTCTCCGCAATGCGGAGATAATCTTTTTTCTATATCAGTCAGCTAAGCTTTTATTGTGAATATTAGGGACGTCCCTTTTTTCTTCCTCTATGAGGCAGGCGCAAAAGCAGGCTATGCCCGTCCCCGCGATGCCCAGCCCCTCTGGCCTTGTCGCTTTAACGCTCACAGCGGATTTTTTGATCTTGAGCAGAGCCGCGAGCTTTGTTTGAATTCTACCGTAATATTTTGACAGATGCGGCTTTTCCGCGAAAACTATACAGTCAATGTTGACGACTTTGGCATTTGTTATTTTCATCGTTTTTCTGAGGAGCTTGACTGAGGAAATACCTTTTAATTCGGGATCGGTGTCAGGAAAATATTTTCCTTTGTCACCCTTGCCTGAAGCTCCCAGAAGCGCGTCCATAAGAGCGTGTATCAACGCGTCACCGTCGGAATGCCCCCTTAGCCCCTTATCTGACTCTATCCTCACACCTCCCAGATAAAGAGGTATCCCCTCTTCCAGAGGATGCACGTCAAAACCTATTCCTACTCTCACACTATTTCACCTCAAAATAAACGCTGTCGCTTATTTCCCTGCCGCTTTCAAGATAAATTGCCCATTCGCCCTCTGGCAAAGCCATGGGTAATCTTATTTCAATTGACTTACCCGCAAACATGGAAAAACCTTTTTCAAAAGTGTTAAGCCACACGCCTTCCCACCTGTATGCCGACGGAGAGCCCTGCTCTAAAGGTATCTTCACATAATATTTCAGTTTGTCCGGCGCCTTCAAGTTTGAATACATAATTTTGCTGCCGGCGCCTTTCCGCGCTATATAAAAATTAGAAGTTTTATCAAAATCGCCTTCCGCGAAAATATATCCGCTGTTTGAGCCCCGCGCATAATAAACAGCGCTTATGTCGACTCCCTCAGGACCGTCGCGACGGGGATCTATAAAACAATCGGCGCTCTCCCAGAATTTTTCGTTAGGACTACCGTCAAGAAAAATATCAGAATATCCAAAGAGTTTCTTCGCGTCTTCGGGAGGACTGAAAGCTCCGTAGGAATAATGCACTTCCGTGAGAAGTCTGTCAGAGGGAGAAAGCTCCTTTTTTTTGTACGACACTTCCGCAGATGTTTCCCTTAGCGTCAGAAAATACGGATAATTCGCGACAAACTTTAAATTCGCGGCTGAAAGTCCGCCAACAGACGTGATTGAAAGTCCGCCGTCAGGCGCGACCGAATGTACGCCATGGCGCGCCGAATCCCCCGCGGGAAAAGACAGTTCTTTTATTTCACCGAACTCTTTTGAAGAATTTCTGAAAGAACCTGAATAATCCCCCCCTGAAGTTTTCATATAAACCGCAGAGCTTCCCGCGGGTATTACATTCAAAGTCACATCGCACGAAACGCCGCTTTCACCGCAATTTTTAACCGCACAATAATATTTAAAGACATTCCTGCCCTTGGACATGACAAATGTTTTCTTTATCTCAAGAGGATAATCTCTTAGAAGCGCCGAAATTCTGAAAGAATCTTTTTTTATGTCTTTTTTTATTTCCCACCCCTTATCGTGGGAACGGTAATTAAAATAAGTTTTCAGAGCATAATCACCCTTGCCGACGGAAGGATTTCCCGCGACGATAACACCCTCTGACGGCACGCTTATCAAAACGGGATTAAGGTTTTCCCCTGAAAAATATATTCTAAAATATCCGTTACTCACCGCGAAAATATTTTCTCCTGAAAGCGGAAGGTTAAAACTTCCCGAAAAATCATAAAAGCCCTGCGTCAGAGACAGCATCTCACCGGTGTTTCCGTTAGCGGAAGGCGAGGCGAAATATTTACTTTCACCCATTTTATAAATATTTTCCGAAAGATGCGCCGGGAATGATGACGCCATGGAATGAAATTTCTCCCACTCCGCTAAAAACAATTCCTGAAATCTGCTGAGTTTGCCCGGCTCATCAGGGATGATGGAAGACAGCTCCTTAAAATAAGAGGGCTCTTTGAGCGAAAGCTGTTTTATGCTTTTCAGTTTAATATTCATCTTGCGCAAAGCTGAAAACAAATCCGCAATATCTTCGGGTGTGTAGCCCGACATTTCCACATTAAGAACCACCGCGCCGCCGGGAATGGAACCGGCCACATCGCCGCATATAAGCCCTACTGTTTTCACAAATTTACCAACCCAGCCCCTGGCTGGAGGAAGGGAAGCAGACTTTGAAAGTTTTCTGCTTACCGAATATAGAAGCAGACTGTCGCTCATAAGGAAAGTCTGCAAACGTTGCGCCTCAATGTCTTCCGGGATGCTGTTTTCATCCGATAGGGAATACTTAAAACCCATGTTTTTTAAAGCCCCCAGCGCCCGCGGACTGAGTTTTAAATCCTGCGGATAAAAACCGTCAGCGGCGATTCCCGAAACGCTCTCGGCGAGTAATTTAAATCTTTTTATCTGGCTGTGCAGAATATCATCCGGGGCTCTGTAAAGGTCAATCCCGTAATAAATACCTGAAAGAAGTTCGGCCTGCCCGGATGAAAAAAGTGCCGCGAGGTTTTTCTTAACACCCTCGCTCCGCATATCTTCAAGCATATTCCACGGAATAAAAAGCGACGCGCCCGAGGCGGGGGAAGAAGCCAACTCCGAGAAAAGAGCGTCAATGGTTTTGGAAGACGCGCCTGATAAATTAAAAACCAACCCCGCGTCACAGACAGCGTGAGAGAGAGAAGCGCCAAACAAAACAAAGAAAGCAATCAGCGCGCGAATAAAGGGCAAGTTTATTAAGTGACTTTTACGAAACAGACATTTCAACAGGAACCGTCCCCATTGCTCAGTCATTAGCGGGCTTAGCTTTTTTATCCGTTTTTTCTTTTGATATTTTATTGAAAATATCATCGATTTCAGCGGCCTTCGCCGGCGTCGTATCCAGCTTGAAGTGAACATCCGGCACAATTTTAATACACATATTTTTTCCGATTATGTACTTAAAGTAATTGGCTTTTCCCGTCAGCATACGGCCCATCCGGGAGGTTTCCCGCGCGAGACGCGATTCATCCGCGGTGTAAACGCTGTAAAAAACATAGCAGTTGTGGCAATCGCTTGAAACAGACACATCCATAATCGTTAAAATAACTCCGGCGGGGATATGAAAATCCTTGTGTATAATGGCGTTAACTTCCCTCTTTATCTGTTTGGCAAGCTTTATTTTTCTCTCAATCCGCATATTTTATACTGGGGTCAGGTCTTGACATTGGACATTAACATGCTTTAATTAAGAAATGTCCAATGTCAAGACCTGACCCCTTCTTACTCCTCCCTGGTATCCTCAAGAACCCGCGCTATTTTCTCAAGCTCGTAAGCATCTATGACATCGGCGGGTTTGAGATCATTGTAATTTTCAAGCGTGATGCCGCATTCCATACCCTCCATAACCTCGGCGGCATCATCCTTAAATCTTCTCAGCGTCGCCAAACTGCCCGTATAAATTATTTTATCGTCCCTGACAAGTCTGACCCTGGCTTTCTGCTTCAATTTGCCTTTGGTGACAATACAGCCGGCCACCGTCCCTATGCGCGAAATATTGTATATCTTCAGCACTTCGGCGCGGCCTATGGGAGCTTCGTTGTAAACCGGAGTCAACTTACCCTCAAGCGCTTTTTTCAGATCTTCCAGAAGCTTGTATATCACGGTATAAATTCTTATTTCCACACCTTTTTCCTGAGCGTCGGATTCAACCTTATCCGTTCCTTTCACATTAAAACCTATAACAACGGAACCCGAAGCCTGCGCCAGCAGTATATCGCTCTGGTTTATGCCCCCGCAGGCGGCATGAACAAGCTGAAGGCGCACTTCAGTACTGGCCATTTTTGATAACGAGTCCTTGATGGCTTCAAGTGAACCCTGCACGTCGCTCTTAAGTATTATCTTTACGGTCTTGTCTTCATCCCCGACAGCGCCGGAAAGAGCTTGAGCGCTGAACTTCATGTCGTCTTTTATTTTTTTCCTGGAGGAAAGAATATCCCTGAAAAGACCGGCGTTTGAAATAACGGAAAACTCATCCCCCACTTCAGGCACTGCGGAAAAACCCATAATCTCAACGGGTGTTCCCGGGAAAACATCCCTTACGTTTCCGCCCCCCTCAAGATGCATGGCTCTCACTTTGCCTCCCGCAAAACCGCTGATAAAAGATTCTCCCACTTTAAGGGTGCCGTCGGTTATCAAAACCGTTGCGATCGGGCCTCTGCGCGAATCCAGCGCCGCCTCAAGAATCACGCCTCTTGCCCTGCAGATCCGGTCAGCTTTAAGATCCATCATTTCCGTCTGAAGCTGGATCATATCCAGAAGATCTTGCACCCCCTCGCCTGTTTTCGCCGAGATGGGCACCACTATGGTTTTGCCCCCCCAGTCCTCGGGCAGAAGGTTTTCCCGGGCAAGCTGCTGCTTTGCGTTTTCCAGGTTAGCGGCGGGCAAATCCATTTTGTTTACCGCCACTATAATAGGCACACCTCCCAGCTTCGCGTGACTTATGGCCTCTCTCGTCTGCGGCATTACACCGTCATCGGCGGCGACAACAAGCACAACCACATCCGTCACCTGCGTTCCTCTCATCCTCATGGCCGTAAAAGCCTCATGGCCGGGCGTGTCCAGAAAAGTCATGTCATAATCACCATGCTTTATCTGATAAGCCCCTATGTGCTGGGTTATATTTCCGAATTCCTTCTGCACCACATGCGATTTCCTTATGTAATCAAGGAGAGAAGTTTTGCCGTGATCGACATGACCCATTACGGTGATGACAGGCGGTCGCGCGACGGCGTGGCTCATGTCTCTGTCATCCGATTTCTCTATCTCGTCCTTGTAAATATCCACAATTTCCGGTTCAAAACCCTCTTCCTGAATAATTAAAGAAGCCGTTTCAATATCCAGTCTCTGATTAATCGTCGTTATAATCCCCTGCTTTATAAGTTTTTTTATAAGCGCCACAGCGGACATACCCAGCTTTTCGGCCAGAGAACCGACAGTGGTGGTTATATCTATTTTTACGGTTTCCCGCGGCGCCGCCGGCGCGGCAGGTTCTTCCGCAGGGGGAGCTTTTTCCACAGGAATTTCTTTAAGCGCCTCTTCATGCATTTCCTCTTTTTTCGGTGAAGGCTTGCGAGGCCCGAGAAATGCGGCTTTTATCTTGCTCACCTCTTCAGGGGTGAGGCCGGAAGCTGGTTTTTTATCCGTGATGCCGAGAGTTTTTATCTTTTCTATAAATGTCTTGCTGTCGCATCCCATTTCTCTGGAAAATATATGTATAAAAGTTTCGTATTTTGAGCGTTTTCTCTTCCTCTGTGCTTTTTCCGAGACGGCCGGAGCGGCGGCTTCCTCCGTCACGCCTCGGCGCACTTTCAGCTTCGGCGTGACCTGCGGCGCCGGCGCTTTCGGGGCTTCTTTTTCGACAGGCTTTTCGGCTTCCGGCGCTTTGACTTCGGCTTCTCGGATTTCTTTTTTCTTTTTTGAAACAGTTTTTTTGGTGACATCCTTTTTCGCGACGGGCTTTGCCGCTTTGCTCTTCACGGGCTTTACCGCTGAAGCTTTTTTTGTCTTAGCGGCGGGCGCTTTCGTTTTTTTCGGAACGGCAAAAGCCTTTTTTAATTTTTCAACGTCGGATTTTGTCAGACCGGATGAAGCCGTCTTATCCTTCTTTCCGAGTTTTTTTATCAGTTCTTTGCTGGGTACGCCGAGCTTTTTCGCGAGCTCCGATATTCTGCATTCATATTTTGCCGCCATTATTCTTTCTCCTTATCATCTCCCGTAGGTCTCGCGGCGTCCCGCCCCGGCGGACATTCTGCCGCGTCCGCCGTCTCAGGCACGTCACTTGCATCTGTCGTCACACCCCGGCGCGCTTTCAGCTCAGGCGGGGCTTTTTCACCGTTTTCTTTTTTTTCGTCTAAGCTTTCTTCGGGTGCAGCCGCCGCGGGCGCATCCTCTATGTCTATTTCCATGCCTGTTAATTCCGACGCAAGTTTAATATTAAAACCGCCGGCTCCGAGCACCTGGCCCCGCTGGGCGGAGTCAATTTTCACAATCGCTTTTTCTTTCGTTTTATTCACCGTCACCGCGGAGGATTCAATCCTGGCGGGGCTCAGCGACGCCGCCACCACAGATGCGGGATTCTTCGAAGCATCCACAAGATCTATTCTTTCTCCGCCGAGTTCGCTTATAATCGTTTTTATTCTTGAGCCTCGCACGCCCACGCAGGTGCCCACAGGATCAACATGCTCTTTTAAGGATTTTACCAGCACCTTGCTTCTGACGCCCGGAAACCTCACAACTTTTATTACCTCCACTATGCCCTCTTTGATTTCCGGCACTTCCTCGGCGAGAAGCTCCTTTAAAAAATCGGGGTGGCTCCTGGAAAGAATTATCTCGCATTTTCTCTCATTGCCCTCAACCTTCATAATCAGCGTTTTAACAAAAGAGTTCATTCTGAGAAACTGCTTGGGTATCTGCTCATCGCCGGGAAGAACCGCTTCCGCATCGCCGAAATCAAAAATCGCTTTTCTACCTATAAATCTGAAAACCCTGCCCGACACAATTTTGTTTTCCATCTGCTTGTATTTTTTAAACACGGATATTTTTTCATATTCCCGTATCCTCTGGGTTATCACTTTTTTAATTGTCTGGCTGGCTATGCGCGCTATCTCATCCACATCTATGGGCAGCTCGACATCATCCCCTTCGGCAGCTTTAGGGTCAATCGCGCGCGCGGCGGAGAGAAGTATTTCTTTTTTGGGATCAGAAACTTTTCCCACGGCGGTTTTAATCCCCCACGCGAGAATCTGCCCCGTTTCCCTGTCCAACGCCACCCTGTATCTGTCAGAAAGCGGATAAACCTTGAAGAGGCACTTACTCACGGCATGCTCTATCAAAGAAACGATTTCATCTTTGGGAATGCCTTTCTCATATTGAATCTGATCCAGCGCCGCCAGAAATTCTTTAGTCATTATAATGCACTCCCCGCTTTTTCAATCTCCCGAAATCGCTGCTTTTCACTTCTTTAATTTTTTTATCATTCATAACAGTTATTTTACCAAAATTATAGCGTTAATTCAATTTTTTAAGCACGTTCTCTCCGGCCTTGTAAACATCTCCCGCGCCTATGGTTATAAAGATGTCGCTTTTCCTGAGCATTGACGGGATAATTCCGGAGGCGTCATCAAGCGACGAAAACATTCTCTTTCTTATATTTCTGGGTATGTTTTCCCATATAAGCTGGGAAGTTATACCCGGTATTTTCTTTTCCCCCGCCGAGTATATGGGCAAAAGGCACACGGCATCGGCGCGCGAAAAAGACCTGCCGAGCTGCCAGGCCTGCTCTTTTGTTCTTGTGTATCTGTGCGGCTGAAAAAGCACGATAATTCTTCTTTCCGGCCATGTTTCGCGGGCGGTTTTAACCGTCATGGCTATTTCGGTCGGATGATGCGCATAATCATCTATCACAATAACGTCATTTTTTATTCCTTTGACATCGAACCTTCTGGAAACGCCCATATAAGTTTTCAGAGCCTTCCTGATTTTCGGCATGCTTATTCCGAGGTTAAGACAAATGCAGGCGGCGACGGCAGAATTGAGAACATTGTGCAGGCCGGGAGCCGGCACGGTCAAAGAGCCAAGATTTTTCCCCCTGAAAGTTATGGAATAGGAAGTGTTGAAATATTCCCTGCTCAGCAGTTTTACGCGGTAATCGGCCTTCTCTGAAAAGCCGTAGGTGAAATAACGTTTCCTCAACTGGGGCAGTATTTCGGCGATATTTTCGTCGTCTATGCACAGAAAAGCCGTGCCGTAAAAAGGGGTGCTGTTTATAAAATCAACAAAAGCCTGTTTCAGATTATCCATGTTGCCGTAAAAACTCATGTGATCGTCATCTATGTTTGTCACCGCCACAACGGTTGGAAGAAGCTTGAGAAAAGAGGCGTCCGATTCATCGGCTTCGGCCACAAGGAAATCGCCGCTGCCTTTGTGACCGCCCGTCGCTATGTTTTTAAATCTGCCGCCTATGACCATGGTGGGATCGCATCCGGCTGAAGAGAGTATCTGGCTGACCATGGAAGTTGTCGTTGTTTTGCCGTGACTGCCTGCAATGGCTATGCCGTATTTCAAACGCATGAGTTCGGCCAGCATTTCCGCCCGCTGTATAACGGGAATATTATTTTCAACGGATGTGAGCACCTCTATGTTATCAGGTTTTACCGCGGAAGATATAACCACCACCTGAGCGCCCTTCGCGTTTGAAGCCCTGTGTCCTATATGCACAGCGCAGCCGAGTTTCTTCAGATGTCTCGTAACGGACGATTCGGCGAGGTCGGAGCCTGTAATCGCATAACCCATACCGGAAAGCACTTCGGCTATGCCGCTCATTCCCGATCCGCCTATACCCACGAAATGTATGTTTTTTATACCGCCGTACATTTTCATATCCGCGGGGCCCTGGCTGCTTTTTGAAAATTTAGCTTTTTTTATTTTTTTCTTCATTATTCTCACACTATATACTGCTTAAGCTTCCTTGATTCGGCGATCTCCTTAAGCTTATTTATCGCCTTCGCCTCTATCTGTCTTATTCTCTCCCTCGTCACCTTGAATTCCTGCCCCACCTCTTCAAGAGTCCGGGGGTATCCCGAATCTATCCCGTAGCGCAGGCGCAGAATCTCACCCTCGCGCTCGGAAAGAACCGCGAGCAGTTTTTCAACTTCGGTTTTCAGCAAATCCATCTGAGCCGAATCCTCGGGGCTGATTAAGGTGCTGTCTTTCACATACTCCTCAAGCTGGGCGTCATCCTCGTCACCCACCGGCTGGGCAAGCGAAAAAGGTTCCGGCATAACTTTAAGGACTGTGTATATTCTTTCCACGGGTATTTTGAGACCTTCCGCGCACTGTTCAGGACTCGGGTCGGTGCCTTTTTTCGCGCGGTATTTCTGCGAAAAAGTGGACACCTTGCTGATGACCTCTTTCATGTGCACCGGAATTCTTATGGTTCTGGCCTGATCGGCAATCGCCCTGTTGATGGACTGCCTTATCCACCAGGTCGCGTAGGTGCTGAATTTGAAACCTTTTTTATACTCAAACTTATCAACCGCTTTCATGAGGCCTATGCAGCCTTCCTGTATAAGATCCAGCAGCGAAAGACGCACATTTGAATGATGCTTCGCTATGGACACCACAAGCCTCAAATTGGCCCGCACGACTTTAAGTTTCATCTTTTTTATTTCTTTTTCAAGAATGCGGATCTCGTCGTAAATAGCCAGCAGTTCGTACGGCTCCTGAACTGTTTCTGTTTTGAGGCGGATTAAATTTTCCGCTATCTTATCCAGCGCGTCCTGTTTCTCCTGCCACTGGCTTATTTTCATTCCCGTCTGCCGGAAAAAAGCGTCCGATCGCATCTGTTTTCTTTTGTATTTTCTGTAAAGTTTTCTCACTTCATTCTCGTCTTCCACTTTTTTCAGAATATCTTCGCGGCCCTTTAAAAGAACGGCGCTGCGCTTGCCTTCGGCTTTAAGCAGATGCAGAAGCCTTTTCAGCTTCTGACTGTTAAGTTCAAGAGCATTTATTCTTTCATAAAGAGCCGCGCAGGTCCGGATTGAATCCTTTTTTAGACGCTGTGTTTGTTCCGCCGTCCGCGCAGCGGAGAGTTTTTTCTGACACTCTATGAGTTTTTTTCTGCCGCCGCGGATATAGTTTGAAGCGTCACTGACGCGTTTTTTCATACGCTCTATTATTTTCGCGTTCTTCTTGCCGCGGGGCATAAGCTCGCGGGCGGAAATGACATTTTCCTGAAGCAGCGCGTTTATGTTTTCCATCTCCTTGAATATAATGGGGTTTGACAATATTAAAAATTCCAGGCGGTTTTCCCTGTCCTTTATCCCCTTGGCGAGAAAAGTCTCCTCTTCCCTGCTGAGCAGCGCGGCCTTTCCCATCTCACTCAAAAACATTTTCACCGAATCGGATGTGTCAACCTTTTCCACTTCCGACACCGGCACAAGCGCCATTTCATCCTTTGAAACGGCGCCGCCTATATCAATCCCCGTGCTTTCAAGTGAGGTCAGCACCTCGTCAATCATGTCGGAATTCGTGAATTCCGGCGGCAGCATCTCATTGAGCTGACTGAAAGACATTGAGCCGGACTCCTTGCCCTTCATAACTATTTCCCTTATCACCGCGTCTCTTTCCCGTCCCTTAGGCAGAGCCGCCTTTTTTTTCAACAGCCTCTCAGCCGCCCGGGTGAGTTTAGGCGCGGCCTTTTTGGCCGCTGCTTTTTTCTTTAATATTTTTCCCGACGCCGCCTTTTTCGCGCTTAAGACGGCGGACGGAAGCGCCGCAGAAACCTTCTTTTTTACCGGTTGAACCCCGCCGTTCACCGAACTCGCTGAGGATTTCACTTTCGGAGGAGATTTCGACGGCAATTTCGCCGTTTTTTTCTTTACAGCCTTCGCGCCCGCGGAAACACTCTTCGCGGGCTTCTTTTTCACTTTTTTATCTTTGACTTTTTCGGCGTTCTTTTTCAAAATGCCCTCCCTGTCTTTTTCTGTCCTGTCTTTTAACAATTTCCATATATTCTTTTTTAATTTCCGGTGAGTTCGGATTTTCCACAAGTTTTTTTCTAAGAGCTTCCCTTTTCGCGGAATCAACGGCTGTTATGAAAACATCCACAAGATTTTCAGCCTCTTTCTTTTTTTCCAGTATCTTTTTTTTGTTCGCGCCTGAAACGGCGGACTTTCCAGCCGCGGGAACGTCATTTTTAATCGAGGAGGCCGTCAATTCGGCGATAAAATCCGAACCTTCAGCAAGCGGGAATTTAGAAATCAGATTTGACACCGATATCTCATCCCCGCTGTCAACACTATCATAAACGCTCTTTAAAAAATCCCCCATAAACTCAAAGTCTTCAGGCTTGATTGACTTATAAAAAACGTCAACAAACTCGGGATAATTGACAAGAAAACAAATTATTCCGCGCTCAAGTTTTTCCCTCTTCACTATTTTCTTTTTCGCCTGAGGGGCTTCACTTTCAGTTTCGCCTGACGAGTAAGAGGCACGGGAGCTTTTGCTTATCTCTTTTTCAACCGCGGGAACGCTCACATCCAGCGCGGCGGCGGTTTTCTTTATCTCTTCCTCGCGCGTGACGGCGCTGCCTATGGAGTTTATAAAAGGCTTGATTTCACCGACGACATCCGCCTTCCATGAGGGGTTTTTGTCTTTGTGCCTGTAAACAAAAAGTTTTCTGATAAAATCCATCAGGGGATGGGCTTCCTTTATTCTTCCGGTCAGTCCCGGCGCGCCGAATTTGTGAAGAAAATCATCGGCGTCTTTGGTTTTGAGAAGCCTGATGACATAAGTTTCAAGGCCGGAGGACAGAACCTTGGGCGCGGAACGCAGGGCGGCGTTTATCCCGGCGGCATCGGAATCAAAAAGCATATAAACTTTTTCCGTAAAACGCGCAAGCTGATAAACATGCCTGTCGGTAAAAGCCGTGCCCAGCACTCCAACGGCGTTGATGAAACCGAACTGATGAAGCGTTAAAACATCCATGTATCCTTCCGTCACTATCACGCGGCCATCGTCTATTATATTTTTTTTCGCGAGATTCATGGCATAGAGTATATCGCTTTTGCGGAAAAGAATCGTCTCCGGGGAGTTGAGGTACTTCACCTTGGATTCGCCCAGAGCCCGGCCGCCGAAACCAACGGTTCTGCCCCTTATGTCACAAATGGGAAATATTATTCTGAATCTGAATTTATCCGTTAGAACGCCGTCCCTTTCAACGGCGACACCGAGTTTTAAAAGATCGCCGCTTTTGATGTTCTCGTCACGCGCAAATTTAATAAGGCTTTCCCCGCCGGGAGAAAAGCCCATTGCGAATTTTTCCGACATTTCACGGGTTATCCCCCTTTTTGAAAGATATTCCCGCGCCCTTTTGCTTTCGGCGAGGTTTTTCGCGTAAAACCGGCTTATTTTTTCCATAACGGAAAAAAGATAGCTCTTTCTTTTTTCCTCGGGACTCGCTTTTTTTTCGGGCGCTTCTATTCCCGCTCGCTCCGCCAGAGAACGAACGGCTTCGGGAAATGAAATCCTGTCCATTTTCATAACAAAGGTAAAAACATTTCCGCCCTCCCCGCAGCCGAAACATTTGTATATCTGCTTCTGCCTTGAGATTATGAAAGAGGGGGTTTTTTCACTGTGAAAAGGGCACAGCGCCGTAAAATTTGTTCCGGCGCGCTTGAGAGGAAAATACTGCTCGGCGACGGAAATAATATCAGACGCCGCGCGAACTTTCTCTATGAAATCAGAAGAATATGCCATCAAGTGTTTATTTTCTTCTTATGCGGTGAAAACCGGAGCACTCCGTCACATGAAACTTTCCGTATTTCTTTTCAACTTTGTCAAAAAGAAGATTCAGCCCCAGATTATCGGATGAAATATGACCGGCTATTATTATGTTTATATGGCTTTCTTTCGCTTTCTTTATGTGCTTTTCGCTGAAATGCATGCCTATGACGGTGCCCACACCGGCCGCGGCCAGTTTCGCCACGGCCTCGACGGAGCCTTCTGTGCCCCCCGTCATATCAACGACAATTTTTCCCGCCGAGGCGGCCGGTTTACCGGAAATTATAACCGGCCCCGGAAGATGTCTCAGACGCGCATAATCATACTCCTTCACTTTTTCAAGGATTTTTATGACTTCTTTCAGCTTCAGATTATTTTTGTTTTTAAACATCTTTCCCAGAAATGTCGTCACATGGTTGTCGGCGGGTGTGTGAATGTTGCACATGGGAATACCCAGCAGAACAGCCGCGTCAGCGCTTTGAGCGTGATTACGCGGCATAACGGATCTCCCCACAAGTTCCTGCCTTTCATTAAGCAGACTCTCCGCTATGTTTATGGGCACACCCCAGCCCGCCTGTATCTCGGCCTGCATGCTCATAACCTCATGAAAAGTGCTGTAGGAATAACCGTTGGGATGATGCGCCACAACAAGGTCTATTTTTTCGCCGCGCCTGGAAAGGTTATCGGATAAAAGCAGATCGCTCACACCTATGTCTATTCCGCACATGATTCTCTTAACCCTGCCGTCGGAAGGGTTGTTTGAGATGCGGGAATCGGCGTAAGGATTGGAGAGTCTTTCCATATCATAATACTTTTTTTCGTCAGAAGATAGCTTTTCAAAACTCTTTTTCTCTTCGGACAGCTCTTTCTTCACCGATGAAACGCCCCGCGGATCGGCCTCTATGCCGCACTTGACGCAGTAAGAAAAAAATTCACTCACTTTCATATTGTACATACTCCTCCAAATCCCCTTTGTTCCCCCCTCTTGTAAAGGGGAACCGGGGGATTAGATTTTCATTCCCCGTTTTGCGTAATGTCACGCCTAAGACGGCGGACTTTCAGCCGCGCCTATCTGCTTTTACGCTTAGACTGCAATTTTTTTGTCCGGGAAGCATTCAATCTCTGACGTCTTTTCAGATCGTCTTTCTGCTTCTTCCGAAGCATGCTGGGACTTTCGTAGTATTGCCTTTTTTTGATTTCTTTGAGCAGCCCTTCGTTTTCGCACTGCCTTTTGAATCTTCTCAAAGCGCTCTCAAACCTCTCGTTCTCACTTATCCTGATGTAAGCCAACTTAAATCACCCCCTCAAAATATCTTTATCCCGGCGGCCAGCCGAACTGCCTGCCGCCAAGCAGATGCGCATGCACATGAAAAACCGACTGCCCCGCATCTCTGCCGTTATTTATAACTATCCTGTAGCTTTTAAGCGAAAGCTTATGGGCCACTTTCCTCGCCGTGTTTATGAGTTTCCCCATCAGCAGGGTATCCTCATCACGCATCGCGCTGAGAGAAGCTATGTGCTTCAAAGGTATTACCAGCACATGATCGGGCGCCTTGGGATCCACATCCCTGAAAGCAACCGTCCCGCTGTCTCTATAAACAACATCCGCTTTTACCCTGCCCGACGCTATGGCGCAAAACAGGCATTCTTTTACTTCTTCCATAATACAAGCACTTATTATAGTCTGATTTTAGTCAAATGGCAATAGGTAGAATCAAATCTGAATATTTGAAGCAAGCGCGGCAGACGATATCCGGCGTGCTTGCTCTCTTTGCGTGATTTTTGGGGCATACTGCTAAAAGCTCGAACCTACTTTGAAGAGATTTCATC
>SWCC01013271.1_pt2 | contig 18109 bp, 17 predicted proteins | sample 4692971 | NCBI WGS metagenome assembly SWCC01 (sample SAMN10267277, study PRJNA491770) | bioreactor metagenome | isolation source: DHS bioreactor inoculated with subseafloor sediment | place: Japan: off Shimokita Peninsula | collected 2006-08 | reverse complement strand
GAGAATTCTTGGCGCTACGCTCAAGGGCAGATCTCCGGTAAGGAGCTAGCTTTCAACTCATCGAGAGATGCTGTAGCGCTCATGATGGGCGGTGGTGGCGCTGCTCTAGGGCAGCTGCTCATCCCTGTGCCGATACTGGGCGCTTTGCTTGGCAATCTAGTTGGTTCGACAGTTGGTGCAGTCGGCTTCAGCTACGCGAACAACAAGGTACTGGGTATCTGTGTTGAATCTGGCTGGACGTTCTGGGGGCTTGTGGATCAATCCTATGTGGTGCCAGAGCATGTCCTTAGGGAGGCCGGTTTTGATCTTTTTGCACCTCAGTACTTCAAACCTGAGCTGTTTGCTGTGAATAAATTTAACGTGCAGCGCTTTCAAACTGACCGGAGCAGCTTCACCTTCCTGAGAAGAGGCGTGATTGCCTTCAATACAGTTGGCTTCCAGTAGGAAGCAGCCACACGACAAATCATGAATACCTTGTTCTCGACGGCTTTCCACGTTGACCAGCGTGGGCAGTTGGCCGTCAGGGCCTGTCATCCGGTCGTTCATTTCAATAGTGAGGAGCTAGCCTTTATAGCGGTCTCGGTAGCTGCCGAAGCGGATCGCTTGGAGCAGATTCTGTTGGGTTTGATTCGTAGTGATTGAGGCACTCAGATCTTGATAACTCCATATTGCATGGACGCTCCCCGGGGTATTTCTAGCTTGCGGTAATGATGGGTTGGTTTATAATTTTTCAATTAGATGATCATTTTGCTAGGTTTTTTGCGTGAAAATAAACCATCTGATTGCAGGCTGGCCCTCTGGAGTTATTGCCACTCAGAGCTGGTTACACCAGCACGGTGTTGGCAGCAGCCTGGCGCGTAAGTACCAGCAGTCCGGTTGGATTGAGCGGATTGGCCATGGTGCCTGGCAGCGCCGTGGCGATAGTGTCGACTGGCTGGGAGGCGTATTTGGCTTGCAGCAGGACGGCCTCTTGAAAGTCTGGCCGGGCGGCCAAACTGCCCTTGCTTTGGAAGGCTATAGCCACTACCTGCCGTTAGGCGAGGATGTGGTGACTTTGTTTGCCTCCCCTGGCTTAAGACTGCCTGGCTGGTTTGCTGAACATAATTGGGGGGTGTCGATTCGCTGCATTGCGGCCAATCTTTTCAGCGAGCTGGATTCCGCTGCCTGGCAAACCTTCAAGCCTGCTCATCGCGAGTTCGAGTTACAGATTTCCTGTCCTGAGCGGGCGGTACTTGAGCTGATCCACTCCAGTGAAGATGAGGCATTGTTCAGTTCGGTAGCGGATCTGCTAAACGGTTTGGCGACCTTGAGTCCCAGGCGTTTACAACGCTTGCTGGAGGCCTGTCGCTCAGTACGTGTGAAACGGGTGTTTCTGTTGCTGGCACGCCATTCTGGGCATGCGTGGTATTCCCGTCTCGATTTGACAGGAGTCGACCTGGGTACTGGCAAACGGCAGCTAATTGCGGGTGGGTGTCTGGACAAGCAATTTCTGATTACGGTGCCGGAGCAATTTGCTGATGCCTCTTGATGCTCGTTATGCCGCCCAGGTTCGCCTTTTAGTGCAGACGCTACCCTTGGTCGCGGTGGAAAACTGTTTTGCATTGAAAGGCGGAACCGCCATCAATCTATTCGTGCGCAATTTGCCCCGTCTTTCCGTTGATATCGACCTGGCTTACTTGCCGAGTGCTTCGCGGCAAGAGGCCTTAGATGATGCTCGTGCAGCGCTGGGGCGGATCGCAGCATCCATTGAGCGAGATATTCCAGGCGTCAAAGCCACTCTGCAAGCCAATCGACCGGATGAGCTGCGAATTCTTGTGCGCTCAGAAACGGCGCAGATCAAAGTCGAGGTTTCTCCGGTGCTGCGCGGTACTGTGCATCTGCCTGTGCAGCGGGATGTGGTCGCAGAAGTCGAGGATGAGTTTGGCTTTGCCAGTATGCCGGTCGTGTCTTTGCCTGATCTCTACGGAGGTAAAATCTGCGCTGCACTCGACCGTCAGCATCCTCGTGATCTGTTTGATGTGATGCTGATGCTCAGGGAGGAGGGACTGACGCGGGAAATCTTTGAAGGTTTTCTCGTGTATCTAATCAGCCATGGCCGACCGATGGCCGATTTGTTGGAGCCACGCTGGAAACCTCTGAAGCAGATCTATCAGGCTGAGTTTTCTGGCATGACACGCGAGCCTGTTGGTCTGGAGCAGCTCGAAGCCACCCAGGTCGCGTTAATGGATGCGATCCGGGCGCAGATCGCGCATCGGGATGTCGCGTTTTTGTTATCACTTAAACGTGGCCAGCCCGACTGGTCGCTGCTCGATCTGGCTGGTATTTCAGATTTGCCAGCCGTTAACTGGAAACTTACAAATATTCTCGCCATGGCTGAAGGTAAGCGCGCAGAGTCCTTGGCTCGACTGGAGCAGATTTTAGAGCGTTTGATTGTGAAGTCTGACCACTAAATTTCGGTGGCTTATGGCTCCTTTAAAAGTGCTGGCTGTAAACTCATTCCTGTCGTTTGGTTTATTTATTGTTTTAAAAATGCACTAAAAGTTTATTTTAGGTGGATTTTATAAACCCGCTGGAGGCGGTGATTGATGTCTGAGCAGTCTGCACAAATCGAACGGATCATCGACGGCCTACAGCAGCAGTTTGCCGTCAGCCGAGTGGTTTGGTGGGAAGATCCTCTGGGCGAGTTCAGTGAGATCTTGGAAGCGCTGACATTGCAGAATGTTCAGCTTTTGCGCCGCTCGGCGACGCCAGCGTTGGCGATCAAGCAACAGGTCGAGTTGTTGAATCCGAGTGGCCTTTTCCTTATTTACGAAGACAGTCATCGCCCCGAGCCAGAGCAGGATTGGCTGCTGGATATTCGTCTGTATGCAGCGCCATTCGCAGCAGATCGGACGTCCATGCTCTTGCAGGAACTGGGGCTGCGTCAGCAGAGTTTGCGAGAGCACCTGAAGCTGCGTAGTGCGTTCTTCGCTAGTAAAGATCGGGTCACCAAAATCCAGCGACTGCTCAATCCTGATGACGATGAGGCTGCGTTAGATCTGAAGATCCTCGCGGTGCTGGCGAAGGTTGAGCAGGCTGAATTGTTTGCAGTGCTCACGGCTATTTTCGCCACCTTGGCCGAAGCTGAAGAGCTGGAGACTAATCCCCTGTGGGAGTCGATCTCTAAGTTCGATATGCAACCGGTGTTCTGGCAGCTGATGTTGCAGGCGTTCGGTTATCAGCATGGCGAGCCATCCCTGCGGCATTTCCTGGTGCGGTTGTTTGCAACTGATATCGGGCATGCCTTGCATACCCATGCCCCGACCAACCTCAAGGCCCTTCAGCTCAACCCCGCACGGGCTGCCAATGTCGCGGTCTTCTTGTCGCAGTGGCGCGACAGCACCTTGCGGCAGCGTGCATATGATCGTTTATCGAAGCGAGTGGCGGCAGATCTGCGCCCGACAGAATTGTTGGCTCAGGTGCCGTTGGAAGCACTGATGGCCGTCAGTACCTTTGTTGATGTTGAGCGTCAGATTGCCGAGCGCTTACGAGATGCCGTGCTCTCTAACACCAGCGAAGCGGTTGGCCTGAAATTGCGGGATATGGCCAGCAGGCGTATGGATGGTTACTGGGCCAATCCTCGCTGGCCGGATAACGAGGACGCCAACCGTTCGGTGTGGTACGCCTACTACCGCTCGCTGATTGCAGCATCTGAACTGTTCGAGCTGAAGCTGCGTTACGCCGGTGGTTTTTCTTTTGCATCCGCTGAGGCCTGCTACAGCGCTTACACCGGTGAGCTTTATCGTTTCGATCAGCTCTACCGGATGTATCACGAAGCCGCTGATGCTGTGTACGCACGTAGCCCGGACGCCTTGTCCCCGTTGACCTCCCGAGTTGAACAGGACTACTTAAAGGGGTTCCTACAACCACTGGCACAGAAGTGGGGCAGCTTCGTCGATGGCGGCCTGCTGCAACAGTGGCAATTGCCTGGCCTACCCAATCAACAAAACTTCTATGCCGAGCGGGTGGATCGCTATCTGAAAGGTGGCGAGGATCGCCGGGTGTTCGTGGTGATTAGCGATGCGCTGCGCTATGAGGTAGCTCAGGAGCTGAGTGAGTCGCTTAACGGCAAGTATCGGTTCGCCGCAGAGCTGAGCAGCCAACTGGGTGTTCTGCCGTCTTACACCAAGCTCGGTATGGCTAGCCTGCTGCCGCACAATTCACTGAGCTATACCGATGCGGGCTTGGTTCAGGTGGATGGACTGAGCAGTGATGGTCTTGAGGCGCGCAACAAGATCCTGGCTAGCGTGAACGGCTTGGCCCTCCGTGCCGAAGACTTCCTGACAATGAACAAGACTGATGGGCGAGAGCTGATCAAGCCTTACCGTGTTATCTACATCTATCACAACAAGATTGATGCCGTTGGGGACACCGCAAGCACCGAAAGCAGCACCTTTGCTGCTTGTCGCAACGCTATTGAAGAGCTGGAGTCCATCGTCAGTCGCATCATCAATAACCTGAACGGTCATCGGGTGGTGGTTACAGCGGATCACGGCTTCTTGTTCCAGGATTCAGCGCTTGAGGCTCTGGACAAGAGCAAACTGGTTACCAAGCCCTCTGGAACAGTGGTTTCGAAGAAGCGTTACCTGATTGGTCGCAACCTGGGCAGTAGCGAGCAGGTGCATGCGGGTTACATTCGGGATACCGCAGGCATCAGCGACGACATGATGTTCTGGGCGCCACGTAGTGTGAACCGTTTCCACTTCGTGGGTGGCGCACGCTTTATCCACGGTGGGGCTGCGTTGCAGGAAGTCGCTGTGCCGGTGCTCAAGGTGCAACAGGTACGCGGTCAGAAGGCCAAGGACACGGCGGTGCGCAAGGCACAGGTCACGGTGCTGGGTAACAACTTCACTATCACCACCAACCGCTATGTGTTCAACCTGTTGCAGACGGAAGCGGTCTCCGAGCGGGTGCTGCCGGCAGTGCTGCGCGTAGGGTTATATGATGATGCCGGAGAGGCGGTATCAGCGGTGGAGCTGGTTTCCCTGGACAGCGACTCGCAGAATCTTGACCAGCGCCAACGCAAAGTGATTCTGACGCTATTGAACCGTCCGTTCTCTTCCAGTGAGCGCTATTTCTTTAAGCTGCTAGACGCCGAAACTGACGTTGAGCAGTTCCGAATTGATGTCCGTATCAACCTGGCGATTAGCAATGACTTTGACTTCTGATAGCGGCAATCCTGATCTGGATCTCGACGCTCTGCTGAACCGCTTTTTTACCGGCAAGGTGGTGCGCAAGGATCTGACCAAGCGTTTGAAAGAAGGCATCAACGTACCTGTGTACGTGCTTGAGTATCTGCTCGGCATGTACTGCGCCTCGGATAACGAGGAGGTCATTGCCGATGGCTTGGAAACCGTAAAGCGCATCCTTGCAGAAAACTATGTTCGCCCCGACGAGGCCGAAAAGGTTAAGTCGAAGATCCGCGAGCGCGGTAGTTTCAAAATTATCGACAAGGTTTCAGTCAGCCTGAACGAGCGTCGCGACATCTACCAGGCGCTATTCATGAACCTGGGTGTCAAAGATGCCGAGATCCCCAGTCGCTTCATCAAGGACTTCGAGAAGCTCCTGGCTGGCGGTATCTGGTGCATCGTGACCATGAATTATCACTTCGAGGAGGGTGGTAAAGGCTCGCCCTTCACTGTGCATGACCTCAAGCCCATCCAGATGCCAAACATGGACATGGACGCGTTGCTGGAAGCGCGCAAGGCGTTCAGTGAAAGCGAATGGACTGATGTGTTGCTGCGCTCAACCGGCATGGAACCAGCTCATTTCAATGAGCGCACGAAGTGGCATCTGCTCACTCGGATGATTGCCTTCGTCGAGAACAACTATAACTGCTGCGAGCTTGGCCCCAGGGGCACAGGTAAGAGCCATATTTATAAGGAAGTTAGCCCGAACAGCATCCTGGTTTCTGGTGGCCAGACCACCGTAGCAAACCTGTTCTACAACATGTCGCGCAGGCAAGTAGGGTTGGTCGGGATGTGGGATGTGGTTGCCTTCGATGAGGTGGCAGGTATCTCGTTCAAGGACAAGGACGGCGTCCAGATCATGAAGGATTATATGGCCTCGGGCTCCTTCGCCCGTGGGCGTGATTCCATCTCAGCATCTGCGAGCATGATGTTTGTCGGCAACATCAACCAACCAGTGGACACCTTGGTTAAGACCAGCCACCTACTGGCACCGTTTCCAAGCGCGATGATCGACTCTGCGTTTTTCGACCGTTTCCATGCCTACATTCCAGGTTGGGAAGTGCCGAAGATGCGCCCTGAATTTTTCACCAATCGCTACGGGCTGATTACCGATTACTTGGCCGAGTTCATGCGCGAGATGCGCAAACGAAACTTTGCCGATGCCATCGACCGCTTCTTCAAGCTGGGCAACAACCTAAATCAGCGTGACACCATCGCTGTGCGCCGGACGGTATCTGGCTTGCTCAAGCTGCTACATCCGAGCGCTGATTACGACCGAGAAGCTGTACGCCGCTGCCTTGAGTACGCTTTGGAGACCCGGCGCCGGGTGAAGGAGCAGCTGAAGAAAATCGGTGGGATGGAATTCTTTGATGTCCACTTCTCGTACATCGACGCCGACACCTTGGAGGAGACATTCATCAGCGTGCCGGAGCAGGGCGGGGGCGGGCTGATTCCCGAAGGGCAAGGTAAGCCAGGAGCAATGCACTTGGTGTCGACTGGAGCCAATGGGCACCTGGGGCTTTACCGGCTGGAAACCCAGATCACGGCTGGTAGCGGCAAACTGAATATGTCCGGCCTCGGAACCAGCTCTTCAGCTAAAGAGGCTCTGAAGGTTGCTTTCGACTACTTCAAAGCCAACATCAATCGCGTGAGCGCAGCATCAAAAGTGGGCGATCACGACTATCACCTGCATGCCGTTGAGCTTCACAACACGGGTGCCCCCAAGGCATTGACCCTCGCCGGCTTTGTTGCCTACTGCTCAGCGCTGATGCAGCGACCACTGCAAGCGCAGATGGTGGTGCTGGGGGATATGAGCCTGGGTGGAAACGTGGTGCCAGTGGAGAACCTGGCTGAATGCATGCAGGTGGCTTTCGATGCGGGAGCGAAACGCATCCTCCTGCCCATGGCCAGTGTGACGGACATCCCAACCGTACCTGGTGAGCTGTTTGCTAAGTTCCAAACCAGCTTCTACAGCGATCCGGTGGATGCGGTGTTCAAAGCGCTTGGGGTGACCTAAGGCATTGATGAATAGGGTTGTTCAGCAAATGATTAGGGTTCGGAGGAGCAATGGGCAAGGGGCAGTTCAACAGGCCAGCAATCATCCCAGTTACTGAAATGCGTCTCAGCTATGGCTTTTCAGGGGACTGCTTTCCCCTTACTTTTGAGCTTTCCGAGCAGCTTAAGCCACTCATAACTTCGCATCTGCCTCGACGTAGAAAGTGGCATTTCAATGACCGGGTACTGCTTTGGCTTAGCCCTGAATTGGAGCCAGACTTGATAGCGTTCTATCAAGGTGGTGGTGATATCTTTCTGATGAGGTATGACGCGTCTTGGGCTCAAAAGCTCGACATTGAGCTACTTCGTGAGCTGGCAAAGCGTTTGGAGGTACTCAGTCCCGGTATCCTGGCCATGATTACCGGGCAGTAGAGACCGAGCTGGGTCTTTGCTGTCTGATACATCGACGCTATCTTCTTTGCCCCCTAAGCCCTGCGATCACCACGCAACTCAGCCGCTCCCCGTTTTCCTTCCGCGCTATGGCTCGTATGCCTGTCAGTTTCTCGCCCGGAATCTCCATCACAAGATTGTTCGGGGTGTCGAAGAGACCATCATAATCAGCGGCATTTTGAACCCCGGCCAATTCTTGGATGGATAGCGAGTGGATCGGGTCGTAGCCGTTTTCGTAGCCCTCCACGAGCACCGCCATGTCGTCGGGAAATTGCTGTAGCAACTGAATCAATTGGGCGACGGTCATCAATTCTTTCCTGTCCCGGGGGCTGGAGCAGCGGATATGACGCTCTATCGTTTCGGCTAGTTGCCTAGCGTCTAAAAGTGCATGGTGCGGAGCGTCGTCGAGCTCTTCGGCATCGCTCTGGATCGCAGCTGGAAAAGTCCCAGCCTCAATACCTTCAGGGAGGCCTGATGGCCCTGCCAGCCAGAGGAGCAACGGCCAGTCCCAGGCCATGGCATCGCTGATGATTTCAGCTGAGCCAATCAAGTGGAGAAACGAGAGCAAGTCCAGCCTGGCTTGTTCTGTGCTCCTACCATGTTGAGGCAAATCGAGCTGGGGCAAAACGATGGACTGGGTGAAGTCTGAGCACTCATCTTCTGTCCAATTATCTTCAAGCTCGACATAGAACTCCTGACCGTCCGAGGAAACCAGCGCAAGGCTTATCAGCCGGTAGGTAAAGCGGTTCAGTTGGGTGAACTCAGTATCCAGGTACAGACGCATCATGCGCGCTCCTCTGGCTGCCCGGCTGAAGGTTGTATCGCAATATGCAACCTTGGGTCTCACGAGATCGGAGCCTTGTTTGTGCATGAGCTTCACCTAGTGATTCGGGTTTCTCAGAAATAAACCTACTCTTGAGAATAGTTTTCCCTGCCAACTTGAAGGTATTCAAACGTTCCAGCAGACGTTGAAACAGTAGGTCGAGCTTTGCTCGTGAGCGGGGTTGAAGCCGGTAGGCCGGCCGGCTCCTAATTTGCTTTGCTAACGCATCCTGGGCAGCAGGCCGAAGGAATTCCTGTGTCCCAGTGTATGAAAAATGAACGCCTGATTTCTCCAGCAGCTGCTTTGTTGTTGGCTGCTGCGCTCTGATAGCGGTGTCATCTGTGCGGAAGGGCGTTTGGAGCGTTCGCCGCTTCGTTCCAGGATCAGCATCGAGCGCTGTCATTTTCGCTTTGAAGAATCTCGCCCGATTCGCGAAAGCGGATTCGCACTCCGGGGATAGGTAAAACGGGCAGGCGGTCTTGGAGCGTGTGAAGGCGACGTAGGCAGAACGGCGGTCGGTTGTTTCACTGACTAGGTAGAACGCATGCTCGACGGTAAGCCCTTGGGATTTGTGAACGGTCATGGCGTAAGCGTGATCGAGCTTGTCGTAGTCGCTGAGATGCCAGCAGATTTCGGTGCCTGAACGATCCAGACGGGCATACACGAGCGTTTCAACCTGTGCTTCATCAGTACCCGATTCGTGAAACGCGATATGGGTGACCGTCGCTCGGTCTCCATTGAACACTGGCGTCTGACCAAGCTTCGCGTTTTTGCGCAGCATGATCCGGTCGCCTGGGCAGAGCGCAAGCTGTCGGGAATATCCTCTGTCATTGCTCACCTGGATAACCTTTTCGACAGATTCGTCCAGCTCGCCATGTGCCATGCGTATTTCCCGTACACGCTGATTGAGCTGGTTTACATGGCTGTTGCGATCAGCCAGCAGGAGGATTTCGCTCCAGTCAGTGCCAGCCTTGTGTACCTGAGCGGCATCGTTGAGCATTCGTTCAAGGGAGGATGGATGCTCGGGGCTGGTTCCGCGAAGCAATCCGCGTCGTTGCATCATTGCAGGGGCATCCTGTGTATCGGAAAACCAGGCCTGGCTGATATCTCTATCCTCAGCGCTGCGCTGGCGGGCTATTTGCTGAAGCCGCGCTGCGCCGAGGTGCTGTGTGAGCATATGCAGTGTGGATGCCGAGCCAACAGCTTCGAGCTGTTTAGAGTCTCCTACTAACACAATCTTGGCTCTCGCAGCCTCGATATGGCTGAGGAGTTTATGCAGCGTGCGGGTATCCACCATGCCGGCTTCATCCAGCACTATTACGTCCCGGTTGGTAAAGGTGAATGGTTTTCTGGCGTTATCGCTCTCCAGGCGCATGAGCAGCGCATGGATGGTTTGGGAGTCTATACCGGCGCTTTTTTGCAGCTCGGCCGCAGCTGCCCCCGATGGAGCCAACCCGAGTACGCGATGCCCGGCAGCGCTATAGGCAATTTCGAACGCGGCCAGTGATGCGGACTTTCCAGTGCCAGCAGCGCCCTGGATGATTGCAATTTGGCGTCCATCGGTGGCATGCAGCATGGCTTGAACCTGCTCATCACGAAGGGGGAATCCTTTCTCCTGTTCGCATTGCCGCAATGCTTGCTGGATTTGAAGGTCGGACAGGGTGAAGCGTTGCTTATGTCTTGAAGCTTTGCGAGCAAAGCGCAGCAGATCGACTTCGAGCTGCCTGAAGGTTTCAGTAGTGAAGTATGGCTCCTCACCAGGGCTGTCCGGCAGGCGCACAATTCCCAGTTGCTGGGAGACGGCGGACTCAATCTCGGAGAGTGATCCGATACCGCCATGCAGGATGCTCAGCATGGCGACAGCGCGGTCGAGATCGTGATGTCTGAAGACAGAGTTGTTCTTGAATACCAGGGCTTCGGCGGCGAGCAGGGTAGTTGGCGTGAGATCTCCAGGCTCGGGTGACAGGTCAGCCAGGCAGGATTTCCATTCCTCTCGCAACGTTTCCCCTCCAACCCCGGCTTTGGTTTGGCGAGTTCTTTTCGCGGCTGCTCGTGCCGCGTCAGCGCCTGATGCCCCCATGGCCTTCAGGGCATTCTGAATTTCTTGGCGGCGTGTGGAAAAACGCATGATTGTGCTGTGATCAATGCCGGCGACGACCAGGCCGCTGCGTTCAGGGGCGCACTCAAGATGATTGGCGACTCCTGGGAGATCGCGTTGCAGGATGCTGGCAAGGCTGGCATCAAACAGAGCGGCAATCTCCACTTGGCGGCGGTATAGCTCGCGGGCATCCAACGTTCTCCATTGGCCGTCGCTGCCGAGAACCAGATTCGGAAACTCTGCATGCACGTGAAGGTGCGGCTCCTGGTTGCGATTCGTGAAATGAAGATAAGTCGCTGCCACGACTTCGCCCGGATGAGTCTCGCTGCCTTGTGCGCCAGTGCGGTAAGCGAAGATGCCACGACTTTCGAGGTGCAAGATGGTTCGACCGGTGGCTTCCATCATTGCACGCTCAAATTTCATTTGCTGATCGCGGGGAAGTGTGGCGTACAACAGTGATAGCGACTTATCGACGTTGAAAGACGTAGAAAATCCGGCCAGGGCTCGATTCTCATTGCTTAGCTGAGTTCGCCTTGTCTTGCTACAAAATGATTTTCCCGTCCTTGGGTTGATGCCAGACATAAGGGCTTTATAGTCGCCGTTCTTTGGTCTGGCACCGAGTTTCAGTTCGCTTGATCCGCTGCCAACAAAAGCAGCTAGTAGGGTATCGCCATCGAGCTTGAAGTAATAGTCTTCAGCACCTGACGATTTATGAGATATCTCCTCTCCAGTTTCATGGTATTCGGCACGCGCTTGGATGTCTTCTGTGTTGAATTTATCGATTGTAAAAATGCTCATATTTGATCCTCAAGATCGAGGATCGACATCAGGCCGGCCTTTACGCCATCGCCCGCGGCATCAGTGACCCTGGCGCTCAACAGGGAAATTGAGCGAGCTATTTCATCCTGAATAACCTGGGCTGTAGCGCGATCTAGCTGGATTACTTTCGTTGTCTTTAAAGAGAATCGGCGATTAATAATGGCTACAAGGTCGTCAACCTCAATCGACGTTATTATTTTTTCAAGAACACGGCTTTGAGCGATGCCAAGGGATTTGGCTAGATTAACCAATGCTATTTGGTTCGCATGACTCTCTATGTTCTGGCTGTAGATTTTTCTCATGACATGCCTCATTGAATGTGCCTACTACATTATTAGTAGAGGCACATGAGCATAAGCTTGTGCAATAGTTCATTTGTGGATTTGAGTTTGACGCTGGTGCAACCTTCGAAGAAGGTGCAGCAGTGTTAAATGGATTCCTCTTCAGTTCATGTCTTTTTTCTTAATTTGTATTGTGGTCTCTCGCTGTCGAGTCTTTTCGTCTCTTGTCTTGTTTGTTCGGCTGTCGTCGCTGCTTTTCAAGCATTTATCGTTTTATAACTGAAATTAACTTGGGCGGTATATTCCATTGCTCGCGGATTGCTGTAATGATTAATAAAAGTAAGGGGGAGTTATGGCTAAAGGGCAAGCAAGAATATCGCTTCATGGGCAAAGGGACGTTCTAATTAAGTTGCTCAAGGAGTATGTGACTCTAAGCGATATGGCTTTGGTTTTGAGAGGGCTTGGTGTACATGTGTCCACTTCAAGTTTGTATAGATACATGCTTAGCGATTTATCTGAAGAGTATAAGGATTATCTTTGGCATACAGGGCGTGGGCTATTGAAGAGCAGGCAGGGTCAAATCCAGAGCCAAGGACAGGGAGCTTCAAGGCTAAAGGTGACGGTTAGCAGGGAGCAGGCTTATGCCAAAATATCTAACCAAAAAGATTTCAATAAATTTATGTCTACTAATAGGTGATGCCTTATGAGAATTATTGTGGCTGGTATAGGTGGTAATGTAGGGAAGTCAACATTGGCTGCGCACCTGCTTGTGCCTCGTATGAATAACGCCAAGCTCCTCATTGTTGAGTCAATCAATCAAGACACCAAAGATCTGGTTGATGATTTTGAGACGGTACGTGGTGAGAAGTTTAGGCAGATATATTTAGAGCTGGTGGTGAATGATGACCTGGTTGTAGATGTAGGTGCGTCAAACGCTGAGGATTTTTTTGCAGGGCTGACGTCGTTGAATCAGGGATATGATGAGGTCGACTTTTTTCTTATACCTACCGTGCCTGGCTCGAAGGAGCAGGATGAGTCAATTTTAACTGCGCGTATGCTTGCAGCAATGGGTGTTGATAAAAGTAAGATTCAGATCGTATTTAATCGAGTGCGTCGGAGTGTTGAGGAAGAGTTCCCTGCCGTTTTGAATGCTGCTAAGGAGTTTGATTGTTTTATTGCTGATCCGGATTGTATGGTTTTTGAGAATGATATCTATGCGGATTTGGCTGGCTTAAAAATGCCATTGAGCGAGGCATGTGTTTTTGCTGAGAATAGTTTGCATAAATTAAAGACTGATTTGAGAAAGGTAGCCAAATTCTCCGAGCAATATTTTCGCTATGCAAGGCTGCTTAATGTTGCTAAGAAGGCGGTAAATACATCGGGGCAGCTAGATGACGCTTTTAGCGCCTTGTTTGGCGAGGCCGAAGATGCACTCAATTAACGCCAGGCCTCTCACGAAACATGAAAATCTTTTAAGGCTTCTGTTTGAGCACGCAGATGAGATAATTGATAAGTTGGAGTTCTTGAATGAGTCGGCTCGGAAGCTGGATCGTATTGAGATTTTGATAAACGGATTCGATGGAACGCCTGGACTCATTGAGATTGTGGAGGCATTGACTTATGAGGTAAATCGAGTCGAGCGCAGGGCTGGTAGGCCATCAAATTCAGATGTGCAAAATATTATTATTCGATTGGCCAGAGTTGAGTCTATTTTAGATAAATCAATTGATGATGACCCGACCAGGCTGAGGAAGCAGCAAGATAATTCGATAGTATTGCGAAAGCTCACTGCATTTATTTGGCTGGTTTCTCTTCTAGGATTATTGAATCTGTCCCTCTTGGTATGGTGGAACATCGCTAGCTAAAGCTGATGATATTTTTATGATCGATGGATCAGGTATCGCACCTTGCGATGCTATGGCGGGCGCGTTACCATGCCTCTATCGCAAGGTGCGATAGAGGGGCTATGCACGTCATTACACAGAAGCGTATCTGGGAGGCTCAGGCCAAATGGCCTCGCTCGGCGACTGCGCTTGAGGCTTGGTATCGTCTGGTGAAGGCAAGTGCGCCGCGAGATTTCGCTGAGATGAAGAGGCTCTTTCCGGCGACTGACAAGGTAGGGCCTCAGCATGTGTTCGACATCGGCGGCAACAAGCTGCGGCTGATTGCCATCGTTCATTACAGGGCACAGAAGGTGTTTATTCAGCATGTGCTGGATCATGCTGCATACGACAAAGGCAAGTGGAGGGAGTAATCATGTCCGCATTGATCAAGCAGGCTTGTGAGCACTGGCGTTACGTTGCACCGCTACTCACCAAGCCGACGAGCGAAGATGACTATGATGCTCTGGTTGAGGCGTTGGATGAGCTGCTGGCCGTGGTCGGCGATGATGAAGATCATCCGCTGGGCAGCCTGGCTTCTCAGCTGGGTGACATGATCGAAGCTTACGATGAGCTTCATAGGCCACTACCCAAAGTGGGCGGAGTGGAGGTATTTCGTTACCTCATGCAGGAGCATGGCCTGAGCCAAGGCGACTTGCCTGAGGTCGGTACTCAGTCAGTTATTTCTGAGGTTTTGGCAGGTAAACGCCAGCTAAATGTACGGCACATTCGTGCGCTCTCGGTTCGTTTTGGCGTCCCAGCGGATGTGTTTTTCTGAGAACGTCAGGCGTTCGCTAGGTTAGGGGCTATGAGGTGGTTGAGAAATTTTTTCTAGGTGCTCATATAAAGAGCTGCATAGCCTGACGCTGATACGTTGTTCAATTATCGAAGCATGGAGTGCTGATGTCAGACAACCATTTAACCCTCGCCAAACGATTCTGGGTCGATGACATGCCGGGTTCTTCTGTATCTGGTTCGCGCCTGTCTAACCTTTTGGAGACCTTTGCCCGGGGTAATTCTTTGAGTGTCCTAGGGCAGCGTTTCCTGACTGAAAACGGGCTCAAGACCCTGGCGCAATTCGTTACCGGCGAGATTTCTGAATCACAGTTTCTCCAGCTTGCTCCAGTCGAACAGGTGTCCAGGGTTGCCGCTGCTTTAGTGCGACAGAAGGCAGCTGAACAACAGAAGCAGGTTGAACAGGAAGCTGCTGAGGCTCGCCACGCTGCCATGATGGCTCGCCTTCATGCCGAAAGGCTCCAGCGCGAAAGCGATCCGAAGTTTATCGCTCGCCAAAAGAATCGCGAGCTACGAGAAAATTATGGTGTTGACGGCTTCGTCGACGAGGTCGACTTCAAGCAAGTGATGACGATTTTGCGCAAGCTGGATAGCGCAAGGCGGCTTTCCGAGGAAGAAGCTGTTTGGCTGAAAAGCGAGGGCAGGGGATACGCTTCTGAGGAAATCCTGCGTGTCCATAATCGTCTTGAAGCCGACTACTACCTGGGTGAGTTTCGCAAGACGGGCGATGTCTGGCAGTTAGTGAATGCCAGTGGTCACCTGCGCAAATGCGGTGCCTCACGCGAAGCGCATGACCTCTTGGTAAAGATCCAGGATGGTGCTCTCAAGCAAACCAAGCTGAAGTCGGCAGTTCGCACTACGCATGGTGGGGTGCTGCGAGATCTAGGTCGCCACAACGAAGCGCTTCAGTTGGCGGACGAAGCTCATCGACTTTTGCCGAATAGCTTTCGTCCGTGCACCCTTCTCGGGGCATTGAATCTTGAGATGGGCAACATTGCTCTGGGCCACGAATGGTATACAAAGGCCGAGGAGCGGGGTGCGAAACCAGGCAGCATCGAGTCTGAGATTCGCTCACTTCTGGGGCGTATGCCTCCGGAGAAACGAGACTCTGTGATGGGACAGCTGCTGAGTATTGACCCCGTCCAATACGCTTGGCTCCGCAAGAAGTCAGCCTTAAAAAGGCATCATCGTTGAGGTGTCGTGGCCAGTGGTGCGTATGCCGGGATTGCCACGGGCATGGCTATAATCACCCTTTATGACCTGCAAAACTGTTGGCGCTGATGGAAAATTGACCCACCCTGCCGATTGAAATTTGACCCAGGGCGGATTGCTGATTTTGTTACCAGCAACTGTGGATAAGTCTACCAGCGCAGCTGCTGTTGCCCCCACTCCTTCGCTAGCCCAGTTCAGTTGTTTAAGACCTGCCACACGCAGCCATGTAGCAGGCCGTCGTCGCCATGAAATCAGAACGGCTCATCGTCCTCCGGTTCCTGGCCGCCCTTACGCTTTCGCTCCCGTGATTTGATCTTGGCCTGGGCCGCCAAGCTACTGTGTTGCAGGCGATAGGACTCGTTACCGGTTTCGACGATGTGGCAGTGGTGGGTCAGCCGATCCAGCAGGGCGGTGGTCATCTTGGCGTCGCCGAACACGCTCGACCATTCGGCGAAGCTCAGGTTGGTGGTGATCACCACGCTGGTGTGTTCGTACAGCTTGGACAGCAGGTGAAACAGCAACGCACCGCCAGCCTGGCTGAACGGCAGATAACCCAGTTCGTCGAGGATGACCAGATCCATGCGCAGCAGTGCCTGGGCGATCCGCCCGGCTTTGCCGTCGTGTTTTTCGCGCTCCAGCAGATTGACCAGATCGACCGTGGAGTAGAAGCGCACGCGCTTACCGTGCCGGGTGATGCCGGACACGGCCAGCGCGGTGGCTAGGTGGGTTTTACCGGTGCCTGGCCCACCGATCAGCACCACGTTCTGCGCGGTGTCGGTAAAGGCCAGGCTGGCCAGCTCGCTGATCAGGCGTGCGTCGGCGCTAGAGGCGTTGAAATCGAAGCTGGCCAGATCGCGGTGCATCGGCAGCTTGGCCATGTTCATCTGGTGGCTCACCGAGCGCATGGCGCGATCTGTGTGCTCTTGTTCCAGCAGGTGTTCGAGCAGCCACTTGGACGAGGCTGTGTTCGACTCACCCTGTGCAGTTAACTCCGCCCAGGCCGTGGCCATGCCGTGCAGGCGCAGCTCCTTGAGTTCCGCCATCAAATCACGCATGACCGACCTCCTCGGCCTGGCCACGCAGGCGGTCGTAGCGCGCCGTGTTAGCGACGGGGGCTTCCTTGAGCGACAAGTGGGTTTCGACGCTGGGTGGTGGTTCGGTCGCGGCCAGGCGCGCCACGACATTGAGGATGTGTTCGGCGCTCAGGCTGCCGCTTTCCAGTACCAGCTCAACAGCCACCAGCACCGCATCGAGCCCGGCGACTGGTACGGCAGCCAGAACTTGCGCCATGATCCGGTCACCGCCGGCATGACGCCCCAGACCGTGCTTAAGCTGACGCAGCGGCGCCGGCAGATCAGCAAAGGGCGCGCCGTTGCGCAGCGCACCGGGCTTGCGTTCGATCAGCGGGAGGTAGTGCTGCCAGTCATAGCTGACCTGGTCGCGATCCAGCAAGCGGACATGGCTGGCGATCAGCGCGTCGTCAGCCACCACCTCGATTCGCGTCGGATACAAACGGCTGCTGACCCACTTACCCGCGTACTCACACGGCACCGAGTAGCGGTTGCGCCCGACGCTGACCAGGCAGGTGCTGGAGACCCGCGCAGGCCGCTCGACGTAACCGTCGAATGGCGCTGGCACAGGCATCAGTTCAGCGCGCTCCAACTCCAGCACTTCGGCCACACTCAGCCCGCTGTATTGAGGGTGCGTCAGCTCGTTCCAAAGCGCGCGGCAGCGCTGGCCCAGCCAGGCATTGAGTTCCTCGACGGAGTGAAACTGGCAGTCCTGGGCGTCTAGCCAGATACGCCTGCGGCTGTCTTGCACGTTCTTTTCAACGATGCCCTTTTCCCAACCAGCGGCGACGTTGCAGAAGTCCGGATCGAACAGGTAATGCGCGCACATCACCGCAAAGCGCGCATTCACCGCCCGGCCTTTGCCCTTATTGACCTTGTCGACGGCGGTCTTCATGTTGTCGTAGATGCCCCGGCGCGGCACGCCGCCCAAGGAGCCGAACGAGCGTGTATGGGCGTCAAATAACATCTCATGGCCCTGGCTCGGATACGCCACAAGCCAGAACGCACGGCTGGCACACAGCTTCAGATGTGCCACCTGCATACGCCGGTAAATGCCGCCGACCAGCAAGCCTTCCTCGCTCCAGTCAAACTGAAACGCCTCGCCAAGAGCAAAGGTCAGCGGCACAAAGGCCTGCGACGCCTTGCCCTGTCCCCCTCGCCAGGCACGGATAAACGCGGTGAGCTGGCTGTAGCCACCGTCATAACCTTCGGCTTTGATTTGCGCCAACAGCGCCTTGGCACTGCGCTGCTGTTGCTTGGGCCGCAGCGAATCGGCTTTTAGCGCCTGCTCCAGCGTGGCGTGAAAAGGGCTGAGTTTGTTGAAGATCGCGCGGCGTTGGTAGACCGGCGGCTTGGCCTCAGGTGCTCTGACCCACTTGCGAATCGTGTTGCGCGCCAACCCGGTGCGCTTGGCTATCTCATGCAGCGACAGCTTGTCGCGGAAATACATCCGGCGGA
>SWCC01009737.1_pt1 | contig 18118 bp, 14 predicted proteins | sample 4692971 | NCBI WGS metagenome assembly SWCC01 (sample SAMN10267277, study PRJNA491770) | bioreactor metagenome | isolation source: DHS bioreactor inoculated with subseafloor sediment | place: Japan: off Shimokita Peninsula | collected 2006-08 | reverse complement strand
TGCTGGCCTGCGTTACGTGCCGCCTTTCGACTACTTCGCGGGGCGCGAGAACGCGCACCAGATCCTCGCGGCGGACTTTGTGTCGACCGAGGACGGTACCGGCATCGTCCACCTCGCACCGGCTTTCGGCGAGGAAGACATGAACGTCTGTGCGGCGGCGGAGATCGAGCCCGTCATCCCCATCGACTCGAAGGGTCGCTTCACGTCAGAGGTGCCCGACTACCAGGGCCTGCAAGTGTTCGACGCGAACAAGCCGATCATCGAGACGCTTAAGGCGAAGGAGATCGTGCTGCGGCACGAGACCTACAACCACAGCTACCCGCACTGCTGGCGCTGCCGGAACCCCTTGATCTACAGGGCGATCGGCTCGTGGTTTGTGCGCGTCACCGAGTTCCGCGACCGCATGGTCGAACTCAACCAGCAGATCACGTGGGTGCCAGAGCACATCAAGGACGGGCAGTTCGGCAAGTGGCTCGAGGGCGCTCGCGACTGGTCCATCAGCCGCAACCGCTACTTCGGTACGCCCATCCCCGTGTGGATGAGCGACAACCCCGAGTTCCCTCGCATGGACGTCTACGGTTCGCTCGCGGAGCTCGAGCGCGACTTTGGCACGATGCCCCTGGACGAGGAGGGCCAACCCAATCTGCATCGGCCCTATATCGACGACCTCGCGCGGCCCAACCCTGACGACCCAAGCGGCACGTCAACGATGCGCCGTATCCCCGATGTTCTCGACGTGTGGTTCGACTCGGGCTCGATGCCATTTGCCCAGGTACATTACCCATTCGAGAACCGCGAGTGGTTTGATAGCCACTACCCAGGCGACTTCATCGTCGAATACATCGGCCAGACGCGTGGCTGGTTCTACTTGCTCCACGTGCTCGCGACCGCTCTCTTCGATAAGCCCAGCTTCACCACGTGCGTGAGCCACGGCATCGTGCTGGGATCCGACGGACGCAAGATGTCCAAGTCGTTGCGCAACTACCCGGACGTCAACGAGGTCTTCCATCGGGACGGCTCCGACGCGATGCGCTGGTTCCTCATGTCGAGCCCAATCCTGCGCGGCGGCAACCTCATGGTGACCGAGGAGGGCATCCGCGAGGGAGTCCGCCAAGTGATGCTCCCGCTGTGGTCGACGTATTACTTCTTCACCCTGTACGCGGGCGCAGCGCGTGGGGGAGAGGGAGTGCTTGGCAAGGCGATGGACGGCGCGCGGGTGGCCTCGCTTCCCGTCATGGACCGCTACGTGCTTGCGAAGACGGCAGAGTTGGTCCGGACTGTCACGGTGCAAATGGACGAGTTTGATATTCCTGGGGCATCAGACGCGCTCGCGCAGTACATGGACCTGCTGACCAACTGGTACGTCCGCACCCAGCGCGACCGCTTCTGGGAGGAGGACGCCGATGCTTTCGACACCCTCTACACGGTGCTTGAGACCGTCACCAGGTTGGCTGCGCCGCTGCTTCCCCTCGAAACCGAGGAGATCTGGCGTGGGCTCACGGGCGGACGCTCCGTGCACCTGACCGATTACCCGGTGGCACCCACTGCATGGGCGGATGACAGCCTGGGCGCCGTCATGGACCAAGTGCGGGAAGTTGTCTCAGTGGCGCACGCAGTGCGCAAGAAGGAGCAATTGCGCGTGCGTCAACCACTCGCGTCTCTTGACGTGGCTGTGGCGGCTCCCGGCGGGCTCGCACCCTACGCGGATCTCATTGCCGCTGAGCTCAACGTCAAGGCGGTACGGCTCGTCACCATCGAGGCCTTCACCGCAGCCAACCCTGTGGGGCGTCGCCTCACGGTCAACGCGCGTGCTGCAGGCCCGCGCATCGGCAAATCTGTCCAGCAGGCCATTGCTGGCTCCAAGTCGGGGGACTGGAGCGAGACCGACGGCGTCGTGACGTCGGGGGGAATCGTGCTCGAGGCAACCGAGTACGACGTCACCACGGTCATTGGCGGCGAGGGCGACGATGCTGTAGCGGCGGCGGTGCTTCCCGGCGGAGGTTTTGTGGCGCTCGACACGACGCTCACGCCGGAACTCGAGAACGAAGGCTATGCCCGCGATCTTGTGCGCGCGATCCAGGACCACCGGAAGGCACAGGGGCTCAATGTGGGAGACCGCATTTCCCTCGTATTGACGGTGCCCGAGGACCGACTTGGGGCCGCCGAGGCGCACGTCGACCTCATCGCCCGCGAGGTGCTCGCGACGTCGCTCACGGTCGAGGCGGGAGAGTCGCTGGCTATCGAACTGGTGAAGGCATAGCCCGGGTGGTGGCTATCCGTCCTTCCGTCACATGCTGAGCTCTACTCGCCGCAGCGACCTTGGCGGAGGCCGTTCGCGGACGAGTATTCGAACTCTTTGAGGTCGCCACCGGTGCCTGTCACCCACACGCACCAGTCGTCCCACGATTCGCCCGTCTGACCTCCCAACCTCACGTCCGGTGAGACGAGCGGATCGCGGGACATTGGTGTGCCATCCTCGAAAACGTAAGCACCGTCGACGACGGCAATCTGAGGCGCGGGGCCATCGTGATCAACGAAGTAGGTCGCGAGTTCGAGCCCCAAGCCGGCGACGTCCGACTTTGCCGCAGCGTCAATGGCCTTTGCCCTCTGGCTGGTAAACACGGGAATAGCGATTGCCGCCAAGATTGCGACGACCACCACCATGCCGCCTCCCACCGAGATGGCAACGATGGCTCCCGTGCTGAGGCCCTTCTTCTTGGGTTGCCCCGCGATCTGTGCGGGCGCGTCGGACCCCATGGCGGGTAGTGCGACGTGGTGCGTCCACGCGCCACCATCCCAATAGCGGGTTTGCGCCGCGTTTCGCGGGTCGGGGTACCAGCCTGCGGGCGGCGCAATGCTTTGGGCCATTCGTCTGCCTCTCCACTGTGGATGGTGGTACTCACTCACCCTAGTGGCACCCAGTGCGTGGGACTGGGGACGCGACGTGCCTGGTGAGAGTCTGTCCTTGACGGTTGGGATGCGATCAAGCGATCAGGGCTTTCAAGGCATAAGGTCGATGTGGTTGCCCGGATCATTGGTGCTTTGGGCAGTGTCACGCGTCGGCTCTCTGGAGGGCTCATGAACACAAGGTCCAAGACGATGATCACCATCGCAACCATGGCGGGGGCTTTCGCGTTGATTGGATGCTCTGGCACGGACCCAGTGGCGGATCCTTCGGCCGAGGTGGGGGACGGCTGGACCCTGGTCTGGAACGACGAGTTTGGCGGCGGCGAGATCGATTCTGAACGGTGGACGTTCGAGACCAACTGCTGGGGCGGGGGTAACAACGAGCAGCAGTGCTACACGGACAGGGCGGACAACTCGTTCATTCGTGACGGCAAGCTCGTGATCGAGGCCCGAGAGGAGAGCTTCACGGGGCCCGCAGAGCCGCTCGAGTGGGAAGGGTCGAACCCGGAATCGACTGCAACCCTTCCCTACACGTCGGCGCGTCTCGTGACGAAGGACAAGGGTGATTGGACATATGGTCGCATCGAGGTGAGGGCCAAGATTCCCGGTGGGCAGGGCGTGTGGCCTGCCATCTGGATGATGCCCACCGGCAGCACGTACGGGCCGTGGGCCGCTAGCGGTGAGATCGACATCATGGAGGCCGTCAACCTCGGAACCACCGACGAGGCCGCAGTTTTTGGCACCCTCCACTACGGGGAAGTGTTCCCAGCCAACTCGTCGAGTGGCGCTACGTACGTGTTCGATGGCGCGGACCCCACCGATTCCTTTCACACCTACGGCATCGAGTGGGCAGCGGGCGAAATTCGCTGGTACGTCGACGGCGCTCATTACGCCACGCAGACCCAGGATGGCTGGTTCTCCCGCGCCGCGGGTGCCGACGGCGAACTCCTCACTCTTGAAGACGGCGAGCCTTTCGATCAGGACTTCCACCTCATCCTCAACGTCGCCGTGGGCGGTGCTTGGCCGGGCAATCCCGATGCCACCACCAAGCTTCCCGTCGAGATGGAGGTTGACTACGTGCGGGTATTCGAATGCGCGGATTCCCCCGAGTCTCTTGAATCGTGCGCCACAGTCGCTCCCGACGCGGAGGCTGTGAACGGCAATGCCCCGCCCGTATCGATCGACATCGAATACGACCCTGACTTCATCAATCAAGACGTGGTGACGGTGTTTGATGATGTCGTGGTGGGTCCGTATGCCCTTGGCACCTACATGGCGAAGGGCACTGTCGAGGCCACTGTCGTCGAGGACGAAGAACGCGGCTTCGTGACCCGCATGCAATTTGATTCAGACGAATCGGTGATCTACTACCAGAGCAACGAGGGATTTGACTTCACGCCCTTCTCCACCCTGTCTTTTGATGTGAAGGTGACGGAGGACCCCCGGGATGCGGGTGGCTTCCAGGTGAAGATGGATTGCTTCTACCCCTGCGGAACTGGCGACTTTCCCATTGCCCAGCCGGTGCGAGGGGAGTGGACTCATTACGACATCGCACTGCAGGACCTTGTGGCATTCCCCGGGTCCACGCTGGATCTCAGCAACGTCAACACGCCGCTCGTGATCTTCCCCGATTACGGCAACCAGGATGGTGTGGTCCTCCTCGTCGATAACGTGACGGTCTCGAAGTAGGGAGCGGAGTCTTCGCGTTTCGAGGCCGTGGTGTCGTCAGGCGCCTGCGAGAATCGACCAACGAAAGGGGCTCCCATGTCCGTTCTCATTTCAGTTGCAGAGCTCGCAGAGGCGCTTTCTGGCGACGACGCTCCGCTCGTGCTCGACGTGCGGTGGTCGCTCGCTGTGCCCGACGGCAGGCCCGCCTACGCCGCGGAACACCTGCCCGGTGCGATTTACGTCGACCTCAACACCGACCTCGCAGCGCGGCCTAGCGCGTCAGAGGGCAGGCACCCGTTGCCTACGCAGGGCAGTTTTGAGCGGGCGGCGCGTTCGTGGGGTCTGGCTGACGGAGAGGCCGTGGTGGTCTACGACGATGCCTCGGGCATGGTTGCGGCGCGCGCTTGGTGGCTACTGCGTCACGCGGGAGTGAGCGACGTAAGAATTCTTGACGGGGGCATCGGAGCGTGGAGGGCGGCGAACGCGCCGCTTGAGAGCGGCGAGATTCATCCGATCGCGACCAGTATTGAGCTCTCGTGGGGCCATATGACAGTGGTCGATGCCGATGAGGCAGCAGACGTGGCAAGCGAGGGGGTGTTGATCGATGCCCGTGCTGGTGAGCGTTACAGGGGTGAAAGTGAGCCCGTCGATCCACGGGCGGGGCACATCCCTGGCGCGGTGAGTGCGCCCACCCAGGACAATGTGACGGAGTCGGGAGAATTCCTTGCGGCCGATGCCCTGCGATCCAGGTTTGCCGCGCTTGGCGTTGATGGCTCCAGCCCGGTTGCCGTGTATTGCGGATCAGGTGTCACGGCCGCTCACGAGATCGCGGCGCTAGCCGAAGTGGGCATCGAGGCCGCCCTCTACCCGGGTTCATGGTCGCAATGGGCGAACGATGCTGAACGGGCCGCAGCCGTGGGCGCCGCGCCCGATGGTAGGTAGCGGACTCAGGCGCGGCTGCAGTTACCCTCGGTGACGCCATCTTCCATGACTTGCCACGTCTTCACTGTGCCACGCGGAGCCTCTAGCCACACGCACCACGTATCGGGCGAGTAGCCGAGTTCGCCGCCAAGCGTGACCCCGTAACTTGAATCGATCGGGGGCCAGGTCCAGGCGCGGGTCCCGTGATAGGTGGGCTCAAGTGAGTAGGCACCATCCCTCATCACCACGGTGGGAGGGGGCCACGTCGAGTCTTCCACGACGAGGTAGTAATGCCTGATTCCAGCCCCAATGGCCTTGGCGTCCCTCTGGGCTGCCGCATCGGCGGCGGTCCTGGCCTCCGCTAGCACGGGGATGTCGAGTGGCGCAGGAGCAGACGCGCGTGCGCTCAGTATCCCGATGGCGATGGCGAGCGGGAAGGCAATGAGCAGTGTTCCCGCGACCAGAAGCGCGGGAAACGGTGGGCGTTTGCGGGGCTTGCGTGGTGCGGGCGTGAGTTGTGGAGCGGGCGGCACCTGGGCAGCGAATCGCGGGGACGAATACGGGAGTGCGGTGCTCACCGGGCTAGGGACGGTGGACGCGAGGGGGACTGCGGTGTGTGCGGTCCAACGGGTGCCATCCCAATACCGGATGGACCCAAACACTGCGGCGTCGGGATACCAGCCGGGCGCAATCTCCGTGGTACCCATCCTCACCCCAGTCCTCGTTCCGCAGGTCGCGGCGCTATGGCCTCGCCTCTTTGCAGGCCCATCCCTACGAGGTGACCGTTGGCCTAGGCAACGATCCTATTGAACCGTCGACCCCGTAACGGACAATCCGCCCCCGAGGTAGAAGATGTCCCTGTACGGGGCCGTGTAGAAGTTCTCGCCGGAGTTGTCGACAATCTGCGAGTTCCGGATGGTGAGGGTCCCTGTCCGGTTGTTCGAGACAAAGAAGATACCGGGGCCGCCTTCGTCGGCGAAGTTGCCCGAGATGATGGATCCGTCCACTACGAAGGAGAAAGCGTTGCCGTCTCCGTAGAGAGCCCCGCCATTGCCCCCTTGTCCCGACGATGCACCGGTGCCGGTCGCCGTGTTGTTGGTCAACAGCGAGTTGAACACGTGAATCGATGCGCCGAGCCCTGAGATCGCACCGCCGTTGGCGCACGCGTTGTTCGAGAACGTCGAACTCACAATGTAGGACGTCGCGTTCTGTCCTGTGAGCCTCACCGCTCCGCCACCGCCATCGGCGGCGAGCGTCATGCACGTGTTTCCGGTGAATGTGACGTTGACCGCCTTGAATTGCCCGCCCCTCATCGCAATCGCACCGCCGCCACCGCCGCCGCCAACCCCGTCATAGCCCGCAGGCCCGTTGGTTGCGTTGCCGTTGCGCAAACCGATGTTCTGAAAAACCACCAGCGGAGTGGTCTCAAGGTCGCAGCGCGCCGAGATCCACCCGAACGATTCCTCGCACGTATTGGCATAGAAAATGCCGCGCTGGTCATTTCCGCTGAGGGTCACCAGCCCGCCGCCATCGATGACCACCTTGTTCACCTTGGTACCGCCCTGCCAGGGGTGTGCGCACGTGTCCGTGTTGCACGCGACCAACGTGCGATCCAAGGTGATCGTGTGGGGGTTTGGCCCGCAGTTGAACGTCGTGACACCGCCCCCGCGCACGGCCGCGGCAAGTGCGTCGACGGTGCACGATGCGGGGGTTCCGGTGCCCACCACATGGTTGGGCTGCGAGACGTCTTCGGCAGCGCCTGCCGCGGGCACTGTCGCTGTCCCCGCCGGGTTGCCTGTGGACCCGTAGTACACGATGGATGATGCACGCGCCACTGGGCTCGGGAAGATGGCCGCTCCCGGGTTCGCTTCGATAGTCACGTCGCTGGCAGAGCGACTAGGTGGCGCCTCGTAGGGCGGGGAGGCACATCCGGCGAGGGCGCATGCTGCGGCAAGTGCAAGAGCCGATGTCAGTATCCGGGACGGCGTCGTCATTGCCTCACAGTACCTTCGCAAAACGGACATTGGGTCATGGTGTGACGAGATTCCCACGGCATCCCATGTGCGACACAAACGCGAAAGCTGACGGTGACGATCGGCCACGATCTGGGACGCGACCACCGGCAAGTTAACGATCTACGCCGGGCGTCATTTTAGGTCCCCGCGAGGCCTCACACTATTCGCCATGGCCATCCCCATTTTGCATCCGCTGAGCCTCGCCGAGGCCGAGTCGGAAATCCACGCGCACATCTTCTCGCGAGCGGCTGAACAGGACCACCACGCCAAAATGCGTAGGGTCTCCATGGCGCTCGGTTACTTGGGCGATCCCCAAGACGATCTGCGTGTTGTTCACGTCACCGGAACCAACGGAAAGACCTCGACGAGCCGCTTGGCGGCGTCGCTCTTGAGCGCTCATGGACTGAATGTGGGTCTGTTCACATCTCCGCACCTGCATACGCTGCGTGAGCGGATTCAGGTGGGAGGGGCACCGCTCGCTCAATCGGAACTCGTTCGGTTGTGGCACATCGTGACACCCGCAATCCACAGGGTTGATGCGTACTCCGCTCGTATCGGGGGGCCTCGTATGAGTTTCTTTGAGGTGCTGACTGTTCTGGGTCTTGTCGCCTTCTCTCAAGCGCGTGTCGACGTCGCAGTGATCGAGGTAGGAATCGGTGGCACGCGAGACGCCACCAACGTGTGTGACAGTGAGGTAGCAGTGCTCACACCGATGGGAATCGACCACATCGAGTACTTTGGCGGCACTATCGAGGGCGTAGCTAGGGAAAAGACCGGCATCATCAAACCCTGCGCGACTGTCGTCACGGCAATGCAGGCGCCAGAGGTCGCCGCGATCGTCACCGCCGTCGCCCGCCGCAAGAGCGCCACTCCTGTGTGGGAGGGGGCCCATATGTCGGTGGTGTCCGTCGAAGCGGTTCCCGGCGGTCAGTTGCTCTCGCTCGCGACCGCCGCGCACACCTATAGGGACATCTTCGTGCCATTGCATGGGGCCTTCCAGGCGCAGAACGCCCTCCTGGCGCTCGCTGCGGTGGAGGCATTCATGGGACGCGGGGTCCCTTGTTCCCTTGACGCCGCTATCGTGGCCGAGGGCTTCGCCTCGGCGTCTTCTCCAGGCAGGCTTGAGGTTGCCGCGACCCACCCACTTGTTCTGCTCGACGCCGCACACAACCCACATGGGGTATCGGCCCTCGCGGCAACAGCCAGGGAAGTCCTCTGCGGCCGCTCGACCACAGGCGTGATCGCTGTGCTCGCGGATAAGGATGCGAGGGGCATCCTGGAGGGTGTCGCTAGCCTTGTCGACCGCGTCGTTGTCACGCGCACAACATCGGAACGGGCGCTCGACGTTGCGGAGTTGGAAAGGCTTGCTATCGAGGTATTCGGCGCCCAACGCGTGGAATCCGCACCCGATGTCGCACTCGCAATCGCGCGAGCACGTGACATCGCGTCCACGCAAGGCGCCGTGTTGGTGACGGGGTCGATCACGCTCGTGGCTCAGGCTCGAGAGGTACTAGGCATGACGCTCAGCGGGCATGAGCAGGCGGGTGAAGCCGCGTCCGTCGCCGCATAGTTCCGGCCATCACGAGGCGCCCACGCCCAAGAGGCCCATCGGCAGGCATCGGCGTGGGACACTGTGGCCGTGAATGATCGCGATGCAAGCGCGGCCCTTGATCAGGCAGAGCGCGAGATCTACGCCCACATCCTGTCAAGGAATCCCGAACACGACTTTGAGCCAACGCTCGACCGTGTGCGTGACGCCTGCGACCTCTTGGGTAACCCCCAGCAGGCCTTCCGCGTGATCCATCTGACGGGTACCAACGGCAAGACGTCTACTGCCCGCATGGCGGAATCACTCGTGCGCTCTCTCGGCCTGCGTACGGGGCTGTTCACCTCGCCGCATCTCACGAGCGTGCGCGAGCGGATCCAGATCGACGGCGAGCCCATCTCCAAGCAGGCATTTATTGATTTGTGGGCAGACGTATCGCCCATCCTCTTGCTCGTCGACGAGCGCTCCGCCGATCGTGGTGGCCCGCGCATGAGTTTCTTCGAGGTCCTCACGGTGATGGCCTTCGCAGCTTTTGCGGACGCTCCCATCGACGTGTGTGTGCTTGAAGTGGGCATGGGCGGCGCGTGGGATGCCACAAATGTGGCCGATGCCGATGTTGCCGTCATCGGGCCCATCGCGCTTGACCACGAGAACTGGTTGGGGCACTCACTCGAAGAGATCGCCGCGGAAAAGTCAGGAATCATCAAGCCGGGAAGCGCGGTGGTGGTCGGTAGCCAGGCCGACTCGGCCATGAGCGCGCTCGAGCCAGCCTTCCCATCGGCGCGGGTGGTGTGGCGCGAAGGACTCGAGGGCGACGGCTCGGACATTGAGGTGGTCGAGAGGCACGCGGCGGTGGGCGGACAGCTCGCCACGCTACGCACTCCTGGCGCAACCTATGAAGGTGTCTTCATCCCGCTCTTTGGAGCGCATCAAGCCCGCAATGCAGCCTTGGCACTCACAGCAGTTGAGGCTCTCATGGCCGACGGCGGCGACGAGGGCTCACTACCTCCAGGGGTCGTAGAGCAGGGATTCGCAAGGGTCACGTCTCCTGGCAGGCTTGAGACGATCCGTCGCTCACCGACGATCGTGGTCGACGCCGCGCACAACCCACATGGAGTCGAGGCCGTGGTCGAGGCGATCGAGGAGTCCTTTGCGTTCTCGACGCTCGTGGGGGTGGTGTGTGTTCTCGAGGACAAGGATGCCGACGGGATCCTCGCGGGGCTCGAGCCGATCCTCGACGAGGTTGTCATCACCACCTCGACCTCGCCGCGGGCAATGGATGTCACCGCCCTTGGTGAGATCGCAGCCAGGCATTTTGGCGAGGACAGGGTCACCATTCAGGCGGACCTCCCGAGTGCGATCGATCAGGCCGTTCAGATTGCCGAGGCTGATGACGACATGACAGGGGGAGTTCTTGTCGTCGGTTCCATCACCTTGGTTGCCGACGTTCGGGTCATGTTGGGGGCCGATCGGAAGTTAGGGGAGCGGCGGCATGAAATGCCACCGCGGCAGGAGCGGCGGCAATGACGGCCACGGAGGAGGTCAAGCCTCAGCGCTCGGTGCTCGTCATCTTTACGCAGACGACACTCTTGCTCGAGTCGCTTGCAACGTTTTTTGCCACTCTCGTGGTGTGGGGCCTTGGAAGGGCCGACGCTGTCAGCGTGTCCCCGGGATTTGTGTGGGTGGCAGGGTCAGCGCTCGCCGCGGCATTCGCGCTCGCCTCTGCACGCGCATCGTCCAGATGGGGCCGATGGCTCGGCTGGATTTTGCACGCCCCGCTCATCGCGGCAGGCCTTCTGGTCCCTGCCATTGCTTTTGTGGGAGTGATGTTTTTGTGCGTGTACGCGGTGGGAGTACGGTGGGGAAGCCGTATCGATCGCGAGCGACTGCAGCGTCGTGAAGCCCAAGGAGGGGCACAGTGAACGGGTTCTTGAGGCGCATGGCAGTGGCGCTCGTGGTGGGCGTGACGGGTCTGTGCATGGCTTTCTATTCTCTTGAACGCCTGTCCCTGATCAATCTGGCCACGTTCCTCAATCAAGACGACGGCAAGGCGCCACTGAGCGTTACCATGTCGCTCTTCGCTGGGCTTGCCGTCTTGAACCTCTCGCTCTTCTACGCCGTCTCAAAGTGGGCCAAGTATTTGAGGACTCACCCTCGGACCACTCAGGCGCCAGTGTGGCTTCTGATCGGTACCTTCATGCTTGCCGGTGCCGCGATGGTGTGGGCGTTAGCCACTCACGCGGGGTGGCTGCGCATTCAGGCCGAGGTGCCGCTCAGTGTTCACTGGGGATACATCGCGTTCCAGGTGGTGGCCGCAGCGCTCGTGCTTGTATCGCTCGTGTTGCTCGCGGCCAGATGGTCGCCGGGCTACAAGCCCACCGCTATCGACGTGCACGGCCAGCCCGTTTCATTCAAGGCACGGAATCACGACACCTGACGGGGGGCTGGGCTTCTAGACAACGAGGGCAGAGTGCACGCTGTGCCGCCCGAGCACCTCGCGCCCAGGCAACGCCCCGATCTCCAGCAAGAACCCAAACTGCACAGATTGTGCGCCTGCGCGCTCTAGCAGATCTGCGACGGCGAGGGCAGTGCCGCCCGTTGCGAGCACGTCGTCTATCACCAGAACCCTCTTGCCTTCGATCCCTTGAGGGTTGAGCGTGAGTTCAGACGCTCCGTACTCGATCGTGGCGTTCGCCTCGAGGAGTTCGCCAGGGAGTTTGCCCTTCTTGCGCACCATCGTCATGCCAATTCCGAGGTCCTGAGCGATCACGGGCGCAAAAATGAATCCGCGTGCGTCAACACCCGCGATGACGTCGATTCCGTCGCCCGCAGGCGGAGTCAACGCGTGACACGCCTCCCTGAAGAGCGAGGGGCTCGCGAGGATCGGAGCGATGTCGTAGAACAGGACGCCTGCCACCGGAAAGTCGGGAAATGTGTCGAAGTCGTCCAGCGTGATCATGCGTCAATCCTGGCACGCCTTGTCCGGCCCGAAAGTCACGGACGAGCGAGGGCGAGGTTGTCGACTCCGGCTACTGTGGGGCCATGAAAACTGGGGAACCTGTAGTCGGCTGGGTTGAAGAGGCGCCATTGAGGACGGCGGCCATTCTGGCGACCTGGAACGTCGTTTTCCAAACAGGTGCGTGGCTGTGCTTCGGCTTTCTTTTTCTCTCGATGGGTTCCCGGGGCGCAGGGATCGCACTCTTTTGCGTCAGTGGCTTGATCGCGGCCTTCTTTGGATGGATGGCGCGCCTCACGTGGCGCGCGCTGAAGGAAGGGTGGGGATCTCTCCATTCACGGACAGACGGATCCGATGTGCTCCTCGAGAATCCGTTCAACTTTGCCTTGGGAAAGAAGAAGCGGTTCCCCAGCGGGGACACCGTCAAGATCTCGGTGGCCAACCGAGTCAGGAGGGGAAAGCCGCAAAGTGCCTGGACGATCAAGGGGACTCGGTCGACGCTCGTGTTCTATGCCGCGGGAGCGTGGACCGAGGCCGCATGGTACGAGTTAGGGGCGGCCCTGCAACGGCTTGGCTTCACCATCGTCGCGGAGCCCACTGCGGACTGAGCAGGGCCCTGCAACGGGCCGGTAGGCTCGACTCATGACTGAACGCACCCTCATCCTTGTCAAACCCGACGGCGTGCAGCGAGGTCTGTCTGGGCAGATCCTTTCGCGCATCGAGGCCAAGGGATACACGCTCGCGGCTGTCCACATGCGGCTCGCTACGGCCGATCTCCTCGCGCAGCACTACGAAGAGCACGTTGGCAAGCCTTTTTATGAGCCACTCGTCGAGTTCATGATGTCGGGGCCTTCTCTTGCGATCGTTGCCGAGGGCGACAGGGTGATTGAGGGATTTCGCTCTCTCGCTGGCCCGACGGACCCCACGGTCGCGCCCCCAGGAACCATTCGCGGTGACTTGGGGCGCCAATGGCCCACCAAGGTGCTCCAGAATCTGGTGCACGGCTCCGATAGTGCCGATGCCGCGGCACGCGAGATCGGCATCTGGTTCCCGTCCCTGTGAGCCGCGTGTTCGCACCCTTCACTAGACTCACCACGTGCACCTCAAATCGCTGACGCTTAGGGGCTTCAAGTCCTTTGCCTCGGCAACCACCCTTGAATTTGAGCCAGGCATCACGTGCGTGGTCGGACCAAACGGTTCCGGCAAGTCAAACGTGGTCGACGCGCTCGCGTGGGTCATGGGCGAGCAAGGCGCCAAGACCTTGCGCGGCGGCAACATGTCCGACGTCATCTTCGCTGGCACCGCGGGGCGCCCGCCTTTGGGCCGCGCTGAGGTAGCACTCACGATCGATAACTCAGACGGCGCCCTGCCTATTGAGTACTCCGAAGTCACGATCAGTCGTACCTTGTTCCGCTCGGGTGGTTCCGAGTACGCGATCAATGGCGCTGCGTGCAGGTTGCTCGATATCCAGGATTTGCTGTCCGACTCGGGGCTTGGCCGCGAGATGCACGTGATCGTGGGACAAGGACAGCTCGACGGTGTCTTGCGGGCGACCCCCGAGGAGCGCAGGCACTTCATCGAGGAGGCCGCTGGCATTCTCAAACACCGCAGGCGTAAGGAGAAGGCACTCCGCAAGCTTGATGCGATGCAAGGCAACCTCACCCGCGTCCAGGACCTCACGGCCGAGATACGCAGGCAGCTAGGACCCTTGGGGAGGCAAGCCGAGGTAGCGCGGCAGGCGCAGTCCATTCAGTCAGACGTCCGTGACGCGCGCTCGCGGTTGCTCGCGGACGACATCGCGATGCTCACCACCGCCATCGCGAAGGATCAGGCCGACGAGTCCGTGATCAAAGAGCGGCAGGCCCAAGTCAATGCTGCGCTCGCCGAGGCAAAATCGCGCATGGCGGACCTGGAACGAGCATCGGCAGAGGCGACGCCCGCGTTGACCAAGGCCAACGATATTTACTACCGCTTAACCTCGCAGCGCGAGCGGTTACGCAATGTGGGAGCGCTGGCCGAGGAGCGCGTGCGGATGCTCGGGTCTGCAGTGGATGCTGCGCCGCCCACCGATCTTGTCGACCTTGCCGAGCAATTGGAGCGCGCACATTCGGCGCGCGAGGAACTCGACGCTGAAGTGCGCGAGGCCACGTCAATTCTCGCGGACTCTGAGGCCACGCGCTCGCAAGCGGAACAAGGTGCCGAGACCTCGGAGCGTCACCTGGCCAACTTATTGCGCTCCGTTGCGGATCGCCGCGAGGGAGTGGCGCGACTCGCGGGCGACGTGGCCGCACGCAGGTCGAGCGTTGAGGCCATGGAGGCAGAGATTGGCCGCCTACGCGAGGCGCACGATGCAGCAAGGCGCCGTGCGCTCGAGGCGACGACGGAGTTTCAGCGGCTCGAGACCACCGTGGTGGACGTCGAGCGCGGCGAAGAGGATCTCGACGCAGCCCACGAGGCGGCGGTTGAGGCTCTTGACCAGGCAAAAGAGCGGCTCGAGAAGCTAAGGCAGGGCCTACGCGACGCCGAAAGGGAACGCGACACATGGGCGGCTAAGGCGGAGGCGCTCAGCCTGTCTCTGACCCGCAAGGACGGCGCAGGCGAATTGCTAGCCGCCGGCGTGCGCTTTGTGCGTGGCACTGTCGCCTCGCAGATCACCGTGCGCGATGGAGCCGAAGACGCTATTGCCGCTGCGCTGGGACCCTTGGCGGAGGCAGTCGCCGTCGATTCGGTGGACGACGCGGTCGATGCCATTCGCTGGCTCCGCGACGAGGACGCGGGGAGGGCGCGCTTTGTCGTCGCCGATGCATCGGCCGCCGTCAGCAATCCCTCGGTGACGCTGGCATCAGGAGCGGAGTGGGCATCGGCCCTTGTCGAAGGCTCATCGCCGCTTGCCGCGACAGTGCGCGCATTCCTGTCTGGCGTCGTAGTCGTGGATGATCTGGCCGCGGCCAGGGCCCTCGTTGCGGCACACCGCGACGTCGTGGCGGTCACGCGCAGGGGAGACCTCCTCGGCTCGCGAAACGCGTCGGGAGGCGCGGGTGATGCGCCGAGCATCATGCATCTTCAGGCGGCCTATGACGACGCCTGCCACCAGCGCGATGCGGCCGCGCACCAAGCCGAACAGCAGCAATTTGCGTTGCGCGCCGCAGCCGAAGACGACGAGCGGGCGACAGCAGACTACGAGGCGACTCTCGGGCGTCTGAATGAATCCGACGCCAGGATGTCGGCCGTGGCCGAGCAGTTAGGCCACTTGTCATCGTCCGCTCGATCCGCAGGGGCGGATGGGGACCGGCTTGAACATCAGATGGCTGAGGCACGTGCGCGCATTGAGGCTAACCAGGCCGAGCTTGCGGGGCTTGTGCAGCGGCTTGGCGCCGCGCAAGCGGAGCCCGAGCAGACTGAATCAGACACACGCTCCGCTCAGATCAAGCGGGACGCGGATGTCGAGGCCGCTCAGATAGCGCGCGCCAAGGAAACCGAGTCAAGACTCGCACTGCGTACTGCAGAGGAGAGGTCGCGCGCGCTCGCTGCCCGCACCGAAAGCCTCGAGCGGACGGTGTCCGCGGAGCGCGACGCGAGGGCGCGAGCTGACGAAGCCGCAGCGAGGCGTCAGAAGCAATCCGTCGCTGCTCGCGAAGTCATGGCGGGTGTCGCGGCGACGCTCCCGATCATCGACGCCTCCGTCGCGAACGCGGACGACGCGAGGGCAGACGTGGAATCGAAGCGGACAGAGCGGACCACGGCACTGGCCGAGGTACGAGCTCACGTCGACCAGCTCTCTGGTGAATACGGCAGGCTCACCAACGAGTCGCATCGCGACGAGGTCATGCGGGCGCAACAGCAAGTGAGGCTCGACCAACTCAACGAACGCGCGATCGAGGAACTGGGAATGGACCCCAGTCAGCTTGTCGAAGAGTTCGGTCCACAGCACGACGTTCCCCTCATGGACGAGGAAGGCAACGAGAGGTCGGAACCCTTCGTGCGCGATGCCCAAGAGAAGCGCCTCCGGCAAGCAGAGAGAGCCCTAGGACAGCTCGGGCGCGTCAACCCCCTCGCGCTGGAGGAGTTCTCCGCGCTCGAGGAGCGGCACAAGTTTCTTCAGGATCAACTCGCGGACATCAAAGCCTCTCGTGAGGATCTGTTGAGCATCGTGAGCGAGATCGATCAGAGGGTCGAGCAGATCTTCACAGACGCCTTCAACGACACCGCAGCCCAATTCGAGATCATCTTTCCTCGGCTCTTCCCCGGAGGCGAGGGAAGGCTCGTCCTTACCGATCCCAAGAACATGCTCGAGACGGGGATTGATGTCGAGGCGAGGCCGGCTGGCAAGAAGGTCAAGAGGCTTTCCCTCTTGTCTGGCGGCGAGCGCTCCCTCACCGCAGTCGCGATGCTCGTATCCATCTTCAAGGCCAGGCCAAGTCCGTTCTATGTGATGGACGAGGTAGAGGCCGCGCTCGACGACTCCAACTTGGGGCGCCTTCTCGAGATCATTCGGGAACTGCGAGACGAGTCTCAGCTCATCGTGATTACTCACCAGAAGCGCACGATGGAAGTCGCCGATGCTCTCTACGGCGTCACAATGCGCGGTGACGGTGTCACTACCGTTGTGTCCCAACGTATGGGTGACAACGCGGCGTAGGTGGAACGGAGGGGCGCCTGAAGCGTTGTACCGTACGGAGGCGTTCTGAGGATCGGCTCACACCAGTGTCTCAACGGCGAGGCTACAATGTCCTAAATGTCCGTTTCTGGAGGCACAATGTTTGGCTATATGTTTGATGTCATCGTGTGGGGGATTGTCATTTCCCTCTTCTCGATCGCCCTGGCTTTCCTGGCCGAGGGTCGCGGCGCTCACGCATTGCGACTCGTGTTGGGCAACAAGCCCCTCAAGCAAGACATCGATGTGTTCTCGACCATCGCGCGAGACGAGGGCGATTGGCAGCTCCTCGGCAAGCTGGGAGACATCGATCGATTGCCAGGGGAGCGTTCAAGCCTTGAGCCGGCAGGCGGCCGTCGCTAGCTTCCCCGACCGTGTAGGGGCTACTCGGCGCGCCAGGAGACCCACGCGTCACACGTGTTTGCGACACTAGTCCCGTGGACATTTCTTGGATACCTGGACAAGCGGACGCCGTCGTCATCGCGATTGCGTCCATCGCGATCGTCGGAGCAGTTTTCTCGACGTGGAAACTTCGATCCCGAAGCGTTGACACCACACGCGTTACCCCCTCACAGGGCGCGCCCGAGCACGCTCCAGAGGCTGCGAGCGAGACCCCCCGTGCGGCCGGTCCCGTAGCCCAGGGTGGTCCGGGGGGCTTCGAGGTTCCAGAGGACGTGGAGTCGCGCTTCGCACGGAGGCGATCACGCGTCGGAGGGGCGTTGGGGGAGAGGCTTGCCGGGTTTTTTGGGCGCCGTGAACTGGATCAGGGTGCGTGGGATGAGCTAGAGGAGGCACTGCTCCTGGCCGACGTGGGCGCTGCTGTCACGGAGAGCATCATTGCCGAGGTACGGGCGCGCGTCTCTGGAGGGGATGAAAGCCCTAAAGAGGCTGTGCGTTCTGCTTTGCTCGCTGCGATTGACCCTGAGGCGGACCGTTCCCTGAGCGTCGGCGTAGCGGGTGCAGGGGTACTTGCCCCTGTGCTCGTTGTTGGAGTCAACGGCGTTGGTAAGACCACGAGTGTGGGCAAAATAGCGCGTGTACTCGTTGCCGAAGGCTACTCCGTCGTGCTTGGCGCAGCGGATACTTTTAGGGCCGCTGCGGCAGACCAACTCGAGACCTGGGGCGCTCGGGTTGGGGTCTCAACGGTGCGGGCGGATGAAGAAGGTGCCGATCCGGCATCCGTCGCCTTTGAGGCAACACAAGCTGCCGAGCTCGACGGCATCGACGTCGTCCTCATAGACACCGCTGGCAGGCTCCAAAACAAAGCGGGCCTGATGGATCAGTTGGGCAAGATCGCGCGGGTGATCTCCAAAGTTGCTCCCATCAGCGAGACGCTCCTCGTCCTCGATGCCACGACCGGTCAGAACGGACTCGCGCAGGCGAGGGTCTTCGCCGATGCCGTTCCACTTACCGGCATCGTGCTCACAAAGATGGATGGCACCGCAAAGGGT